>Ga0126311_10000207_pt1 | contig 29522 bp, 21 predicted proteins | sample Plot61_FD_92539 | JGI IMG/M metagenome (GOLD analysis project Ga0126311, IMG submission 92539) | Serpentine soil microbial communities from UC McLaughlin Reserve, CA, USA - Plot61 | ecosystem: Environmental > Terrestrial > Soil > Grasslands | place: USA: UC McLaughlin Reserve, Lake County... | reverse complement strand
CACAACAAAGGCATCTTCGCCTTCTCGGGCTAGTGCAAGGAGGAAATCGGTGCGATCCAGTCCAGCAACTTGGGCTGCTTTTTCCTGAGAGATCTCGCCACGCTTGTACCAGTGGATGGCAGCCGCGCCACGTATTTCGTTGGCGAATTCATCAGGCGAACGCCGAAGCGCCGAAAGAACGTCTTGATCTAGCTTCATTGTTATTTCCAGCATGCGAGGCGACCTCTAAACTATCACTCGTATTATACGCCCTAGTAACTACAGCACCTCCAATTGTACCGTCTGCCGCTCCGTTCTAAACCTCGGTGAACACCTGAAGACCGTTATGTGGTGCCCCGCATAACGGTTTTTCAAGTGACCACCGAAGCTGAACCTGCAGCGGTCCGTCTACACTATCGCGTCGAGCTGGGATCCCCAAACAGAACTGCGACCCAGGACCATAACGAATATCGTTCCCATAGCTCGCTGGGCCAACAAACGCGGGCGAATTTGTGGGGCGCTTGCCAACCAGCGCGAACCTACCAAAAGTCAGCTTCTAACTCAAAGAAATAACTGGGGAGCGGTCAAAAGTATTGCATGTAAATCACTGCCTGGACATCCTTACTGGTAACCCATGAGAAGCGGTTTTCAATAACGAGGTAATAGTCACCGGGTTGCAGCTTAACATCCACTGAGCCTTTGTTGATGCGCGCTGAGTGGTAAAGCTCAGAGCCCTGGCGGGTCATCAGTGAGAGTTCAACTGGAGAGGTCGAATCGAAGGTCCCACGCAAACGAGCATCATTTGCCACTTTGAATTCCTGCGCAAAGTAGGACTTTGGTGCGATATGAATTCGACGGTCCAGTATCACTAGAGCGCCATTTGGAATGTGCGAGGCCGTGGGATTTGGCTTTACATCATGCCCGGTATCATTAGCTTTTTCCGCATCATCCGGAGTGGGATCAGGTGGAGAAAGAACTGGCTCTCTGGATGGCACCGGCGAGCTTGAAGAGAGTTCTTCTGTTTCACTCGGGGATGGAGAACGCCCTGCACCCTGTCCGTTGTCAGTTCCGGAAGGTCGCGTGAGATAGTAGGTTCCTCCGATTAATCCGCCCGCCAAAATCGCCCCCGCCACGATGGCCAGTATTAAATGCGATGGTCTCGAGGGCTTTGTCGCTTCAGTCGGGAAATCGAGCAAAGGGTCATAGGAACTCATCGCGACTGTGCCCTTTAGTTCTACTCCGCAGAGCAAGCAAAACTGATAAATACTCGGCATCACCTCGTTGCATTTTGGGCACCTAATGGTTTTGGCAGGCATCGGCGAATACTTTACTTCTACAGTTGCGGTCTAGCAGCTAATAGGTCGTGAAATGATGACACCTTTGTCAACGTGGTCATTCTGGGCTTATGTTATGCGAACACTTGGGTCAACCAAGAACCGCGCGACAGGTCGCACAAACACGATATTGGTCCTTTATCAACAAGCCAAGCCAACAAAGCGGAAGACAAAACAACAGCAGAAGAATAAAGACGACCCAACCGCCACCAGATACCTTTTCAACGACCATAGGCGGATAAGGAGATTGGCAATAGGGACAACGGTAGATGACTTGTGCTACAGGAATCACCGGCACGGGCACCGCGATTGGAGCTCGCAACGGCACAGGAACCTGCTGTACTAAGGGTGGGGCTGGCGAGGGAACCGGTCCGCGAATGATTTCATCAACACGACTGGTAGAAAGTTCTCGGCTTAAGAGCCGCGCACCGCAGCCGGCGCAGACGACCGCCACTTGCTCGTTCAACAGGCCGCAGCCATTGCACAGCAAACCACTCATCGTAACTCCTCGTTCCCCTTAACGTGATCCACGATCCTCGTCCGATGACTTGAGGTACGTCATGCCTTTTCGTTTGTTTTGCCTTCGGCTTCGTTGAGTGCGAGCGAATACTCCGCCGGCACTAACCAACCACAACCAACCTAATCCGTACAATATCGGTCCACCTCGATTCAACAGATGTGCCAGGCGCCAGCGGCCCTCCGACATCGCGGAAAAACTCCTCGTCATACCACAAAACCCACAACCGCTGCACTGCTTCTGTGGCAACCAGGGATGGCCCTTGGCGGCAACTCTTTCGTAACCAAAGAACGAGCCTGCCATGGTGATCGCAACCAAAACAGTAAACACCAGGAACACATAACGCAAAGCTGCCCACCAGTCACGCATGCTGGGCCATGCGAAGCTCGATTTGTTTTTCACTGTGGCGCCCTCCTAAAGACATCCCCCTCCGAGAACCAACCGAATGGCGCCGATTATGACCGCAACTAGCGCCAACGCCAGTCCCACGATTGCTTTGTTGCGAATATTTTGGTTCTTCTCGAGGATAATACCGATCACGCAGATTGTGATCGTGATGGGGCCGAAGGTGACGGTGACCCAATTCAACCAGCCGAGGCATGGGACCAAGCCAATAAACGCGAAGCATAGAACGACGATTCCCATCACCATGCTGATCATAGCAAGCGGTCCAGTCGTCGGTTCAGTTACTCCCGGGGGACTCTGATAGACGTAGCCCGGAGCCAGTGGTCCAGATTGGTAAGCAGGCGGCGGCGCGCCAGCGCGATCGTAACCGAGCCTTGGATTTTCTGGTGTTGGTGGAGCGTAACTATCCGCGGAGCTCGCAGTACTCCCCGATGACGACGGCTGCCCTGCTACAAGAGACTGACCGCAAACAGAGCATGCCTGCGCGTTATCATCATTGATGCTGCCACATCCTGAACACAGCGCCATAAACTATCTCCTTTTTTACTAACTTAGAACACCGGTTCGCCTGGGAAGAAACGGAGGTAATGTTCGTAGAGAAGGATCAATCGTTCATCAAAGGGATCCAAAAGACCTGATTTCCTACATTGACTGCCTGAAGACCTCGAACTGACAAATCGTTCTCAGGCAATCCCAGATAAGTAAAATGAGGTAAGTCGCTATACACCGTTTGAAACCAACCGTGCTTAGCCAGGATGCGACGCACTTGTTCATTACCGAATTGGGAAACGTCAAGCGCCAGCATCGAGATATGTTGTGACGTTCCTGGAGCTGCTATCGAATAGAGGATAGATTTCGAGAGGTCCTGGCTGAAAAAGACTCCATTCTTTTCCAACTCCAGAATGCGCGGTACCTGGGCCGACGCGGAGAGTTGTTGCAGTTCCTGAACCTGCTCGCGAGAAAGTCGACCGCGTTTATGCCAGTAACTCAGCGCCGGAGAAACTCTTGTATACCAAAGCCGAACGGTGTCCGCGTAGCTGCGGCGCGCCGCTTCAGAGCCGCCGCGTGGAGTAATGTCCAGTTTCAATTGTCGGGCATCGGCGCGTGCGGCGAGAAGAGCCTTCATCGCCGCTGGTTGCAGCTCTATTTTGACGCCTCCGATGGATGCCGTAATGAAGGTTGCTTGTTTTTGAAAGTCCTGCACTTCCTCTTCGCTCGCAAAAATACATCGCAGTGGCACTTTGATGTGGCCAGGAACTACAAACATAGCTCCATAATCACTTAGGATCCGTAGACCAATTTCGTCGGAATCTTCAGGCAAGGCAAAGTCCTTCGGCAGATATGCCAGGAACTTCTGATTTGTGACTCGCCGAGACGGTCGCGACAGCAAGGTCTCTGCAGATGCTTCGAGTTTTTCAACCGCGCGGTTATCGCTGGACTTGCGAACGTTCCGCCCGCAGCTACTACTCAAACAAATCGTCACTACGAGAAGGACCAGAAGATTGAACTTGAATAGTCTGAGGAATCTCATCTTTGCAGGTGGGACTGCGGTAAAAAACAGAGAGGTCAACCGTACAGAACGGCAAGAGCTTACCGGCGTGCTTCTAACAGACTGATTTTCTTTTGAATGTCAGCAGTGATGATTCGGTCCCGGCTCGGATTGTAAAAATTCAACGTGGTCTGATACTCCTGAATCGCTTCGGTAGTCAGCTTCTTTTTCTCGAATATAGTTCCCAACCAGGCATGAGGCGTCGCCCACTGGCCGTTTACTTCAACTGCGCGCTTGTACCATTCAACCGCCACATCATCGTTCTGATTGTAGTAATGCGCCGTTCCCATGTTGTTGTAGGGTATGTCCCAGTCGGGCTGTAGATCTATTGCGCGCTGATACAGAGGAATAGCGTCCGAATACCTCTTGCTTGAAGCCCATAAGTAACCCAGGTCGTTTTGAGGTAGAGCCCACGAAGAATCAAGTTGCAGAGCAGTATTAAAATTCGATTCGGCGTCGGCACGCCGTCCCTGGGTTTTTGCGACATTGGCGCTCGCATATTTCCACCTCGCTTCGATCGCTTTATCCGCTGGCTCAAGGGTGTGCGCCCACTCATATGCGTGCTGCGCTTTGATCCAATCCTGTTCACTCAAAATTTCGATGGAGAGTTCGGCTCGCTTCCGGAATACATTATCGCCGAGTTGGCGAAGCTGGGGCAGCAAGCGGGTCTTTCCTTCGTTGATGGCTTTGTTTTGAGGGTCGAGGACATTCAGTCTCGTGAAATATGAATAAGCATCATCAGATGAACCGTCCACTAAGCGACCACTCTCAATTGATTTTCGCAGTGAAGCGGCAAGATTGTCGGGTGAATTAGGCGAAGAATTTCGTCGCAAGGAAACCAAACCGATGATCGCAATCAGGAGAATAGTTGCTCCTCCGAACGCGACTATGATGATTTTGGTTGAAGACCTCGAGGTGGCAGGCATCCGTGGCTCAACCGCTGCCGTAGAGCTTGCATCTTGATTATTGGTATAACTGAGTGGGTATGAAAGTGTCGGTTCCGGCGCACGCTCCACCCGCGCAGCGTGAGATGAAACAGCAGCCGTGCGATTTGGAGCTGCGGCGCCGCACTCACTGCAAAACGCGAGCGCGTCCGTTAACGCCGCGCCACAACTGTTACAAATAATCACTGGCTTTTTGTGAGAGTGAGTTTGTCACTTATAGGAACGTCTACTTTTGGTGTTCGAGTAACAGGAAGGAATGAAAGAAATTAGGTTTGTTCGGTGACTGGGAGCTAGTAGGAGACGCGAGCGGCACTGCCGCTGTCGGTTTATCAGCGGGTGCTTCTTGTGGTTGCGCTTGACTGCCCGACGCTGGCACGGTTTGTTTAGCACTCTTGCGCGAGATAATTGGACGCCCCAAAGGGGTAACCGTCAAATAAACAAAGTCGCTGATCTCGTGATCCGGAAAACCGTCAGATATGTTTAGTTTTACGATGCTTGTAACATTCGAACGTTTCGCAAATTCACGAGGCAGTTTTAATAGGACTTTGCGCGTTCCGTTTCCCTCCACTTCTACCGATTTGCTCTCGATACTCCAACTGTAGTTAAGCTTATCGCCATCTTTGTCGACGGCAAGTGCTTCGAGTCTGACTGTAGAGCCGGACCGCACTTCGGGACTGCCTTCCATCTGGATGCGGTCTTGCCATTCCGGTTTTGAATTGAGTTGAGCGGGCGGCACAACCTTTATTATCACAGGAGTAACCTTCGGGGAGGGATAACCCAGATTATCGAATGCAACTAGCCCCACCTCGATCAAATATTCGGTTTGGCGATCTTTCGACTCTGTATCCAATATGACTGATTGGCCGTTCCCCTCTATCCTATCGGCCGGACTCCATATGAACGTGTCAGGCAGGTGTTCGGCGGGAGAGGTTCTAGCCGTCAGTCTTAATTTCGTACCTGCCGAAACCTCGGCTCGGGCTCCTTCGATCCAGATCGCAACAGGCTGAGGACGTTGTCTAGCTTTCCACCAGTCACCAACCGCCCACTGTCCCAAGAGAGTAAAGGCTAATGATGCAAGTGAGAGGAGGGTGGCAGCCTTGCGGTGACTTTTTAACCAACTCATTGCCGTCCATAGGAAGATGGGGAGTGACCTCAAGTGCCCAGTTGCCGCAGGACCCGCCGGCTTTTCTTCTTTCGTCAAGGACGAAGCATCCGGTTTGTCAGCACTTGGCGAACCGCTACTAGGCCGCGTAGTTTCCTCCATGATCGGTTTAGTTGATCCCTTGGCTTTCCAACCTGGAGCGGGATCGCCACAGGCACTGCAGAAACGCACTGAGTCTTCTAACGGGTGACCGCAGGTGCTACAAATGGTCATGGTGTTTCAGTATCCCTGATTGTGAAGTTCGGCGATGCGCTTCTGAATATAACCAATGTCGAGTGAGTCGGTACTTGGGTTGTATAGGTTTGCAGCGGTTTGGTATTCCTGAAGAGCGGCGCTGAGGTTTTGCTTCCTGGTGTAAAGATCTGCTAACCACTTGTGGGGCCGCGCCCAGGTTGAATTCCGCTCAATTGCCTGCCGGTAATAACTCTCCGCTACGTCGAGATTACCAAGATAGAGGTATGCCGTTCCTATGTTGTTGTACGGAATCTCCCAGCCAGGCTGAAGACTGATTGCTCGTTGATAATAAGGAATCGCGTTGGACCACTTATCCTTACTCGAGCCCTTCTCCTGCGTGGTCAGGTAGCCCAGATCGTTTTGCGGCACAGCCCAGGAGGAATCGAGTTGACTCGACGTCAACAAATGCTGCCACGCCTCGCTCCTTCGACCCTGGGCCTCGGCCAACTTTCCCTGTGCATATTTCTGTCGAGCTTCCAGCGGCTTATCGGCAGGCTCCATTAGATGGGCCCACTCGTAAGCTCGCACCAGCCTCATCCAATCCTGCTCATTGACCTCGCCGGAGTGTTCAACCTTTCTCCGAATAATCTCTTCGCCAGCATTGCGAAGTTGCGGCAACGCTTTCATTTTGGCGTTACTGAGCGCCGTATGCTGCGGATTCAAGCTCGCAAGCTGAGTGTAATAGGCATAGGCATCGTCATTGGTGAGGCTTATGAGACGTTGATTCTCTATAGCCTGATTTAACGCCGAAGCCGCTAGATCGTTTGCAGAACCCGACGCCGATCTTGCCGGTGAAGAGTTTTTAGATCGCGCAGCTAGATAGATCAGAAAAGCGCTGACTACAATTCCGAGGCACACTCCAACGACAAGCAAGCTTTTGGGAAAGCCGGACTGCTTTGCGGACGCAGTTTGCTGCCCGCCAACGGGTGAATCGCTGAAGCTTTCTTCAATCGCTGCCGCATTTGATTTATAGTCGCCGTTGGCAGTTCGGACGGTCGTACGCTGCCCACTAAAGCCGGTAGCCACTGCGGCCACATTCCCGCACTCCGGGCAAGCCTGCTGGTCGGCAAGTGGATTACCGCAGACATTGCAGAAAATCATACGCTCGAAAGCCTCATCCTTACTCCGTAGGCTATTTGATGGCCTTCTTTATTACGGCTAGGCGCTGTTGAATTGAAGCTCTTACCTGGTCGTCCAACTCAACACCGTCGAGAGCCAACGCTCGATTGAACTCGTCCCTGGCACTGCGATATGCCGACTTACCTTTTTGAAAATAAGCGACTCCTAACGCGAAATGCGCAAATGCACTTTGAGGATCGACCGTGATGGCTTGAAGTCCGCTCGCTGCGGATTGCTCGTGACGATTGAGGAGCGCATACGCCAGGGCTCGCGACGCGTAAGCCCTCGCAAAGTCATGCTTCAGGGTAATGGCTTTTGAGAAGCTCTCGATGGCAAGACCATATTTCAAAGCCTTGGCGCTCTTGTTCGTCTCGTTCTCGCCGGCGGTCATTGCCAGGTATCCTTGTGCGAAATAGGGATAGGCCCAATCCGGTCGGAGGTCTTGCGCGGCCACAAACTGTTTCTGCGCAGCCGCACGGTCATTAAGTTGCACCCAGCTCCAGCCCAGGTCCAGCAGTAAATAATTGCTGCGCAAGCTGTGCTCGCTGAGCTCTGATAATTTCGATCGCGCAGTGTTAGAAAAGCCCTGTTTTTCGCTGATGGATTTGGCGGCATCAGCCTGGGACAGCAAATAGCGAATCTCCCAATACTTCGCGAAAATCTCGAGCGCCTCATCTCCCGGGCGCCATTTTCTACCTGCTACGTAAAGCTGGTTCATCTCTTCAACATCGTTGGATTGAATCGAAAGGCCAAATGCGCCCACTTGCCTCAACATCTCGGCGGATCTGGCTTGTAGGCTTTGCAACATAGTGTCGAGCAGACGAGTCAATTCAGGATGATCCGGCGCATCGTGATTCAACTGCGCATAACCGCTGAAGGCTTGAGGCCGATCGCCGTCGACAAGGTTTTGCCTAATGCGTTTGACGAGCAATACGATTGGGTCAGGCAGGAGCTTTATCGAACTTTCCGTGCTGAGCGGCGCCACCGAAACCGATTGTTGTAAGAATCCGGCCTTCTTGGCTCGTAGTGTATGCTGCTGGTTGGGATTCACCTGGTCGATGATAAGAATTCCTTCCGCCGTGCTGGTGCCTTTGTAAACATCATCCAGATAAATTTCCGCTTCAGCCGGATCGCTGGTTATCTTCAAACTGCTCGACGCGGATAAGAGCTTGATCGAGATCTGACCGGCGTAAGAAGTCACGGGATGCGATTGTTGCAAAAACCCATCTTTCCGCACGCGCAAATTGTGCTTTTGCGTGGGGTTGATGCGCTCGATCACCAACAAGCCGGCCGCGTTAGTCGCTCCCTTGTAAACATCATCAAGATATACTTCTGCTTCACTGGGCTCAGTTACGACATTCAAGGTGGTGAGTGCTAGGGTCAACACAAATTCCACCTCGCGACCATCTGTACCGGGAGTAACCTCAACTTCACCTGTGTTCGCGAGATAACCATCGAGAGAGACCCGAATCACGTGTAATCCGGGCAACAGTTTTAGCTCCAGCTCGCCTGCGGCATTTGTCTCCCCGCGTGGTTCATCGTCCACTATGACTTTAGAATTAGGAGGCTTCGAAATAATCCATAAGCTGACTGGGTCGAGAGAACTTTTTTTTGCAAGGGGACTACGTTCTGTTGGCTTGCGATTCGTTCTGACACGAGTAAGAACCCTGTTTAGCTTTGGTCTTGTTGTGGGTGCAAGAGGAGTAGGCGTAGGTTGTGGCCGCCCGGCGCCCTGACCAAATGTCAATTGCGCTGAAGCTGTGAAGGCGATTAACGTGACGACGATCAAGGAATAGTAGGCCGTTTTTCTGGTCATTCTACCTCGCATTCATCATTTGATATCGCGGGCACAACGGAACCCAGCTTGATCGAAACTGTATTTTCCTTTGGCGGCCCAAGGGAAACGGTAAGTACTTGTCGCCTCTACAGCGCTACTGAGGTAACACCCTCCGCGAAGCACTTTCACTTCTTCGCGAGGCTCCTTAGGCAATTGGGATTCATCAATGCTACCGCCGGGATATGCCTGAATCGTGGTGGACGTCCACTCCCAGGCATTCCCGCTCATATCACGAAGACCAAATGGTGAGACCCCCTGGAAACTGCCTACATCGGATAATCCGGTCGCAGCCTTCTCAGCGTTTGCTTGCCCTGCCTTCCATTCATTGCCCCAGGGATATCGATATCCCTTCTCTCCACGCGCGGCGTACTCCCATTCCCTTTCAGTCGGCAGCCGTTTTCCCGCCCATTTTGCGTAGGCCGACGCGTCGTACCATGTAACTCCCGTCACTGGCTTTCGCGCCGAACCTGGTGGATAGGTGCTACCGTTCCAACCCGGCGGGCGCTTGTAGTTGTTAGCCTTCACAAACTGTGAATAGGCTTCGCACGTGACTTCGTCAACGTCGATAAAGAATGGTTCTACCGACTCCAAGTGAGCGGGCCTTTCATATTCATCACGGTCGGATCCCATCTCAAATTTACCACGGGGAATGTAGATCATTCCGGGTGGTGCTGCTGGAGTCGGCGGATCGCTAATTGGCTTCGATTCGACCGTTCGCTCGCTACTTCGAAACTTACTCACGCCAACAATCAAGCCAGCCAACAAGAAGACAGCTACGACCGCAATAATTATTCGAACCGTGAAGGTACGCGCTCGAGGAACTGGGGCAAGTTCGTCGAAGAGTGAGAAGTTGATCGAGATGTCGCGACCGTTGCCGGAGTTCGAAAGCGGAGTATCAACGTCGTTTCGGTTCAAAGCACTAGTGATGCCTTCAACTTTTTCACCCGATCGATCTGCTTCGGCAATTTGCCGGTTGGAAGTTTCGAGGGGAATCGTCGGGTAAAGGGTTTGAGCCGTGACGATCCTTTGGTCTTCTTCGCGAAGCCGCGCAGCTTCGGCCTCTGCGTGGCGCCGTTCCGCTTCAGCTCGTTGTCGTTCAGCCGCTTCGGCTCGAATCCGTTCCTCTTCGCGAACTCTCGCCGCTTCCTCTTCCGCTCGCTTTCGCGCTTCGTTCTTTTCTCGAATGCGTTTCTCTTCGCGAACTCTCGCCGCTTCCTCTTCCGCTCGCTGTCGCGCTTCGTTCTCTATTCGAATACGTTCCTCTTCCCGAACTCTTGCCGCCTCTGCTTCCGCTAGCTGTCGCGCTTCGTTCTCTTCTCGAATGCGTTTCTCTTCCCGAACTCTCGCCGCCTCTGCTTCGGCTCGCTGTCGCGCTTCGTTCTCTATTCGAATCCGTTCTTCTTCCCGAACTCTGGCTGCTTCCGCATCGGCTCGCTGCCGCGCTTCGTTTTCTTCTCGAATGCGTTTCTCTTCGCGAGCTCTCGCCGCTTCCCCTTCCGCTAGATGTCGCGCTTCACTCTCTATTCGAATACGTTTCTCTTCGCGAATTCTCGCTGCTTCCGCTTCCGCTCGCTGCCGCTCCTCTGCTTCGACCCGAAGTCGTGCTTCTTCTGACTGTCGGGCTTTTTCCTTTGAAACTCCTCGCGCTTGCAGTTTCCGTCGGGCTTTGACTTTATCGACAGGTAAAGTCGGCGATCCCAAAGAGTGACTACTTTCCGTTTTCGTGAGCACCGGTCCGTCCCCAGCGCGATTCACGACAGGTCCCTCGCGCGCTTCCACTTTTCCAGCTTGATCCTGCTCTTCGGCTCGTTGCTGCGCTTCAACCTCGAGCCGCACTGCCTCTTGCCGCGCCAATCTTCGAGCCTCCTGCTCACGTCGCTTCTTACTGGCGGCCTCGCGTCGCAGTCGCTCGCCTTCAATCGCTCGCACCTCCACGTCGACTCTTGATGCGGCGTCATTTTCAGCGAGGTGAAGCCCGTCGACCGCAGCTCCGCACTGCTCGCAACGCGGCGCGCCCGTTATCAGCGGCTGAGCACACTCACTACAAATTATCATTGCGGCTATGACAATCTCTTTGTCAGGAAAACTCGTTTCACTTTCCGATATAGTAAATCTGCAGATCCTGCTCGCCGGTGATGCGCCAGCGACTGACGATCTTGGTAAGCGCAATCCTTTGTTGAACTGATCCGGAAAGGGTTTTGTCACCCTCAAAGCGATAAGTCTTGTCAAACGTCGCAGTAGCGTAACTGCCCGACGCGTCAATGTTGACTACGATCTTTGAGAGCTGGACATCAAGCGTTCTGAAGCGGACGAAGGCTGGTCTTCGGCTGGACCGGACGTAATTAATGCCGACGTTCTGCTTGCGATAGTAGACGTCAAGAACATCTGCGTAGTAACTAAGATGTTGTTCCAAGTCATGAGCGCCCACCGCGGCCGCCCAACCGTTCAGCACGCCGAGGACTTCGTCTCGAGACGTTGAGCTATCCAAATTAGCGCCTTGTGAAAGCGTGGGTTTTTGCGGCAGTTGAGTAGCCGGCTGGGGGGTTGAAACCGGCGGCGTGGTCTCCGCAATCACCGCAGACTGATTGACTATCTCAGTTCGATTCGTCCGTTCGAACATAAATAGAGTCGCGACCCCACACACAATTAGAAAAACCAGGGCACCTCCAATTGCAGACGCAATGATGATCGCTTTCCGGTTCGCCGGTGCCAAGCCGGATATGGAACTATCATGACGCCCTACCTCGATCGGGAAAGCATCTGACGGGCGAACTTGAGTTTGCAACGTAGGAATAGTCGGCGCGGCGGAGCGGGGCAATTGGGCGGCTGAGGCAACTTCATGGCCACATTCAACGCAAAAGCGCATATTCTGGTCCATCGCATTCCCGCATTGATTGCAGACGATCATCTCAAAATTTTTCACGCGAGCTTACGTTCCCGCAAGCGAGAGCAAACTTCATCCAGAATCCCTGGACCAGACGAGGTTTATCGAATCAGGGTTTAAGAGCGCTCCTGTAATTCGAGCGCAACCAGTGCCGCAGCCGTGCGCATAAAATCTTTGGGATCGACGCGGACGCCGTTGACAACAACATCAAGGTGAAGGTGCGGCAGCGGCTTCTGGCCTCCACTATTGCCCGAAAGGCCAATCACCTCGCCGCGCTTCACGGTCGCAGATTCGTGGACCAGTCGTTTGGAGAGGTGCATGTATTTCGAAAACACGCCGCCGCCGTGCTCGATGCAAATGATTTCCCCGGGGGTCCATTGTTCCCCTGAAAAAGCCACGACGCCGTCATTGATAGCTCTCACTGGCGTGGCCATCGGCGCCGTGTAGTCGAGACCGGCGTGCCGAGCGTGCTTGTTTTGATTGTAAGTTCGCTTATCACCAAAATTGTCCTTGTCAGGACCACTAACCGGAGGCACGAAGGGGGCGGTCCAGCGGCGAGGAGTGCGGCGCTTGTAAATCCCAATCATCGTTTCAAAGTCGTACTTCATGCGGGCCACGATGGCGGCCGAAGGCTCGCTGAAGTTCTTATCGACTGTGAGAATAGCCTGACGGTAATTACCGCGGCGAATGAAGTATTTGATGTCCCAGTTCACATTGCCTGCTTCGCGCAAGGCTGAAAGATTGGCCAGGTAGAATCCTTCAACTACATCGAGAGGCGCCGTAAGAATAGCGCGAAAGTTCCAGTCACCAGCCGAATAAAAGAACAGTGGCTGAGGTTCCCTTAGCTCGCCGCCACTAGAAGTTTCCGCCTCGATTCGGACGGGCAACTCGCCATTAAGATCGCTGACGGCGGCCGGAAACGAAACTCCGACCAGCATTGTCTTTCCTTCGAGCAACACGTTACTTCCATCTTCATCGTAATTAATAATGTTAGGATCATTGTTGCTTATCGGCGTTGCTGGTCTTAGACAGCCACTGGCGACTAAGAGGGGAACTCCAGCAACAACGACCTTCAGGAAAGAGCGGCGCGAAGTCATAACAACGGATTGACTGTGATGTGAGATGCGGTGAGATTTCATCGCAGAAAGCCACTAAAGATCCAGCCACGCACAGAACCGATGGGAGTGTTATCCAACTGGACCTCAGACCAGTTATCCGTTACATCCTGGTTCCTGCTGCGAATCATCACGGTGTCGAAGTTCGGGGACTCTCTAAGTACATTTATGATATGGCCCTGCTGGATTTCAGTGATGACTGTGGCAGTCAAGCTTGGGGCATCGCGAACATTCACCCCATTAAAGCGACATATCACTATACGTGCGCTCGGATAATAACTTGGCGAAGGCGAAGTGGTACTTATCGTATTGGACGGTCTGTTGTCTTTTGAGACCGAGAGATTTACGCGGATGACCACCACAATCAGGAGCAGTAATGCGCCGAGCGGTACGACTATCCAAATCATGGGCGTGCCAGACTGTTTGGCTTGAGGTCGTATTGGAGGCGCGTGTGGCTCCGCTACACTCGCGTAGGGCATCGTCGGAAGTACTGGTGCGGGGTTTCCCTTGCCGGCGAACTGAGCAACTTCAGCTCCGCACTCGAGGCAAAAACCTTGACTGGAACTGACCGTATTCCCGCATTGACTACATATGATCATCTGATACGTCTCAGTTGCAGAGGCCGTTTGTTGCCGGTCGTCGCGTGGGCTATAGCTTCAGATCAAAGGTCATCTCAGAAATCGGCGAGTCGTCAGAGTCCCTGGCGCCGGGATAGATTTGATCGATCGTCATCCTTACCCATCGCGTTTTGACACCTCCAACGCCAAAATCTTGTTGCTCCATCCGATCACCGAGGTACCAGTTTCGAGTGCTGCCGTCAGACAGAAAGATCGTAACCGCCGCAAGACGATTATTGTGGGTCCAGGAGTGTGAACTCTTGAAGTAACCCGGAGCGATCCGCAACCGCAGCAGTTCTACTTCACGATCGAAATCAAAACGAATCCACTCTCCGACCCCGGATCCGGCGACTCCTTCAACCCACGCGGTTGCCAAATTTCCATCGATCATGTTGTTTGGCAGATAAGTAAGATCGCCGGCAGCGTTACGAGTCGAGGAGGCGCTTGCGGTGATTTGGACCGCAGGCAGAGGATCCGGCCGAGGATTCTCATTCAACGTGGCATCATCGTTCCCGCGAAACAGCCATACAGTTATGCCGACGGAAAATGCAACCGTAAGCAACCCGGCGACTACAAGAAGGATCCGATTCGGCTTTGTTCCAACTGAAGCAATGTTTTGCTGGTACGTGCCGGTCTGGCTCTCCGCACCAGCGAGAATCTGCGCTGGCGGAGGAGTAGCTGCGTGTTCACCTCGGTTTACAACCTGGCCACAATCCTCACAGTGACGCTGGTTCGGCTCAACTCTGGCGCCGCAGTTTCCACACAATAACAACGCTGACTTCTCGGTTACGGGTATTAACCGCGTGCCTCAGTTCCGCCGGCTGCCCCGTCGCGGGCAGGTTGAGCAGTTATCAGGGCGCGCTTCCCGTCGGCTAAGAGCGGTGCAAAGGTATCAATCTCGCTCCGATACTTCCTGCTCAGCTCTATGAATTCGTTCCTCGCAATCGGGTTTTGACCGTCATGCGATTCAAGAAATTTCTCGACGCTTTGGATTTGCTTGTCGAGGGCACGACAAATATTTGATTGCTCTATGTGGTCAAGTCCATCGGTTCCCTGCACCTTGGTTTCGGGATAGACCTCTTCGAAATACCACCCCAGCAGAGCGTTGAACTGGGCCAGTCGATCGCGGTCCCGCCGCGTATGGTCGATGCCATCGCGAATTCGAGACATTAACTTGTCGCGCGTTGATTTCTTACTAATCAACTCGGCTAAGGCTCGCATTTCAATTCCCAGGGGGATCGTCTTGGCCTTACCTACTAATCCAATCTGTTCCGACCACACGTAACGAATACGCCCGGTGGCGTCCTTTTCAGGACGAATCTCGCCGAAAACTACACCCAGAAGGAAACACTCATGAGCGGCCTCTAATTCGGCACGCTCTCGATCGTCGAGGACCACCAGGTCGTTAAACTTGATTTCATTATGGTCGGTGTGCAGTTCCTCTCCTTCTGCCTGTTTAGAGAGGTATTTCTGCCTATACTCCGGAATCGGATCCGCCCAGTTGATCGGTATGCCGCCGACTTCACTATAAAAAACAATCTCCGAACGATCAGGGAGTTCCTGAATCGACAATGCAGGATCGCCCGGTTCGGTTATCCTTGAGGTCAATAAGCGCTTGAAGGTATCAAGCTTTCCTTTGTCGGCTGAATCCTGGGGAACTCCGACAAGAATCTTGTGACGCTCTGGTGCCAGGACATAGCTACGCGGCCGATTGCCGCCATGTAACCAGAATTTAGCCTTGTTGTAGAGAAACCGCACCTGTGATTCGAGCTCAACTTCATCCGGATATTTCTTCCACAGGGTATCGAGGACGTCAAAGTCCTTCCGAAGATTTTCAAAAGGCTTGCGCGCTAGATTGCGAATCTGTAATTCAATTGACTCGATACCGCCCCGCTGCCGCATCACTTTTGGCAAGTCCATCACCGACGTGCGCAACTCCTGTAGGATTTGATCTCCGACCGACTGTATAGTCCTGCTTCTAATCTCACCCATGCCCAGATACTTCGGCAGATAGTTGGTCTCAATGTCAGTATCGCTGAAAAGCATCAACGAGAGATCATCAGCGGGGACTTTCTTGAAGTGTTCGTGCTTCGCTTCCAGGCCATCTTTCAGCTCCTTCAACTTGCCGCCTAACTGGTAGAGTTCGCCAATCAATCCCTCAGTGTAAGCATCCCCGCCTTCGGTTGCTTCGGCAGCTCCGATGTAAGTAATCAGCCGCTGACAAACTTCGATTGCCGCCACTCGCACTTGCGTTAAGAGTACTGCATTGAGATATCGCGCAGCAGATTCTTCAAACCTGACGATGTCATACCGGAGTATTGTGCCTTTGCGGCCGTCCCAATTTGAACGAACCTCGTGACGGGCCACCTCAGCCAGCAAGCGATCCAGCCCGCGACGGGCGTCCTCAGATTCCTTCAAACTGCGGTCGAGAAGCCTTTGCAGCGTAGGAATGTATTCACGGTTATCGTCCCGTAGAACATAGACAACCTGGCGCAGGAGAGCGATTGCATAACCGACGCTTTGGTGTTCTTCGTTTACGATCTTGCTAATCTCCTTGTAGAGCAAATCCTGTGAATTCCTGGAAAGATCTTCTTTGTTAAAGTGAACAGCTCGGGAGTAATCACCCCATTGCTGCACATCCTGCTTATCATTGCGCAGCTTGCCGGTTTCACGCTCCACGGCAGCCCGCAGGTACTGTGAAAGCCCTTGACCCTTTTGCACGTGCACGCCGTCTCGTACCTCGCGCGCTGTCTGGCCTATTGCCAGGGCAATCAAACCTTGTATTTTTTTACCTTGCTTCAGGCCGTCATCCAGCAGTGCATTTTGAATATCGCGTCGTTGTTCGATGGTCCCTTGAACAGGCAAGTTCCCTTCAAAAAGCCGAACCTGTGGCAAAAGATCGGTGAGCACAATTTCTGTGAGCCTTGCCGCATTAAACTCGCCATGGGAAAGCCGGCCCCAATGATCTACGACTTCAGCTCCCAATTTGTAGGCACAGGCCTGCTCTATTCGATCCGCCGGAACCGTGATTGAGGCCATGCCAAAGCTGGAATACCGCGTGATGAACTTCTGGTCGATAATGCTCTCGCGCTGTTCGTTCAAGTGTCGGAAAGCAAACTGATCGACCAGGTATTGGTCAAGATTTACACGCACGCCGCGCTTGTAGCCGGCAAAATTTCCCTGCGTGAAGTCCTTGAAAATGTTCTCCGCCATCATATTAAAGATGACGTTGCGATTGGAGAAATCGACGTTGTTACTGGAATAGTTCATGCGGTCGATTAAATAGGTGTAGCTAAAAGGCGGGCCCGGAATCTCACGCACCACCCCGTCGGGCCATTCGACTTCGAAGTCATGCTCGTAGCTGTAGTATTCGAGCTCTTTCAAGGCAGCATAGCCATTCGCAAAGACACGGTCTTCGTTGGGATTGAAAAGGCCTGGCATGAGCACAAAGCCCACTGTGGTAAGAGCTGTGCCCCGAAAGACATCCTTAATTAAGAACGCGAGATCCAAAAACATCCCGCTTCCCGTTCCGCCGGCAAGCGAGAACACAACAAAGACCTGAAGGTCGGAAATGTTTGTTTCCAAATGTTGACGTTCGCGTACGGCTTTGATGTTATCGATATTGCGAACGATGCTGCCCGCATTCGCCACCGCGTTTCGAATCTGAGTGTAATGTTCAAAAAAACCGAGCCGGCTGTAAGCGCGAATTTGCCCGGCGCCTTCGGTCATCGTCTTCAATTTCGTCAACCCCGGATAAAACCAACGCTTGATGTGCGGGTATTGATTGAGATCATTGGTCACCCTGGTCGTATCAGCCACTGTCGTCATCAGTTTTTCGGAGGGGGCAAATGAAATCTGATCGGTGAATATCCCCGCACCAACATCCTTCTCCGTCGCATCGGTATCAAGCCACAGGTAGGAGACTATCGGGAACTCGGAGAGTGGCCCATACCGCTCGTAGAAGCGGCGACGCACTCTGAGCAGAATGTCTCCACCAGATCCGCCGATGCCGATAATAATGGTCGGCTTGACCGGGGCTTGCTGGAGCGGCTTAGCTTCGGCTTTACCGCGAATGATGATTTGGTCGATCATGATTTTCTCCTTAGGCTTCTTTGCCGGAAACCATCCACACAACGGCGTGAAGGAGCCAGAAAGCTCCCATGACTGCAATGATGATCCACGTTTCAAGTCGCGGACCTATATAGAAGAGGGTGAGGGCCGCTGCCAGTGCCAGCATAATCAACAAACTCATGGACCAGGTAAAATGCTCTGCTCCAGGGACGGCCCAACGGCGCTTGAAGAGCAAGCCATTAAATAGCCAGCGAAAGATCAGCACGTAGACCAGGATCGCCCCGATCAACATCACGCCGCCAATGAATAACCAGTCTTTCAGCGAAATCGCGTTAGATTGTTTTATGTTGATGGCTTTCGGTTGGACGGTGTCGTTTCTAACGTCGAATCTGCTGGTCCCGGAGGCGAACGGTGCAGCGCGTTGTCCCTTCTGAAGCTCAATTTGATAAGTCACCGCGTCTGAAGAATCCTTGTAAACAAGATAGTCAACGTCCGCATACGTGCCGTTCGCATCTCGCTTCAATCCGAACAGATGCCACTTCCCAACCTCATACTTGATTTGGGGCAGGGTCGGATCGTCACTGGAGATCTCGTCTGTGCCAAGCTCCTTCGCATATTCCGGATCTATTCGGACCGCCATTTGATAACCCAGATCACTCCAGGGCCGATTATTCTGGTCCAGCCAGTACTGCTTGAGCTTTTTCAGTTGGAACTCTTTAGTCTGTGCGTGAATAACATTCCCGCCGAACGCCAGGATGACCAACACTAGCAATCTCACGATAGTTCTTGTTCTCATGGCTCCTCTTTTCTAGCCGGAATAAATCCTGGAACTGACCACCTCAGTAAGTTCGGTGGCGCTTGGAAGTGAAAGCTATGAATCCGATTAGCTGGCGCATCGTTGAGGCCACGATGGCTGTTGAGTTCTCATACGATCTGGTTAGTCAAGAAAATCATCCGATTTGACTGATTCCTGCCGTGACGCGCGAGTGATGCGACTCAGCATATACTGATACTGGCGATGATCGATCTGGCTCTCGATCCCAAATGGGTTTACGACGCTCGAGAGTTTGTGGCTCCGGGGTTGTCCGTTGACGGTATAGCTGGCAACCGGCGTCACCGTTAGACTGCCGAAAAGATTCTTGATGACGGCAGCTCGGTCACCGCCTATAGTTATGTAGCTCCTACCCACGATTGGCAAACTCAGCCTCTCTTCGCCTGCAGGTGTTGCCAGCAGGTAACGCTGCTTGACTAAGAAGAGGCTTGTCCCGCCCAATACTGCACCAATTAATAGGACACCAAGCAGGCCGAGAACCACACGTCTCCAAAGTGAGTTATATTGCACATGAAATGACATGGGAATGCTGCGACTGCGAATGTTCTTCTGGCTTTGTCTCACATTGTTCTCGATGCCACGCAGATTTCTGACCTGATTGAGAGCAGAAACGTCCATCTGCGCTTCGACATCCATCAGCCGGTAATCAAACGTCGCTTCAATAGGTTCGCTGGTGGAGTCCCAAACAGCCGTCCAAAAGCTCGACGGGCGAAATGTCATGTCTCCCGCAAGCGAAGTGGTGTAAGTGACCTCCGAGCGCTTGCCTGCCTCGAGCGTCAGATCGGTAGGGGTGATGCGGCCACGCCAGGAATTCACGTCACCTTGCGCCTCTATTGTCGGTGGCAAAGTTAGACTCGTCGTCTTCTGCGGAATAATTTTGCTTTGGACGATGCGCAGGTTTTTGAGCTTGGACTCGAAAGGAAACTGGAGAGTAAATTCGGGCTGCCTGCCTTCGAGAACGTCCGGTAGTTTAAGTTTTCCGTCGACGAGCGCTGAAACTTCATCGTTTACTCTGATTCCCGCCTCGTTTAGTTCGACACCTTTGTCGATTGGAAACCAGCTTACCGGAACGTTGCCAATCCTGCGCCCCACGTCATCAGCCATCTTATCCAGACCCGGACGAGCAGGTTTCTTCGAATACTGAAACAGGTACATGACCATCGCCTCTTCACTCGGCGGCAACTTTGCTCCGTTCTCGCTGGTCAAAGGAAAAATGTAGGCAGCTTGAAACTCGTTGGAATTTTTTATCTTTTCGTAAAACGGGCCGATCTCCCCGGCGCCAGCCACGTCCTGAACGTTGTCAGTCACCAGCCAAATCAAAACCTCACCGCTGACTTTGAGACCGTCGATATCCTTAAGAGCCAATTCGAGTGCTTCAGGGATATCAGTGTTCGCACCCTTCGCGTCGCCCGCCGTAGGAACTTTGCCCGCGATCGCGGATGGATCGTATTTTCCGTCGTATTTTCGTTGACCATCATTTGGATCGAAATTGATGGTCCCTCGCCGACTAAACCAGCGCAGAACTACGCGATCGTCCGCGGCAAACGCGCTTGATTTCAGCAAGGGTTCCACCAACCAGCCTCGGAGGTTGTTGGCGTAACGGCGCGGCATACTGCCGGAGTCATCGAGCAGGATCAGGTGAGTCTTCGCGCCAGCTGATTGAGCCAAACTCAACATCAGCGTTCCCAGCAAAATAACCAGGATGAGTCTTGGGGGATTCATCGCTTTACTATTGCCACCGACAGGCGATCACCTTTCCGTCAGCACCAACAAGTACGATGTGCGACTGTGTCCTCAGCGGCGACATCCCGATTTCACCCGGCAACATTCTCATTCGCTGCACCGGGTTCGCTTTGAGCATGTCGAAAAGCAATCCATTTCCACCGTCGTCTAAAACAAACAGGCTTTCACCCGCAATGATAGGAACCGTGGACACCGATTCCATGGTTTGACTCGTCCACACCAGCGCTCCTCTTGATGAAAGCAGAGTCACGCCGGCCAAATGACTGAGCGCGAGATATTCGTTGCTGGCCGCAATGGTGCTGATACGCGAGCCCGCGTCATGTAGCGGATTAATCAAAGGACCACTGCGGTCCAACACGATCTCGAAAATATGTCCCGTGGGATCCGCAAGAAAAACACGATTGTTAACCACAAAGGGGGCCACTTGAGGATCCACTTGGCGGTTAAGTGAGAAAGTCTGAGTAATGTCACCGGTTACAGCCGCCACAACAGTCACGGATGATGGTGGACTAACTAAAACCAACTGATCCTTTACCAGAAGCGGCCAACCGATCTGTTCAGGATTCAAAACCAGGGGAGATGGCCACGTTTCGGTCCCATCCTCCTGCGAAACCGAGTAGAGCACTGTTTGTAAGGAGTTTCGCGCCAACACATAAACTGATGTTTCATCGGCCAGCAAAGGCTGAGAAATAATCTCGGCACCGCAGGAAAAAGTCCACGCGGGTGTGATGTGGCCGAGTGACGGCTGATCTAGATAGGCCGCTAAATCAAACGCGTGAAGCTCATTGGCCGTGGCAACGAAGAGCATTCCATTCTGCAGAGCTGGGGTGACGGCAATCTGCGACCCGACGGAGAAGTCCAGCAGACGTTGACCAGTATGCTCGCTTATCACGACCACGCCGCCGTCGATCTGGCAGATTACAATCAGGCCGTCAGATGCTATTGGTGACACTTGAACACCAACACCAAGATTGATCGGGAAGGGCGCTTCGACGGCTCCAAGTGACTTGATTGACGCACGCGGAATTGAACTCCAGTACAACCCTGTTTCCATCGGCCATGATTGGGTAGCCAGTTTCTGACCGCAGCCACGACAAAGTATCGCCATCAATCGATTGGTGGCTCGACAATGATGGCAGACGTTGAAAGTGTTGCCGCACTGTCCGCAGACATATGTTTGCTCCCCTGCGTTCGTCCCCTCTCCACAAGCAAGATAAGGACAGTGCGTCCACAGCTCAAAGACCGGGTTACCCGACGGGAGCGTATCGTTCTTGATAGTAACTGGACGGTTCATCTTTCTTCGGGTCTCCGGTCGCTTATCCAACGGTGGTGCCTGCGACGACAACCTCGGGGCGCCGCAGCACTTCACCAGTAGTCATCCTGCGAAAACCGCACTTATGCACATCAATTACGGTATTGATTGGATACTGAGGCGCCGGCCGAACGAGGGCTGCTTCGTGTAGACGGCTATCAAAACTCGTGTGGCCTATTTGAATGGCTTCGGGTTGAATATCGAACCGGTTTAAGGCTTCGCTCGCGAGTTGTTGGATCTCTGCTAACTCGGCGGCAGTTTCGGAATCTGCCTGGGAGCCCTGAGTTTGGCCAAGCTGCGCCTGCAATTGGAAGAGATTATTATACCAATCCATCAGATACTCCCCGGCCTCATCGATTCCTCCTTTCAAATTCGCTTCCTCTGCTAAAGGCAAAGACTTGTCATTCCTGGCTGTGGGCTCGGCGGGAAAATGTTTCTCAACCAGAGAACGAGATTTCTGCACCATCTGACCAACTGACAACGATCCGTCGTTTAGCTGTTCGAATAATCGATCCTGTTCGGCTTGGAGGCGGGCGCGGCGCTCTGCAAAGGAGCCCCGTTGCAACGACTCAAGTTCAGCAGTTACTTGCTTGTGTAGTTGATCAAATCGCACAATACCCTCCCAAAGACTCTGGATTCTGCCGGCAACCTGTGGCGAAGAGTGAGATCGGACCTGAAGTTTTCCGGACAGTTCACCCAGCGCCAGAGTAATCGGTTCGACTCGATTTGCATTTAACCTGAGTGGCTCTCGATAACTTTCGAGCATGGCGATAGTCGCGGCACGCTCCGACTCACTGACGTCACCACCATTGGAGGTCATTGTCGATTTGAGTTGCGCCTGGCCGATCCAGTTTGCAGCCAAAGCAACGGCGTGAGCTGCATCGCGATATTGACTATCACTAACGGTCATGTGGTTATCTATCTGATTACATCTGTTTGAGAGATCATTCAGACCTTGCTGCAATTGCCTGAACTTATCGGCGGTTTGGTCGAAGGCTGGATTAATGGCTTGACCGGTGTTCGCGCGAACGACCTGCGCAAGATTGTTTTGGACAGCAGCGAGTTTGGTGATCTGACGATTAAGACTGCTCACACGAACAAAGTGAATTAAGTGGAGTAGAAGCACCAAAATCAGCGTGAAAATAAGTAATCCTAGTCCTATTGAGTTAACGAGCAAATGTAAGGGCCATAAATCGTCTAGTTTGATCGTTTTTTCTTCAAGGGCCGCGATGCGCCTCTGAACATCATCCGAGGGCGCCGATGATTGCGAATTATTTCCAGGTCCATCTGGCGTATTGCTGTTCGGCGAGTTCCTATTCGCACCCGTTCCAGAACCATCTTGTACTGAACCTGCATTCCTGTTCCCGCTATTTTGTGTGCCCCTTCTAGAATTATCAGTTCTATTTCTGGTGTTGCTTTGATTGGTAATCCTATTCTTGTTCTCCTGAGACCCGGCGCTGGCGTGAGTAATTTCTTTACAAGCAAGACCAACGACAAAGGCAACCGCCGTTAGTGCCATTACGACAATTGAGGCACGCTTTTGAAATTCACTTTTCATGATTCACTCCACAACAAAGACTCTCAGGTATCCACAACGAGCGGGCCAGATCTCATTTTTGTTATTCATCGACCAACTCGATATCCTGGGACTGTCCATTAGCAGTAATTTGCAGTACACGGTTTTCATCGATTGCAAACTTGATTGCGATTGTTGGACCAGCTTCCTGAGCATCCACCATCACACGGCCAGTACGCCGAATCTCCGAATTTCCCTCAACCGTTTGTTTCTTGCCGCGGTTCTCGGCCAATTGCAAAACGATCCGGTCTTTGGTCAACGGCAGGTTGATGACCGTTTCACAGGGAAACTCGGTTTGAGCAGCAAACACCGTGACGAATACTTGCCGCACGGTGCCTTTCAACAAGTCCAGGTAGCCAATGTCGTGAATCAGCCTGTTAGCACCGCCAACAAACTCGAAATTGGAATTTGGCTGATCCTTGATTTGTCCCCAAAACGCCGCGCCCAATGCCACGCACAACTTCGCTTCGATCAAATCTGAGCGGTCCGAAGCGTTTGGGAGAAGATCATTGATTCGCGATCGCACCATTGGGAGCAGACTGGTCCGCCCAACGTGAAGAATGGTATGCACGTCTTCCGGTGCAATCTTCGCCCGGTCGCAAATAGTTTCCACGACGCTGGTAGCACGCGTAATAAAAGGTTCGATCGCAACCGACAACTCAGCTTGATTAAGAGTCACATTAAAACGAGCCGGTCCTGATCCATTCATAATGTATTGATCAATCGGGGTGGCACCCACCCGTAGTAGCGGGCCGATAGCCAACTCAACCGCAGCAGACTTCGCTAACGTGATTTTTGCGAGCTCCGCCTGACGTTTAAAATGAGCGCGAGTTGTATAGGCCGCGCGGGCGATTTCAGGAGTACGAAAATAGTGATTGAATTTTTGCTCGCTGCCGAGACAATTCACATCGAAGTCGGGGAAACTGGCCTTGGCCCTATCTGCCAGCAGGCTAACCAATGCCCAATCAATATCGTCACCGCCAAGGCGAGGATCACCAAAAGGAGCCAGCGTGGTGAGTCGCACTTTGTCTTCAACAGCCTCAATCTCTATAAGCGCACAGTCAAGCGTGCCGCCACCGAAATCAAAAATAAGCAGCCGTTCGGCGCCGCTCTCAACCACATCGTCCACTTCTTTCTTGCTCAAATAATAGAGTGCAGCAGCGTGTGCCTCATCGATGACAACACCGTGCTTCGACGATGAGTGCATTTCCAGACCTGACATCTTGCAGGCTTCCAGCAACGCACGGCGCTGATTGTCAAAGACTTCGACCGGCACGGTGACTATAGCCCGGCGCGGCGTCTTATACTCTCCAAGTCCGAACAACGCTTTCTCGGTCCTTAGCATTAGTTGATCGATTATCTTCGAGGTCAATTCCGTGGGATCAAATTCTTGCCCAGCCAAACTCTTCTTCTGACGGGCGCCCAGCACACGCTTAATTGAGGTGATCGCATTCGCCGGATTTATGTCCGCCACGTGCACCGCTTCTCGCCCTGCGATTACGGAACCGTCAGGCTGGAAAAATAAGACCGAAGGCATGATCCTGGGATCTGAGTGAGAACCGGGGCTCACTGCATCGAGAGGGATCACAAAGGCCTGATCATTTTGGTCGAGCACCGCCACACAGGATGCGGTAGTGCCGAAATCGATACCGATGTAGGCAGGATAAAGCGCTGGCTCCACAAACTTAACCATCACCGAAACTACAAAATCCCTTGCACGATAGGAGTTGCTGCGAATGACGATGTCGCCGGTCACTACGCCTTCAAGGTCAGGATAGCCGCGCACCTCCACGTCAACAGCCCTCGTGTTTCCCGGATAAATCGTGAGTGGCGTTCGCACCGGAATGTCAAGACAGTCGAGCGACGACGTTACTTCGTCGATGACCAACTCTTCGCCACCTCCGTTGACAAACTGCAACGAGAGCTTGCTGGATCGATGCACCGAGACAACGCCAAAGTCGAGTTCCGGTGGCTGGACGGCCAGGCGAGCCGGCCTCACCACTTCAACTATGAGATCGGTTTCGAGGGAATCAATGTGTTCGAACTCGCAGTGAATCTTCTTTACCCGCGTGCCTGGCGTGAGATCCAATGTTGGAACTCGAACGGACACGAGTGCTGAGTTTCCACCCGTCACCTGAACCGGGCCAAGAAGCTCCAGCTCGACTAATTCTGTCGAGGTGCTGGTCTCCAAACCAGTCATGCGCAGAGTTGAGAGTGTGAGCCTCCCACCGCCGTCATTTGCAAGTCGAAACTCCCAGACATTTTCCACACCAAGCACATAATTAGTGCTCTCATCGGTGATAAACCGTGGTATCGGAAGACGTTCGATCACCAATGCCACAGTCTGTTTCGAGTATCCTCGTGAGTTCGATATGATCTCAAGGGTAGCTTGGTAACCAGAAGTGAGATCCAGGTGATAGGCATCAAAGGTAACGAGCAAATGCTGAGCTAACCCGCCATCCAAAACACCTTTCGCCGTGTGTAAATCAAATCGCCTGGCTAACTCGGGGTCGGCAACGATGGCGAAGTGAAGCGTGAGCCAATTCTGTCCGACGTTTTTTAACTCGATCAACTGACCCACTCGCTGAAAGCCATAGGGTTCAAAAATAATTCTCTCAGGCACGATAAGATTGGCGAGAACGTTGCCGCACTTTGAGCAAAACGCATCCTCACGCCGGACGGTCCATCCTGCGCATTGGCCACAGCGCACCCCTCCCTTTGCTATCTGGTGGACGGGCGCAACCGCAGGAAACATTCGATTGGATGTTGGAACGACGTCAGCCAGACTAGGAATAGGATTGGGCAGAATTTCTGTCTTCGGCACATCTACGTCGTCACGCAGTGTTGGAGGCATGCTCTCGCCCAAAGATGGTCCATCTGATTTGAGCTCCTCCAGCACTTCTTCCTCATCAGGCACGTTAGTCTGCAAGTATCGATTCAGAGCCTTGGCATTGACCGGTTTGAAGAAAAGGTCAGCACCCATCTCCGACAGCTTTGCGATTTCGTCGGGCTCGGCTGATTCAAGCAGAACCAGCAACACGACATTTTTGAATCCTTCTTGCTTGCGCAGATTGGAAGAGATCGCAATGGCATTCGCGGCAGGACGCTCGATTATGATTATAGAAACCCGTTCGGCGTTCCCCGCCAATTCATGTGGGAAGAGCAGCTTCAGATTGGCCTCTTTTAGAGGGCCATCTAAATGACTCAGGCTTGATCCGGTTTCCGCAAAGATCAGCGCCCGACGGGAGTTTGTCATTGCTTTAATAAAGTTTAGATTTGATCGCGCGTAATACAGGTCGGTCTAGCCCGCAGGTTCTTTGCTCGCGTCAAATACGACGGCCAAAATTGATGTTCGTAGCAACTTGATGGGCATCGATCATTGCCCAAATCCAAAAGACTATCCCGACACCAATCCAAATGAGAACAAAGAAAGCAATCATGAAGGCGATACCCTTGCCAACGTCGCCGTTGTAGATTTGCCCTAGGCCTGGAATCAGCAAGCTCAGCAGCAAAGCAAGACCCGGTTCCTTTCGTTTCACGTAAACAGTATGAACAGGTATTTGATACTGGTAGATTAGTGGTGGTGAATTGAAGGATGGATTCATCTGCTCATACTGATGGTGAACTGGTTGCTGCGGTGGCAGGGTGCTCTGTGGTTCGTGTGTTTGAAACTGAGCCGATTCAGAAAACAAAGCCGACACCGGACTGGTCGGTGATGTCCGGCCGTCCCCCGAAGTCGACCAGTTTCCTAAAGTATCCGGCGACGTCGGGCAGCCGCAACTGCCGCAAAACTTGGCTGTGTTACCGAGTTGAGAACCACAATTATTGCAAATCATGAAATCTCCCTAATTGGGGACCTTCGATTACATCTCAAACAAGGGCATGACACAGATCAATCCTACGAGCGTTCAGGGGGGCCGATGCCGCACACCACAGTTAGTTCGTACAAGGAAAAGTGACGAACCGCATGCACCACCCGAGAGAACTCATGGACCGTGAAGGAAGCGGAATTATTCCGCGAGTCGATCTGTCAGAGTTGCCTGCAAAGAGGCAACAAGTCACCCAAGTGTTCTGCGTAAGTTTGTAAGCTAGCTTCGGAGGATACGCTTGCGATGAACTGGTGATGATACTAACCAGGGATAAGGAACTTCCCGAAGCTTGCCGGTAATCACCCCTACCTTGTAGTACGAGAGTTGTGCCGAGGAAAAATGGTAGCGGTGTACTGAGTTGGACCCCGCGTCTCGTTCCAGAGTTGAACCAATCTTGACGCGTGTATTGTCTTCGGCTGCGCAGCATTATACTTGCCTCGCTTGTAAGGTCAAGTAGGATTGCAAGTTCGTCGGCTAATTACCAACACTAATGACCTTTGAGCAAAAAACCAATTGAGGCAGACCACTCCACTTTCAAAACGTTCCAACACGGCCCACTCGCTACCGTTCAAGGAGAAGTCGCATTCGATTGGGCCAATAGCATGATCAAGGTTGACGACCCGCCTCCTTGACCTTTCCGAAAATATTCGCGGTGCCACCGGCGCTGTGCATCGAAGCGGAAGTGTCAAGCACGAAGATCCAGTCCACACTACCGCGGTTGACCTGTCCGGTAGTTGGCGAACAACGAGCGAGGACAGCAAACAAAACACAAACGCAGCAGCCAACCCTGAGAAGAAATCTCGAAAGAGGTTTTTTGCGATCGCGAATGGCCGGAAGGACTACTATTGGAAACACAGGCACCCTTTGACTAGACAAGATTTCAGAGGCTGAAACGAAGACGTACCGCGGCTGTCAGACAGGGTTGCTTAAATCATCCTAATCGACGCCTGAGGTATGCCGAATTTCGCGCAGCGGACACAGTGCTCTACTTAATATGGAATTTCATTTGAAACATTACAGGCGAGAAAAAGCTCCAACATTCAATTAGTGAGATGGGACTATCCGGCCGTATCGCTTGGCGGATGTTGCGGACAATTCCTGAAATGGAATAGCTGGTTTTTCATAAGTAGTAGGCTCCCGCTGAATGAGAGAACAGCGTGAGAATGACGAAAATCGAAGCTTAATCACCATAACCCTGCACACTTGCAATTCGAAGCGATTGCCCAGGCTAAGACAAGAGCCTTTGACCGGATCCACTAGATAACTCGACCGAACGCTCTACGTTAATACTCCCGAAGTTCTCACCGAGGAATAAGCAGTGAATAAACGGGTCCTTGAGTTGGTTTAGGGAAAGACTGGCCGCAGCAGTCGTTATCCTGGCATCGGTTATCGTGCAAGCCTGTAGCTCAGGCACCTCAAATACTTCGAAGGTGGCAAACAGTCGAAACCTGAATAAAACCGAAACGTCCGCGATTTCACCACAGTGTGACCCGAACTATTCCGGCTGCGTGCCGATCGCGAGCGATGTTGATTGTGCAGGCGGGAGCGGCGATGGACCTGCGTATGTGAAAGGCCCAGTGAAAGTCATCGGCAAAGACATCTACCGGTTAGACAGGGACGGCGATGGAATAGGATGCGAATAACTCCGGTTCGGTAAAACTACAGCAGTACGCGTATCGGATCGCCAGCAATATCCTTGCGGTTTGTATTACGAGAATTCATTGACAGCCAAGTTGATCCGAACTGCTCGTTCCTATTTGATGTCGAGGCATTCAGGAACCAAAACCGTTTCATTGAGTAGTCTTACGATTTCGACCTCCGTTACTGATTGACCAGTCGTGCGCTTCAATTCCTTGCGGATTGCTGTAACTACAGTGTCAGAACATAGAACTTTCGCCAAAGACTTTGGTGATGTAGCTCTCTTTGCCTGCCACAACGCATCGATTTGTCGGCGCTTCAGCGACTCCCTGGTGAGGTAATACAGTTGGTTCGATTTTTGAGCCAATGTGTGTTCACTCAACAGATCTACTTCTAAAGCCAGGTCGACGACGATAGGTAGACCTCCGGTAATGTGATAGACCTGCCAAACTACACCGCTAGTAAGAATGACCCATTCGACTCCTTCATTTACTGCGTAGGTCTCGACTTGACGAAGGTGTTTGGCAGCTAATTTCGTAGTTACCCGTTTCACCTCAAGAAACGCGATCAATTCTTTGTCAATCCGAATTCCATAATCGGCAAATTCACCTTTAACGCGGTACTCAGTGGTTAACTCCGAATACTTATCGAAGCCGAACCCTTCACAGAGCATATCCGTCACCAAAAGGCGCGTATCGCCTTCGTTAGCATCTCGAGCAACAAGATCAGCCAACGGTTTAGCAAACTTCTTTATGGCCGCTCTCATACGTTCGCGCGCTGCTGTT
>Ga0126311_10000206_pt1 | contig 29528 bp, 23 predicted proteins | sample Plot61_FD_92539 | JGI IMG/M metagenome (GOLD analysis project Ga0126311, IMG submission 92539) | Serpentine soil microbial communities from UC McLaughlin Reserve, CA, USA - Plot61 | ecosystem: Environmental > Terrestrial > Soil > Grasslands | place: USA: UC McLaughlin Reserve, Lake County... | reverse complement strand
GGCTTCCCGTTCCTCGCGGCCGCGGCTCTGGCGTTTGGCCTCGGCGCACTGGCGTGGTTGTACGCCGTCAGGCCGGCGCGCCGTTAGCGGGCGCGGCGGGACTCTTCAGCTGACCCGCGCGGTCGTTGCCGTGCGGGTCGAAGGACGGCCGGTACTCTCGCGGCCCGCCTCGCCGAGCCCGGCGCCGCAGCGATGGCAAGTCCAGAAGTAGAGCAGCACGCCTCGCTTGCGGTCATAGGTCGTTTGGATGTCGTGAAAGCCATCGTGCGGGCACGCCATCAAGCGAACCAACGCCTGGGCGCCCGCTGCTCTTCCGCCGGCGCAAGCAGAGCGTGTCCCCGGGCGTTGGTCGAACACCAACGAGAGGAGTGAGCATGACGACCTGCCTGGTCACCGGCGGCGCGGGGTTCCTCGGGTCGCACCTATGCGACGAGCTGCTTCGTCGCGGCAACCGCGTGATCTGCGTGGACAACTTCGAGACCGGATCGCTCAAGAACATCGCCCACATCCGGGGTTCTCAGTTCGTCCATCTCCATGCCGACATCATCCGGCCGTTCCACGTCGACGAGCCGGTCGACTGCGTCTACCACTTCGCGTCTCCCGCGTCGCCGATCGACTACCTGCGGCTGCCGCTGCACACCCTGAAGGTCGGCTCGTATGGGACTCATAACGCGCTCGGGCTCGCGAAGCAGCACCGGGCACGCTTCCTGCTGGCATCCACCTCCGAGGTGTACGGCGATCCACAGGTCCATCCGCAGCCGGAGTCCTACTGGGGCCACGTCAACCCGATCGGGCCGCGTGGCGTCTACGACGAGGCCAAGCGCTATGCCGAGGCCCTAACCATGGCGTATCACCGCCAGCAGGGCGTCGACACGGCGATTGTCCGCATCTTCAACACCTACGGCCCGCGCATGCGCCCCCACGACGGGCGTGCGATCCCTACTTTCCTACGGCAGGCTCTTCAGGATCGCCCGATTACGGTCTTCGGCGACGGGAGCCAGACACGCTCGTTCTGCTACGTGACCGATCTGGTCGACGGGATCATCGGGTTGGCCGACTCGGACTACCACGCCCCCGTGAACGTCGGCAACCCGGATGAGTTCAGCTTGCTGGAGCTCGCGGAGGCGGTGATCAAGGTGACCCGCTCGCGCTCCGAGATCGTCCACGAGGCGCTCCCGATCGACGACCCGCAGGTTCGGCGGCCGGACATCTCGAGGGCGCGTGAGCTGCTCGGCTGGGAGCCCAGCGTGCAGCTGGAAGACGGACTCGGCCGCACGATCGAGGCTGCCGGCGTCGAGCGGTTGGTCGGCGTGGCGACCGCCTGACCGCAAGAACTGCGCTCGTGGCGGCGTTGGTGGTGCGGACGTTGGCTTCTATCAAGGGACTGGTTCCGTGGAACTGAACGACGCGGCTCGCCGCATTGTGGGTGAGCACTGGCGGCTGATCGCCGTCATGACGCTGCTCGGCCTCATGCTCGCGGCGGTGATGCATCTCGGCGACAGCAAGACCTATACGGCGTCGTCGCGCCTAGTGCTCGGGACAGACGATCCGAAGACGCAGTCGGAGTCGGCGTCGATCGCAGACACCGCCAAGGCGATCGCCACCAGCCCTGCCGTCGTTCGGAGCGCGTTGCAGAAGGCCGGCGCGTCCGACAGCGATCCCCTAGAGGTCGCACGCCACGATGTCTCGGTGGAGTCCGTCGGCGCGTCCGGTGTGCTCCAGATGCGCGTGAGCGCGGGTGATCCTCGGCGAGCGGACAGAATCGGGAACGCCTTGACGCGCGAGGTGATCGCGGCACGACGCGAGGTGACCGAAGGCCAGGTCCGGCGCGTGCTCGCAAACGTGAATCCCGACATAGAGCGGTTCGGCCTCGAAATCGCGCGTCTCGATGCGACCTCGAACCCGAGCGCGGACGACGAGGCGAGGCGAGCTTCGCTGGTCCAGCGGCGCACGGCACTCGAGGCGGAGCGCTTCAGCGCGCTGTCTGCGGCCGCGCAGCAGCCCAAGCCGGCGATCATCAGCCCGGCGACGGTCCCAGCTAGCGCCGACAGCTCGGGTGCGCTCCCCGACCTCGTCCTCGGCCTGCTGTTCGGCTTGATCCTCGGCGTGGCGGTGGCTGGTGTGATCGAGACCTTCCGTCCGACGCTCGTCGGCGGCCCCGCGCTCGGACGCGAGCTGAATGTGCCGCTGCTGGGACGCCTGCCGGCCGTCGACGACGACCGCCTTGACGAGCAGGCCAGGGCGGTCGTCGGAAGGCTCCTACTTGCCACAAAGGCCGCGGGCGTCAAGAACGTCGGCCTCATGGCCGCCGGGGACGAGATCGACGTCCCGGCGCTCGCGCAGCGCTTCGACCTGAACTCCAACGGCCGCCCGAAGGCGCAGTCGGGGCACGTGCAGGCCTTTGACGCGCGCAGCGCTGCGCTCGCCAACGGGGCACCCACCGGACTCGTCCTCGTGTCCCCGCACTCGCTCAAGAGGGCCGAGCTGGAGGAAGCGAAGGACCTCCTAAGCGTCAGCCAGCGTCCGCTGCTCGGCGTGCTCACGTGTGCACGGTCGTCGAATCGATGAGAATGGACGCCCAACTCAGTCCGCGACCTGGCCGCGGACGAGTGTCACACGCGGGACCCGGCGGCGCCGCGGCAAAGCGGGTCTTCGACATCGTCGCGTCCGGCCTCCTGCTGCTGGCGGTGCTGCCACTCCTGGCGGTGGTGGCGGTGCTCGTCCGGCTCGACTCGCCCGGCCCGGCGTTCTTTCGCTGCGAGCGCGTGGGATACCGCGGCCGGCCGCTGCGGATGCTCAAGTTCCGCAAGATGGTCATTGGCGCCGGCGGCGCCCCAATCACGCTTGCGCGGGACGAGCGCTTCACACGTCTTGGAAACCTGCTGACCAAGTACAAACTCGACGAGCTCCCCCAGCTGTGGCACGTCTTCCGCGGTGAGATGAGCCTCGTCGGCCCGCGGCCCGAAGACCCGCGCTTCGTGCGCCGGTACACGGAGGAGTACTACGGCGAGATCCTGACCGTCCGGCCGGGTGTCGTCGGGCTCGCCCAGCTCGCCTTCGCCGACGAGAACCGCATCCTGGATCGTGCGCAGCCGGTGGACGACTACATCGAGCGCATCCTGCCGCAGAAGGTGCGTCTCGACCGCATGTACGTTGCGAACAGAAGCTTCGGGTTCGATGGGCAAGTTCTGTGGTGGGCCTCGCTGGCGGTGATCTTCCGGCGACCGGTTTCGGTGAACCGCAGCTCCGGGGCCCTTGGACCGCGGCGCCGAGCCGCCGCGAGGAGGCCCGCATGACCGTCCTCGTCACAGGCGGCGCAGGCTACCTCGGCAGCGAGCTCGTCGACGAGCTGCTCGATGCCGGCCACGATGTCCGGGTGCTCGACGTGCTGCTCCACGGCGACAACGGCTTGGCGCGGCGCTTGGACGCGAGAGGTGCGGAGCTGCTTCGCGGCGACGTGCGTGACCCGGCGGCGCGCCGCCGCGCGCTCGCCGGGGTGCAGGCGGTGGTGCACCTCGCGGCGATCGTCGGGGACCCGGCGTGTGGCCGAGACCCGGGGTTGTCGGACGCTGTCAACGTCGACGGCACGCGCGCGCTCGTGTTAGACGCCCGCAACGCCGGCGTCGAGCGCTTCGTGTTCGCGTCGACGTGCTCGAACTACGGCCGCATGGCAGATGCCAGTGTGCCCATCGACGAGACCGGGGAGCTGCGCCCGGTGTCGCTGTACGCGGAGCAAAAGGTCGCGATGGAGCGGGCACTTCTCAACGGCGGCGCAAACGGGCTCGCGGCCACCTGCCTGCGCTTCGCGACGCTCTACGGCGTCGGTAACAGGATGCGCTTCGACCTCACCGTGAACGAATTCACGCGGGATCTCTGGGCCGGCCGCACGCTCGAGGTGTTCGGGGAATTGTTCTGGCGTCCATATGTCCACGTGCGTGACGCGGCGCGCGCGATCGCGCTCGTGCTCGATACGCCGTTGGACAAGGTGGCCGGGCGCGTGTTCAATGCGGGCCACTCGGACGAGAACTACCGGAAAGCCGACCTCGTCGAACTCATCACCGCGCGACTCGATGCTGGCGACGTCAAGTATGTCACCCGCAGCGAGGACCCGCGCGACTACAAGGTCAGCTTCGAACGCATCAAGAGCGAGCTCGGCTTCGAGCCCGCGCGGCGCGTCTCAGACGGCATCGACGAGCTGGTCGGCGCCCTCGAGGAACGGCGCTTCGGGGACCCGTTCTCGCCTCGCTATTCGAACATCGGCTGAGGCCGGCCGAACGGCACTCGCCGGCCTAGTGCAAGTTTGCGCGCGTGCCTGCCGTTGTTCCTGCGTCGGAGGAAATCGGAGAGACACGGATGGAACCCTCAGCCACGAACGGACACCAGCGCGGCCCCTTTGCCGCTTCAGAGAACGGCCATGCGGCTGCCTTCCCGAGGCGCGCGACCCCGAAGCAGGCGGTCATCCTCGCGGGCGGCAGGGGCACGCGACTCGGTCCGTATACGACGGTACTGCCCAAGCCGCTGTTGCCGATCGGCGACGGGCCGATCCTCGATGTCGTGCTCAGACAGCTCTGCGGTCACGGCTTCGGGGACATCACGCTGGCCGTCGGCTATTTGGCTCACCTGATCGAAGCGGTGTTCGGGGACGGCTCGAAGCTCGGGGTCTCACTGCGTTACAACCTCGAGCTACAGCCACGCGGGACGGTGGGGCCGCTGTCCGCGATGGATCACCTCGACGAGACCTTCCTGATGATGAACGGCGATGTGCTGACGACGCTCGACTACGGCGACCTATATGAGGCCCACCTCGCGGCGGGCAACCTTTTGACCATCGCGACGCACGTGCGGACCGTGACCAGCGACTACGGCGTCCTCGATCTCGATGGTGACAACGGAGGCACGCGGCGGGTAACCGGCTTCCGGGAAAAGCCTGAGATCGACCACACGGTGAGCATGGGTGTCTACGTGCTGGACCGGCGCGTCTGCGACTACGTCCCATGCGACACGCCGTTCGACCTTCCCGAGCTCGTGTGGCGCCTGCTCGAGGTCGGCGAGCGGGTCGGGTCCTACCGCTACGACGGCTTCTGGCTCGACATCGGCCGGCACGAAGACTACGCGGCGGCAATCGACCAGTACGAGGAGCTCAAGCCGGCGCTGCTGCGCGAGGTGGCGCTGGGCCAGAACCTGCCCGCCGGGAACGAAAACGGCAACGGCAATGGCAACGGTCACGTGAGCAGCGCGGCCGCCTACTCACTCGAGTGAACGCCGCCGCGCCGGACGGGCACCTGGGCGAGCCCGTGATCCCGCTCTTCGACGTCCGCCTCTCGGATGCTGAGATTGCGGCGGTCGAATCCACTCTTCGCTCCGGCTGGCTGACCATGGGGCCCCGGACCGAATCCTTCGAGCGCGCGTTCGCCGAACATCTGGGCGTCCGGGAGGCCGTGGCTGTGTCAAGCGGGACGGCTGCCCTGCACCTTTGCTATCTCGCGGCCGGCGTGGGACCGGGCGACGAGGTGATCGTCCCCTCGATCACATTCGTGGCGACGGCCAACGCGGTCCGGTACTGCGGCGCGACGCCCGTATTCGCGGACATCGTCGGTCAGCACGATCTCGGTATCGACCCCGGCGATGTCGAGGCGCTGTTGACGAAGCGAACCAAGGCCGTGACCGCGATGCACTACGGCGGCTACGCGGCCGACGTGCGCACGCTCGCGGCCCTCTGCAGCGAGCACGGCATCGCACTGATCGAGGATGCGGCGCACAGCCCGAGCGCCAATCCGACGCAGGGTGGGCCGAAGCTGGGCTGCTGGGGCACCGCGGGCGCCTTCAGCTTCTTCTCGAACAAGGTGCTCGGCTGCGGGGAGGGCGGCCTCGTGGCCACCGACGACGCCTCGGTCGCCGCCTTGGCGCGTAGCCTGCGCTCGCACGCGATGACGAGCGGGACGTGGGATCGCCACCGCGGCCATTCGACCAGCTACGACGTAGTCGGCCTCGGATACAACTACAGGCTCGACGAGCCGCGGTCCGCGCTGCTCGAGGCGCGTCTCGGAGGCTTGGGCGACGACGTCGAGGCCCGGCGCGCAGCCGTCCATCGCTACCGCGCGATGCTCGACGGCGTGAGCGGGATCACCGTCCCCTACGGCGAGGACGACGTCGACCACAGCTCCTGCTACGTCATGCCGGTGATGCTGGACGACGCGGCCCGGCGTGATTCGCTGCGCGAGTTCCTGCGTCAGCGTGGAGTGCAGACGAGCGTCCTCTACCCCGCGATCCACACGTTCACCGCCTACAGGGACCCTCTCCAGCGTCCCCTGCCGCGGAGCGAGCGGGCGGCGGACACCCAGGTGACCCTGCCGCTCTACCCGCACCTCGCCGAGCACGACCAGGAGCGCGTCGTCGAGGCGCTGCACGAAGCGCTCGCGGGCGAGCCGCTCGAGGTGAGCTAGCGGTGGGCGATGCAGCGGGCGCCCGCCTGAGTGCGTTCACCGTCGACGTCGAGGACTGGTACCAGTCCTGCTTCGATCTCGACGCGCCGATCAGCGAGCGCGTGGTGCGGAACGTCCACCGCATCCTCGCGCTGCTGGACGCGGTCGACGTGAAGGGCACCTTCTTCGTCCAGGGCCGCGTTGCGGAGGCGTACCCGCAGCTGCTGCAAACACTCGTCGCGGAGGGGCACGAGCTCCAGTCCCACGGCTACAGCCACCGTTCGCTGCACGCGATGACCCGGCGTGAGCTGCGACGCGAGCTGGAGTACGCGAAGAAGACGGTCGAGGACGCCTCGGGTGAGCGCGTGTGGGCGTTCCGCGCCCCGGACTTCTCGATCGGTCGCTCGAACCTATGGGCGCTAGAGGTGCTGTCCGAGCTGGGCTTCGAGGTAGATTCCTCTCTGTTCCCGGCGCGTGCGGCGCGCTACGGCATTCCAGGGTGGGAGCTCGGTCCGCATCGCCTGGGCCTCGCAGACGGCGGCGAGATCCTCGAGGTGCCGGTGGCAATCTGGCCGGTAGCCGGAATGCGGCTGTCCGTGGCGGGTGGGGGGTACTGGCGGGTGCTGCCGCGCGCCGTGCTCGAGCGCGGAATCCGGGCTATCATCGCCAGCGACCGGCCGGTTGTCCTGTACTGCCACCCGTACGAATTCAGCCCGCGCGAGTTCGACGACTACCGCCGCGAGGTGCCCTGGTCGCGGCGCGTGTCGCAGAGCCTCGGGCGTGCGGCCGCCGTTGACCGCTTCGCGCAGCTGATGAACACGTTTCCGTTCGGCCGCTTCGACGAGACGCTGCGGGCCTGGTCGCTGCCGGAGCGGGCGCCGCGGCGCATCGCGGCGCTGGAAGAAGCTGACCTGGCTCGGCGTTCTTGGAACGTGTCGCCAAACGCACGCTCTCATAGCCCGACCGAGTCCCGCTCGGAGGCGGCCTGATGGCCGCGGTGCGCCTGAGCCGAGACCTCCACGCCGCGTGCGCGCCGGCGGCCGCGGCGCCGCTGCGCGTTGCACACGTGGTGACTCACCTCAGCGCGGGCGCCGGCGGGATCACCATGCGCGGAGCTCAGGGCCTCGACCCCGAGCGTTACTCGACCACGATCCTCGCCGCGGCGGGCGGCTCCCTGATCGAGAGAGCTGAGGACGCCGGACTCGACGTGGTCGCGCTGTACGACATGGCCGGCGGCCGCGGCATCTACCCACGCACCGACCTTCGCGGGTTCCGAGAACTCTGCTCGCACCTCGCCGCCGGAGGCTTCGACATCGTACACACGCACAGCGCGAAGGCCGGCGGAACCGGAAGGCTTGCCGCGCGTCGCGTCGGGGTTCCCACGGTCGTCCACTCCTTCCACGGCTTTCCCTTCCACGCCTTCCAGCCGCTGCCGGTGCGGCGAGGGCTGATCGCGATCGAGCGGAGGCTCGCGAGAATCACGGATTACTTCCTGACCGACGGGACGGCGGTCGCCGCCGACGCGGTCAGGCTCAAGATCGCGCCCCCTGACCGCATCCGAGCGATTGCGAGCCCGATCGACAACGGCATCCCACCGGCCACTCCTGCGGCCCGGCGGCGCGCTCGAGCTGCTCTCGGCATCCCGGCCGGGGCGCGCGTCGTGGGAACCGCCGCGCGCCTCGACCATCAGAAGTCGCCACTCGACATGGTCGAGGCGATCGCCGCCCTCGAACAGCCCGACGTTCGCATGGTCTGGATCGGGGATGGCCACCTGCGCGAGCGCACGGAACGCTTGATCGACCGCAGGGGCCTGACCGACCGCTTTCTGCTGCTCGGTGAGCGCGCCGATGTGCCGGCGCTGCTCCCCGCGTTCGACGTCTTCGCCATGTCGAGCCTCTACGAGGGCCTGCCATGCGCGGTCGTCGAGGCGATGGTCTGTGGCATTCCCGTCGCCGCCACCGCCGTGAACTCGGTTCCGGAGATAGTGATCTCGGGCAGGACCGGCCTTCTCGCTCGGCCGGGCGACCCGGCCTCGCTGACCCGCGCGCTGGCGCACCTGCTGGAGAATCCGGACGATGCCGCGCGCATGGCCGCGGCGGCCCGGGCGCACATCGGAGACGGTTTCCGGCCGGAGGTGCTCGGGCGTGACCTGATGGAGTCGTACGCGATCGCGCTGCGCTCCGGACGCGCCCGCCGGGGGCAAGTGTGAAGGGTCTGATCGATACAGCGGGCGAACGGCTGGCTGTCGACTGCGAGCTGCCATGGGTCTGGGAGCTGCTGACCGAGGGGTCGGCCGGCCAGCTCCGCACCGTCGCGGTGCGGGATGTCTCGGCGACCATCGCGCTCGAAGCCACGCGGCGACCATTCGACACGCGCGGATGGCCGCTCCTCACCCGCGGCGCCTGGGCGCGCGAGGGCGAAGTCGTGATGCGAAACGTCTGCACCTCCGGCTTCGACATGCATGTGAAGCCCACGCCCGATCATGCGGTGTTCACATTCCGTTGGCGTCCACCGCGCCGCGACCATGTCGCGGCCTGGGCGCTGCGGTCGCGCTTTCACCTACTCGCGCGCGCGGCCCTGGTGCAGTACCCGGCTCTGTGGTGGGCGGGCACGCGCGGGCGCGCCCCGCTTCACGCGTCGGCCTGCACGGTCGGTGCGTCGATCCCACTGCTCGCCGCGCCGAGCGGAGTGGGCCGTTCGACGCTCGTGCTCGACCAGGTCAGCGCCGGCGAAGTGGCGACCGACGACAATCTCGGCGCCGGGGACGGGACCACAGTCTGGGGGCTGGCTGAGCCGCTGCGCGTCGAAGGCGGGGACGGTCGCCGCATGCCGCACGGTCGGCGCGAGGCGCCTATGCCCGGCAGGGTCCGCGCGCTCGTGCCGGACCGCGTTGTGGTGCTCGAGCGCAGCGCCTCCTCGGACGGCTCGCTGACGCGCTGCGGAGCCGACGCCGTCGCGCGTTCGCTTACGACGAGCACCTACATGGCGGGTGAGCTGCGCCGCTACTGGGCGTTTGCCGCGACGCTCGCCGCAGGAACCGGCCTGGGGCCGGGGTGCGCGCCTGTCGCGGAGGTGGCGTCCGCATTCGCTTCCCGGCTGCCGTGCTTCAAGCTCGCCTTCGGCCGTACCGGCAGCATTCGACTCTCCGATCTGCTGGTCACTCCGGACGCCGCCGTCGACGAGGTGAGTACATGCGCCTCATGAACCCCTGGCGAGAGGTCACCGTCTTCGACAGCCCGGACGCGCCGGCGAATCCACGCGCGCTCTCGAAGCTGCGCGAGGGCGTCGCCTCGGCGGACCTTGCAGCGCCGGCCGTCGTGCTCCCGGACTTTCATCACAAGGGCGACAAGGAGATGCCGTCCAGCATCGCGATCGCGACCGAGGGCACGATCAGGCCGACCTACACCAGTGCTTCGCTGAACTGCGGAATGGCGCTCGTTGCGATGGACCTCGAGCGCCCTGGCCCAGCTGCCATCGCCGACTTCTACGCGCGAGTCCGCGAGCGCTACCCGTATCCGCCGAGCTACCGCCCCGGCCTCACCCCCGAGGAGGTCGTGCGGTGTGCCGCCGAGGGGTCGGCGTTCGCCGTCGAGCGATGGGGCGTCGATCCCGTGGAGCTCGGCGGGGTCGAGGAGGGTGGCCGCCTCGACGTCGACCGCTATGGCGGGATCGACCGGGTTCGCCGCGAGCTGCCGTGGTCGGTCCGCCAGCTGTCGCGGATCAGGTTCGGCACGATCGGCAAGAGCAACCACTTCATCGAGCTCCAGGAGGTCGATGAGGTGATCGACCCCTACGCGGCCGAGCTGCTCGGCCTTCGGGCGGGCCAGGTGACGCTCCAGTACCACGGCGGCGGCGGCTCGCTGCCCGGAGAGCTCGGCATGCTGTTCGGGCGACGCAAGCGTTATCCGCGGCCGGTGCGCGCGCAGATGGCGGTTCAGAAGCCGCTTTACCACCTTGGCCGGGCCCGCTCGATCGAGGAGCTGCGGCGGCGGCGAGCGCTCTACTTCGGCTTCGGGTGCCCTCCTGTGGAACGTGAGAGCAGCGAGGGCGAACGGCTGATGCTCGCCAACGCGATGGCGATGAACTACGGCTTCGCGTTCCGGCTCTCGACCTATGCCAGCCTGCGAGAGTTCGCGGCCAAGTCGTTCGGCGCCACGGCGCGCCTGGTCGTGGACTCCCCGCACAACACGGTCTACGAGGAAGAGCTTGCGGACGGGCAGACGGCGGTGGTCCACCGTCATAACGCCGCCCGCGCCTACCCCGCGTCACGGATGTCCGAGCACCCTGTCTTCGGCGAAATCGGACAGGCCCTGCTGCTGCCCGGGACGAACCGCACGTCCTCTTATGTATGCACGGCCGGCGAGCGCGCTGACCGGAGCCTTTACTCCGCGTGTCACGGCGCCGGCACGACGATCAAGGAGATGGTCGCCGCGAAGCGCTCGGGCGCCGACCCAGGAGGCCGCTCGACGCTGCGGTTCGACTACTCCGGGAGTGACCCGGAGCCCGTGGAGCAACTCGACGATCACGGCGTCGACGAGGCGCTGAAGATCCTGGCCGGGGAAGACATCGTCTGCCCGGTGGCGCGACTGAGGCCATTCGCGGTGCTGAATTGAGGTCTCGGCCGGTGGACCGCCGAGGGCGCTGGCGCGACAACTGGCGAGTCGTGAGCCCTAGCTCCGCGGTGCTTGTGAAGCTGGGCCGCTCGCGCGCGGCGTCGGCGCGCGCGCGGGCTCAGGTCGCCGGACTCGCGGCCGGCACGCCCGTCGTGCTGCTGAGCTCCGCCCCTGCGGCGGGCCGGCGCTGCCGCTCGTTCGCCTCCGAGGCCGGGGTCCGGCTCGAGCGCGAGTATCTCGCCTTTCCATCCGCGGCGATGCCCGGATATCTCGTCGAGGACGACGCGGCGCCGGTGCGCGCCTTCACGAGGTCGTTGCTCATCGCGCCGCCGCGAGTGCCGCTTGCCGTCGCCGTCGAAGCGGGCCTCGCGATCTTGCGCGCGTTCGGTCCGCCCCGCTTGGTGAGCGCGCTCGCTCCCGGCCGCGTCGCAGTCGGCTGGCGCTCGTGACTGTGCCCGTCACCGCCGGGGTGGCTGTGATCGATGCGCCCGCTGCGGACTGCGTCGACCGGGTGCCGGTCTGGGACTACGTACAGCGGTCCGGGCTGCGATCGCTCGTGATCGGCGTGTCGACCGACCCCAACGCAAAGCTGACCGTGCTGCTCTTCTCGCCGCAGAGCGGCCTCGCCGAGCGGGTGGTCAAGGCGCCCACCTCGCGTGACGCGGCGCGCGCGGTCGAGCACGAGGTGGCGTTGCTGCGCGAGCTGCGGACGTTCGCGCTCGGCGAGCTGGCCGACAGCATTCCCAGCGTGATCGACATTCTCGAGTTCGGAGGTCGACCAGCGGCCGTGATGTCCGCCGTCGGGGGCGTCCCGATGAGCACGGCTTACATGCGCGGACGCCATACGGCAAGCCACCGACGCGTCGCCGCCGACCTTGCGGCGGTCGGCACGTGGCTCGACCGGTTCCAGTCGATCACGGCGTCCGGGAGAAGCATCGCCCTGGACATGGGTGTCGGCGTCCACGGTCGACTGCGAAGCCGCTTCCCAAACGAGCCGCTGGACAGCGCACTCGATGACCTCGCAGCAATCCACGCGCGCCTGCGCGAGCACGGCGTTCCCGAGACGGCGGTGCACGGCGACCTCTGGATTGGGAACGTGCTCTGCCGCGAAGGACGGATCTCAGGCGTGGTCGACTGGGAGGCAGCTGCCATGCGCGGCCAGCCCGCTCGCGACCTCGCCCGCTTCGCGCACATCTATGCGCTCTATCTCGACCGCCGCACTCGTGCGGGACGCCGCGTACGTGGGCACCCGGGCCTGCGGGCAGACGGTTGGGGCGCCGGGGTGCGCTGCGCGCTCGACGGCAGTGGGTGGTTTGCTGACCTCTTCCGCCGCTTCCTCCAAGACGGGCTGGCTCGCCTCGGCGTGCCTCGCGCGTGCTGGCGCGATGTCGCGCTGGCGGCGGTGGCCGAGGTGGCGGCCCTGACCGACGATCCGGACTTCGCGCGTCGGAACCTGGACCTCTTTCGCAGCCTCGCGGCGCGCACTCGGCCAGCCCGTCACCGATAGCGGTGCGGTCGAGCCGGATCGCGACCGCGCCAAGTGTGAAATGCGGGGCTGTCGGCTGGAAGTCGAGCGCCCCGCGCGGCGTTAGTCCTTTGATGGGCTCTCGACGGCTGCTCTGGGCTGGTCACGCGGTCGCGCGCCGCGGGCCGACGCTCGTGACCGCTGCATTCGCGGTCGCGATCGCGATCGCGATGACCGTCGGACCCGCGCCGGTGCGCTTCGACGCCGCGGCGAGCGGTGTCGTGGACGAGGTCCACTACACCTACACCGGCCGCACCTCCGTGGCGTTCTCGTGGCGTGGCTCCGCGACGGACATTCGCTACGGCGTGGCCAGCAGTTACGGCGACACCGCGCAAGCGCATGAGCCGACCCCGCCCCCCATCTCGTCAGCGGGGCCCTTCCAGGAGGCGGAGCTTACCGGTCTCCAGCCTGGCACGACCTACCACTACTCGATCGGAGGCGGGCCCGACCACACCTTCAAGACGGCCCCGAGCGGCAACTTCCGCTTCGACGTCGAGGCCGACATCGGCAGTACTCGCGACTATGCGAACGTTGCGACGATCCAGAACCAGATCTCGGCCGACGAGCCGTCGTTCGTGCTCGCTGCCGGGGACCTCACGTACGCCGAGCCGTTCGGTCAAGCATCGGTAGGCCAACACTTCAACGACGTCATGGCGTGGAGCCAGGAGGCGGCCTACATGCCGGCGTGGGGCAACCACGAATGGGAAAACCCATCCAAGGACGACCTGCGCAACTACAAAGGCCGCTTCATGCTTCCCAATCCCGGCACCGCGCCAAGCGCGCCGGCCGCCGGGTGCTGCGGCGAGGACTGGAGTTGGTTCGATGCCGGCGGCGTGCGCTTCATCTCGTACCCGGAGCCGTACTCGAACAGCACCTGGAACACATGGCAGAGCCAGATCAACGCGGTGTTCGCCGCCGCGCAATCGGACCCGTCGGTCAACTTCATCGTGACCTTCGGGCACCGCCCCGCCTACTCGACGGGCTTCCACGACGGCGAGACGGCCCTGGCGAGCGTCCTGAACGAGCTCGGCGACACGTACTCGAAGTACGTCGTCAACTTCAACGGGCATTCGCACGACTATGAACGCTTCGAGCCCATACACGGCGTAACGCACATCACGACGGGCGGCGGCGGCGCGAGTCTCGAGGTGCCGTGGTCAGGGAGCGACTCGCGGACGAAGTTCAAGGCCATGCATTTGCACCACATGCGCGTCGACGTCTCAGCGACGGGGATGCGCATCGATGCCATCTGCGGACCGCCGACGAACGTCGACGACATCGCCTGCGTGCAGGGCTCGGTGATCGATTCCTACACGATCGGCACGAACCCCCCGCCCGCGCCGCCTCCGCCGCCGACCCTGTACGTCGACAAGGGCGACCCGGCCTGCTCCGATGGCGGCACCGGCACCGCGGCGCGACCATTCTGCTCCATCAAGCCGGCGGGCTCCCGAGTCGTCGCAGGCCAGACCGTCCTCGTCGCGGGTGGCACCTATCCCGAGTCGATCACGGTCTCTGGTTCGGGGACGACGTCGGCGCCGATCAACTTCACGGCCGTGCCCGGGGACGACGTGATCGTGACCGGCGGCAGCAGCGGCTTCACGCTCTCGAACAGGCAGAACGTCAGCATCCAGGGCTTCCACGTGACAAACACGAGCGGCGATGGCATCGTCGTGAAGGGCGGGTCCAACATCACGCTTCGCGGCAATCGCGTAGACAACGCCGGTCTGCCCGCCAACGGGAAGGTCGCGAAGGGCATCCGTCTCGACGGGGTGACTGATTCGGTCGTGGCCACGAACACGGTCGACCACAACACCGACTACGGCATCTACCTGCTGGGTGGCAGCACCCGGAACTCCGTCACCGCCAACCGCGTCTCCCACAACGCGCGCGAGTTCCTGCGCGCCGCAGCCGGAATACGGCTGTACGGGGCGCCGGGCAACACGCTCAGCTCAAACGTCTGCTTCGCCAACGAGGACTCCGGCATCGAGCTCTACACCGGCTCGAACAACAACCTCGTCGTGAACAACGTGACCTACGGCAATGGCGACCACGGCATCGACAATTTTTCAGCGAGCGGCCAACGACTAGTGGCCAACACCGTCTACAACAACGTCACCGCCGGCATCAACCTCGAGGAGAATTCGGGCGGCGCCAGCGTGACGAACAACATCAGTGTCGACAACGGCATCAACAGCCCGCGCACCAAAAGCAACATCCGCGTCGACTCGACCTCAACGGCGGGCACGTCCGCCAACTACAACCTCGTGCACCTGCGCACGGCGAGCACGATGTTCGTCTGGGGTAGCAACAGCTACTCGTCGCTCGCTTCCTTCACCGCCTCCACGGGTCAGGAGCGGCAGGGAATACAGGCGGATCCGCTCTTCGCGGACGGTGCGGCGGGTGATCTACGCGCGCTTGCCGGCTCGCCGGCGATCGACTCGGCGGATTCCGGCGCAAGCGGACATCCCGCCACCGACGCGGAGGGCAGGCCGAGGCTCGACGACACCAGTACGCCGAACGCGGGAGCCGGGCCACGGCGATATGACGACCGCGGGGCGTACGAGTTCGAGCCGGAGGAACCCACGGACAGGCCCCCGAGCGTCTCGCTTACGGTCACGCCGGTCTCGGGGGACGCGCCGCTGAAGGTCGTCGTGGACGCCTCTGACTCCACCGACGCCGACAACTCTCCGATCGACAGCTACGACTTCGACTTCGGCGACGGCAGCGCGAGGGCTCCCCAGAGCTCTCCCAACGTCGAGCACACGTACCAGAACGCCGGCACGTACACGCTCAAGGTCACCGTGACCGACACGGCGGGCCTGGCGTCGAGCTCCACGGCGCGCGTCGTCGCTCATGACGCGCCCCCGGCCGCGGCGCTGACGGTCACGCCCTCCTCGGGTAGCGCGCCGCTGACGGTCACCGCCGACGCCTCCGGCTCGAAGGACCCCGGCTCCACGCCCATCGACAACTACAGGTTCGACTTCGGCGACGGCACGGTCACCGGGCCTCAGGCCGGCGCGACGGCCCAGCACACGTACAACGACGCAGGCACGTACACGGTCAAGGTGACGGTTACGGATACGGTGGGCAACTCGTCCGTGGCAACGACGCAGGTGACGGTCAGCGGAGTGCAGGAGGCGCCGCCGGCGGCGGCGCTCACGGTCTCGCCCTCGTCGGGCACCGCGCCGCTGGACGTCCTAGCCGACGCATCCAGCTCGACTGACGCCGACGAGACGCCGATCGAGAGCTACACGTTCGACTTCGGCGATGGCACCGTCACCGGATCGCAGCCACTGCCGACCGCCAGCCACACCTACGAGCAGGCGGGGACCTACACGGTCAGAGTCACGGTGATCGACACGGGCGGGCTGAGCTCCGCGGCTACGACCCAGGTGACCGTCGAGGAGGGCGACGCCCCGCCTGCGGCTGCGCTGACGCTCTCGCCTTCCTCTGGCCCCGCTCCCCTCAACGTGTCGGCGGATGCCTCGGGCTCACGCGACGACGATGAGACGCCGATCGCGACATACGCGTTCGACTTCGGCGACGGCACCGTCAAGGGCCCGCAGGCCGCCGCGACGGCCGAGCACAGGTACCGCGACCCGGGCGCCTACACGGTGAAGGTGACGGTCACGGATACCGCCGGGCTGAGCGCCACCGCAACGACCCAGGTCTCGGTTACCGAGGTCGCCGATGCACCGCCGGCGGCGACACTCACCGTGACGCCAGGCTCGGGCCGCGCGCCACTCACCGTGACGGCCGACGCCTCCAGCTCTACCGACACGGATCAGACGCCGATCGCCAGCTACAAGTTCGACTTCGGGGACGGCAGCGTCACGGGACCGCAGTCGTCCCCCACCGCCAATCACACCTACCAGAGCGCCGGCACCTACACCCTCACGGCGACGGTCACCGACACCGCGGGGCTCAGCTCCACCGCCACCACCCAGGTCAGTGCGACTCCACCGGACCTCCCGCCGAGCGCGGCCCTGACGATCGCTCCCGGATGGGGGGTGACTCCGCTGTCGATCACAGCGGACGCTTCGGCATCGAGCGACATCGACGACACACCGATCGCCGGCTACCGCTTCAACTTCGGCGACAGCACGGCGACCGTCGGCCCACAGCCGAGCCCGACCGCAGGGCACACGTACCGCACCGCCGGCGTCTACACGGTCACGGTCACCGTCACCGACACAGCCAGCCAGTCGTCGGTCGCTACCGCACAGGTGACCGCCTTCGGCAACTTGGTCGGCAACCCGGGCTTCGAAACCGACCTCTCCGGCTGGAACAGCTCGGGCTCCGGCAGCGGCATCTTGCTGACGCGCGTGTCGGGAGGCCGGTCCGGCAACTCGGCCGCAAAGCTCACCAACAGCGGAGCGAGCGCGAGCACCGCCACGCTCAACGACTCGCCAGACTGGGCGAAGCCCTCGTCGGCGGGGAATTACACCGGAACGCTCTGGGTCCGCAGCGACACCGCCGGCGCGACGCTGAAGCTGCGCTTCCGCGAGTACAACAACAACACGCTCGTGGGGACCGTCACAACGACGGCCACACTGACAACCGCTTGGCAGCAGGTGGCCGTCTCGTATAGCCCACAGTCCCCGGGCATCTCGACGATCGACTTCAATGCGTACGTCACCGGCGCCGCACCGGGCACGGCGTTCTACGCCGATGACGCCGCGATCTTCCTGAACTAGGGGCCGGCTGCCGTGCCCACTGACCAACTACTTCAGCCATCCGCGGTGGGGACGCCGGCCGAGCGCTGGCGTACGGCGGGCCCGGCGCGGCCCCGCGCCGGCTACGGCGCCCGCCGGGGCGGATGCCTCGGCTTGGCTCGCACGCCGGCGTACGAAAAGCTCGCGGTGGTCGCCTCGGCGGTCGCGGTGGCCCTGCTTCCCGTCCTCATCCCTTCTGGGCCGGCTCATCTCGCGCCGGTCGATGGCGCCATAGCGATCGCCGTCATGGCCTCACTTCTCTGGGCGGGGTGGGCGCGCGTCGAGGTCCGAGCCCCCTATGCCTTTGCGGTCGCGGTTTTCGTCGCCGCGGGCGCCGTCGCGGCCTTGGTCGGGCCCGTCCCGGGCAAGGCGGTGCCCGCGCTGGCGCAGGACCTGTGGCTACTTGCATGGGCGCTGTGCATCGCGAACGTATGCCGCACGTCGGAGGCACTGAAGATCGTCCTGCGAGTGTGGGTGTGCGCGTCGGCTGTGTGGGCGGCACTGGCGCTGATCGGCGAGGTGGCCAATAGCGCTTTGCTCGCGGGATACCAGGCCAACGAGGGCGGCCGCATCACGCTTACCCTGGGAGATCCGAACTACGCGGCGAACTACTTCTTCCTCTCCATCATGATCATTGCGGCGACGCGCTGGCCGCGGGATCGGCTCGCCCGCGCCGTCCTGTACGGCTTGCTGCTGACCGCGTGGGCCCTGACCGGGTCGAACAGCGGAATCATCCAGATGTTCGTGGGCATAGCCGCCGGTGTGATGGTGGCCGTCTACAAGCGCCAGGGGCTCACGGCGCTGCTCGCCGCAGGCTGCTGCTTCTTGATAGTAGGCCTCACCCTCGTTCCCCGGATACCGGTCGCAGAAGTGCAGGCGTCGGCTCGCGCCAGCCAGCACCGGATGCTCCGGGACTGGGTCGGTCGAAGCCAGAAGACGACGGCACAGCGCGAGCTGCTTACGCGCGAAAGCATCGAGCTCTACTACCAGGGTGGTCCGCTCGGCCAAGGCCCAACGTCGACACTGACGAGGCTCAGCGCGAACCAGGCGCCGTTTGCCAGGGAAGCTCACGACGACTATCTCGCGGCACTCGTGGAACGCGGATTCTTCGGTGCCATCGGGCTGTTGATACTCATCGGCAGCGTTGGCAGCCGCGGGCTGGCGATCGTGCGACGGCCGCTCGTCCCCGCGTTCGCGGAGGTGGTGCCAGCCCCGGGCTTCCTCCTCGGCGCGGTCGGTGGCACGCTGGTGATGGCAGCCGTCTACGAAGTCCTTCACGTCCGCCATGTATGGGCGCTCTTCGGCCTGGTCGCCGCAATCTTCCTATGGAGTAGGAAGTAAGCGGCAAACGCCGGCTCGCGATGCGCCGCCACGCTCTAGTGTCGAATGTCACGGCTCGAGTGGGAGCGCTGATTTCGCTCGCCCTGGCCACGCTCCTGGTCGCTCGCGTCGGCGGTCCGACAGCCGTGGGCGTATACGCGTTGCTGCGCGTGCTGCCAGGCATCGTGGGGCTGGTGTTCTCGAGCGGCCTCCCCGGAGCCGCGCCGTTCTTCCTGGCTCGCCCGGAGGAGCCGGATGGCCGACTCAGGGGGACGCTGGTCGGGCTGGCCGTCACAACGGGGATCGCGGGGACGCTGGTCTGGGGCGCCTCGTCACCCCTGATCGGGCGCGTCTTCTTCGAGGACCTTCCTGTGGCCGTCGTCGCACTCGCGGGGCTGACGGTGTTGACGCAACTCCTCTTTGCGACTTCCAAAGCGTGTCTTCAAGGCCTCGACGACATGCCGGGCACGAACTGGGCCATCCTGCTCGAAGAATTCATCTTTCTGCCCGGCTATCTCCTGCTCTACGGTTGTGGGCTCGACGCGAATCTCGCCATCGTCATCGGCCTGCTCATCGCAGATGCGGTGCCGACCGCCATCTCGTGCGTCCGGCTTGCCCGGCGGAGCTTCTTCGAAGCCCTCCGGCGTCCTACGATGTCTCTCGCGCGAACGGTGTGCGCCTTCGGAGCACGGGGCCAGGTCGGGAACCTGCTCTCGCTTCTCAACTTCCGCCTCGACTTCGTGCTGCTCGGCGCGTTGACGGGGCCTGGCGTGGTGGGCAGCTATGCGATCGCGTCGAAGTTCGCCGAGCTGCTTCGGCTGCCGTCCCTGTCGCTGTTCTGGGTGCTCTACCCGCGATTCGCGAAAGATCGCGGCGCCGAGGCGGTTGCTCGCGCGCGGTGGTTTCTGCCCCGAGCCGGTCTCCTGACGCTCTGCGGCGCGTTGCCGCTCGCCGCCCTCGCAGAGTTCGTCATTCCCGAGTTGTACGGCACGGCGTTCCAGCCGGCCGTCGTGCCGGCCCAAATCCTTCTGCTCGGACTCTCGCTCGAAGGGATCTCCGGCGTCATCATGGCTTTCCTGTACGGACAGGGGCGACCGGGCCTCAACTCATTGGTGACGGGTGGAGGATTGATCGTGACCATCGTGCTGGACCTGCTTTTGATCCCCCGCTACGGGGCGACCGGAGCGGCCTGGGCGTCTACCGCGGCCTATCTCAGCACCGCGTGCATGTTGGTGATCTCGTTCCGGCTGGTCAGCACGGGTCGAGGTCGACGTCGAAGGCGAGAACCGATGGTTGTCGAGGCCGCAGGGCCGGTCGAGTAAACGTGGACCGAATCGAGATGAGAGGAATGCACGCAGTGGAGAGCGTCGAAGAAATACGCAGGATCGAGATGGCATATGCCGAGCGTGAGCGCACACTGCCCGGCACCATCAAGCGGGACACCGCCAACCCCGGCAACCAGTGGCTCGCTCGCGAGCACAGAGAGCGGTTGGGCGAGATATTGAGCACCCGGCTCGAGCGGCCCCTGAGGGAGTGCCGCATCCTCGATGTCGGGTGCGGTTACGGCGGCCTCCTCGGATGGTTCCATGAGCGAGGCGTACCCGCGGAGAACCTCTTCGGCCTTGATTTGCTGCCGAACCGCATCAACGCCGCCCGTGCGACCTACCCTGAGTTCACGCTGCTCCACGCGAACGCGGAGCGCTTCGACTTCCCCGACGAGTCGTTCGACCTCATGGCTGCATTCACGGTCTTCTCGTCGATCCTCGATTTCGGCATGGCGAGCAACGTGGCCGAAAACATGCGCCGCGCGCTCAAGCCGGACGGCGCGGTGGCCTGGTACGACATGCGCTATCCCAACCCATTCAACGACCACCTGCAGGCAATGACCCCGCGGCGGATTCGGAAGCTCTTCCCGTCGTTCGCCATGGAACTCGAGTCGATAAGCCTTCCTCCGCCTCTTGCCCGCCGTCTCGGGAAGTTCACGGACCAGACCTATCCGCTGCTGGCTTCCGCAGCGCCGCTTCGGTCGCACTACATCGGGCTCCTTCGACCGTGAGGATCGTCTTCGTGACCCCGGAGGAACCGTCGGTGATGCCGATCTTCTTCGGGAAGGTCATCGTGCCGCTTGGGGACGAGATAGTCGCAGTCGCCGTGGTCAGCCCAATCTATAAGCGTTCCTCTTGGGGCCGCCAGGCCAAGCAGTTCATCGCATCGTTCGGCGTGCGCGATTTCCTGGCTGAGGCGCTTCACTACCTGGCCTCGAAGTTGGCCGGCGGGCGTCGCTCGGTAAAGAGCCTGGTCCGCTCGAACGGCATACCTCTGCTCACGCCCGAGCACGTCAACTCCAGCGACTTCCTCGACGCGCTGCGCCGGCTCGACCCTGATCTTGTGATCTCGGTGTCCTGCCCGCAGATCTTCGGCAAGGAGCTGCTCGAGCTGCCGCGGCGTGGCTGCATCAACGTGCACAGCGCGCTCCTGCCGCACTATCGAGGCGTATTGCCCACGTTCTGGGTGCTGGCCAACGGTGAGGACACAACCGGAGTGACCGTCCACCAGATGACGCCTGGTATCGACGGCGGCAACATCCTGCTGCAGAAGCGAGTCGGAATCGAGGCTGATGAGACGCTCCACTCGCTGATGCGGAGGTGCAAGGCGGTCGCAGCGGATGCCGTTCTCGAGACGGTCGCCCGGCTGCGTGACGGCACAATCCATGCGCTGCCTAACCCGGCAGACGAAGGGTCGTACTTCTCGTTTCCGAGCCGCGAGGACGTGGGTCGGTTCAGGGCACGCGGGAGGGCGCTGCGCTGAGCCGCGGCTCAGTTTGCGTTCTCGATAGCCAGCTGGGTCTGTAGCAGCACGTTGTTGGCCAGCCAGGTCTCGGGGCGATCGCGCGGGTAGCGCCAGGCGAAGACGAGGTAGCCCTCCATCTTGGTCGACCGCCAATGCTCGAACTGCTGGTGCAGCTCGTCCGCCGTCGGCACCTTGTACCAGTCGTCGCCATGGCCCTGGATGACGCCCCAGTAGCGCACGCCGAGCCGGTCGGCCTCGGCGGCCTGGGCGTCGATCTTCGTGTAGTCGCAGCCGTTCTTCGTCGAGCAGGGGTATTTGTCCAGCCCGAGGACGTCCGCCTTCCCCGCGAACAGCCTGAGCCACTCAGGCTTGTGGATGACCACAAGGGTCGGCGCGACCGGGTCGAGCGACTTCACCAGGTCAGAGCGTGCCTTCATCTGGTCCGGAGCGCTCGGGCAGGCAACGGGGCTGGGCTCGTCGTCGACGAAGTACGCCCCCACCGCGGCGTGGCCGGCGACCGCCGTGACGTGTGACCGCACCCAATCGTCGCTGTTGTTGAAGCTGCAAGTCGTGTTGGAGTAGCCGCCTAGCCATAGGAAGCCCTGCAGCCCGCGGGCGGCCAGCGAGTCCATCTGATCGCGATAGGGCCCGCTGTCGATGAAGTTGAAGCCGATCCCGGCCTCGTCGTCGAAGCCGGTGGCCGAGAGATCGCGGTCGTAGACCCCGCGGATGGCGTAGCGCGGGCCTGGCGAGGGCGACGGCGCCGGCGCGGGTGGCGGCGCCACCGTGGGCGGCTTCTTCGGCTTCGCCACGGCGTCGGCTCCAGCGGTCAGACCCCCAACCACCAGTAACGCCAGCAACGCGAGCGCCACTGAAAGCAACTGGGCGAGGCGGCGCAGTTTGTGGGACGGGTTCGCCAGGGGCGACACTGCCCGGCCTATCGGTCATGCGCCGCTGATTCCGCAGTGTGGCTGTTGGGACTCGAACAGACGTCCACGGTCAGCCACGACCTCAGCGTTTGTTCTCGATCGCCAGCTGCGCCTGCAGTGCCCTGTTGTTCGCGAGCCATGAGCTCGGGCGGTCATCCGGGAAGCGCCAGGCGAAGACGAGGTACCCCTCCATGTTGGTGGAGCGCCAGTGGTCGAACTGCTCATGCAGCTCTTCCGGCGTCGGCACCTTGTACCAGTCGTCGCCGTGGGCTTGGATCACGCCCCAGTAGCGCACGCCCAGCCGATCCGCCTCGGCTGCCTGCGCGTCGATCTTCGAGTAGTCGCAGCCATTTTTGATCGAGCACGGGTACTTGTCCAATCCCAGCACGTCGACAGTGCCGGCGAACAGCTTCAGCTGCTCGGGCTTGTAGCTCACGACGAAGGTCGGCGGCCGCGGATCGAGCGACTTGACGAGCCGCGAGCGCGCCTTCATCTGCGCCGGTGCGCGCGGACACCTGGCGGCGTCGGGCTCGTCGTCGATGAAGTACGCCCCCACGCCCTCGTGGCCGGAGATGCTTCTGACATGTGAGCGGACCCAGCGGTCACTCTCGTTGAATCGGCAGCTGTCGTTGGAGTAACCACCCAGCCAGACGAAAGCGTTCAGACCCCTGGCCTTCAGCGGCTCTATCTGGTCGCGGTACGGGCCGCTGTCGATGAAGTTGAAGCCGAGCGCGGCCTCGCGCGCGAAGCCTGTACGCGAGAGATCGCGGTCGTAGACGCCGCGAACCGCATATCGTCCGCCGTCGGACCCGCCGCTGCTGCCGCAGCCAGCGACCATGAGTCCGAGGGCGAGCGCCGTAGCGGCGACGCCGGTGCCGCGAGCCAGATGACGGATCAAGGTGCCAATCTTGTCTGAAACCGTTGCGCGCGTGCCTCACCGCGCATAGGGTGGCCTAACCCCATGCTCGCCTGGTACTCGGGTTCGCGTCGCGCTTCGCGCGCGGCGGCGATCACCTCTAAAGCACCCTCACGCCGCCTACTGTGGGCAATCGTCGCAGCAGCCCTCTCTCTGCTGGCCGCGCCGGCTGCGTCGGCCGCCGGCTCCGTCATATATGTCGACATCTCGAGCCCGGCGTGCTCGAATACCGGCGCCGGCACGGAGGCACAACCCCTCTGCAGCATCAAGACGGCGGCTTCCCGCGTCACTGCCGGTGACACGGTGCGAGTCGCGGCGGGCACGTACCCCGAGGCGGTGACCGTTTCGACGTCCGGCAGTGCGACCGCGCCGATCGTCTTCACAGCAGCGCCGGGCGCCTCCGTCACGCTCAGCGGCGGCACGAGCGGGTTCACGATCTCGTCTGCAAGCTGGGTCACGCTGAACGGCTTCAGAGTCACGAACGTCAGCAGCTATGGGATATCGGTCTCGAGCTCCTCGCACGTCACCGTCTCCAACAACGACGTGAGCCAGACCGGGCAACCGGTCAGCGGCCAGACTCGGGCGGGGATCAAGCTGAGCGCGGTCACGGACTCCGTCGTGTCCGGCAACCGCTCCCACGACAACAGCGACCACGGCATCTACCTCACGACGGACTCGATGCGCAATGAGGTGAAAAACAACGCCACCTTCAACAACGCCGAGCAGTGGCAGCGGGCGGCCGCCGGGATCCGGCTCTACTCCTCCCCCGGCAACATCGTGGCCAACAACATCAGCCACCACAACGAGGACTCAGGGATCGAGTCGTACACCGGCTCCAACAACACCCTCCTGTACAACAACGTCACCTTCAACAACGGCGATCACGGCATCGACAACTACCGAACCACCGGCCAGCGAGTGATCGCAAACAGCGTCTACAAGAACGTTACCGCCGGCATCAACGTGGAGGGCAGCTCGACGGATGCCACAGTCGCGAACAACATCAGCGTCGACAACGGGATCAAGAGCCCGAGAACCCACAGCAATATCCGCGTGGAGGCGGGATCCACCTCCGGGACGACCATGGACGGCGACTTGGTGCAGCTGACCGTGGCAGACACGATGCTGATTTGGAACTCGACCAGCTACAGCACGCTGTCGGCCTTCCAGGCGGCCACGGGCCAGGAGCTCCGTGGCCTGCAGGCGGACCCGAAGTGGAACAGTCCCGCTACCGGTGACTTTCATCTGACGGGCGGCTCGCCCGCGATCGATTCGGCGAACTCTGGCGTGAGCGGCCAGCCGAGCACGGACGTGGATGGCCTTGCCCGTTTCGACGACCCGGCCACCGGAAACACGGGCATCGGTCCGCGCGCGTACGACGACCGCGGGGCGTACGAGTTCGGGGGCGTAATCGGCCCGCCCGCCGACGCGCCGCCGGCGGCCTCACTGACGGTGACATCGCCATCGCCGCAGTCGCTGGACGTCACAGCGGACGCCTCCGCGTCCACCGATGTCGACAGCACGCCGATCGCGACCTACCGCTTCGACTTCGGCGACGGCACCGCGGTCGTGGGTCCACAGGCTCAGGGCACGGCGCCGCACTCCTATGCCTCGGCGGGGACGTATACCGTCACGGTGACGGTCACCGACACCGCCGGCCTGTCGTCCGTCGCCACCGCGACCGTCGACGTCGGCGCCCCGGACGCACCGCCCGCCGCCGCGCTCGGCGTCAGCCCGGTGTCGGGCACGATCAACCTCGATGTGACGGCAGATGCCTCGGCCTCGACAGACGTCGACGGCACGCCGATCGCGAGCTACAGATTCGACTTCGGCGACGGCACGGCAGTCGGTCCGCAGGCTGCGAGCACGGCCCACCACACCTACAGCACAGCTGCCGTCTACACGGTGACGGTTACCGTCACGGACACGGCGGGTCTCTCGTCCACCGCCACCGCGCAGGTCACCGTCACCGACTCACCGCCGACCGCGGTCCTATCGCTTTCGACTGCGAATGGCAGGGCGCCGCTGCCCGTCGGCGCCGACGGCTCCGGCTCGAGCGACCCGGACGCCACGCCTATTGCCACCTACGCGTTCGACTTCGGCGACGGCTCGCCGACCGTCGGCCCGCAGTCCTCGCCCGTCGCGCGCCACACCTACACGGCGAAGGGCACGTTCACGGTCACGCTCACCGTCACGGACACGGCCGGTCTCTCGGCAACGACGATCAAGCGGGTCAAGGTGCGCTGAGGAGTCGAATGCGCCGGGGGTCGCGCCCCGCCTCAGCGCGCGTTCTCGATAGCGAGCTGCGCCTGCAGCGCCGCGTTGTTCGCGAGCCAGGTGCTCGGGCTCTCGTCCGGGTAGCGCCAGGCGAACACGAGGTAGCCGTCCATGTTCGTGGCCCGCCAGTGCTCGAACTGCTGGTGGAGCTCCTCCGCGGTGGGCACCTTGTACCAGTCGTCGCCGTACGCCTGGATCACGCCCCAGTAACGCACCCCCAGCCGATCCGCCTCGGCTGCCTGTGCCTCGATCTTCGAGTAGTCGCAGCCGTTTTTGATCGAGCACGGGTACCTGTCCAACCCCAGCACGTCCACCTTGCCGGCGAACAGCTTCAGCCGCTCCAGCCGCTCGATCACGACGAGCGTAGGCGGGCCCGGATCTAGCGACTTGACCAGGTTCGCGCGCGCCTGGATCTGCTGCGGCACATTGGGGCACGCGTCCGGGTCCGGCTCGTCGTCGACGAAATACGCGCCGACGCCTGGGTGACCGGCTACCTGCTTGACGTGTGAGCGCACCCAATCGTCGCTGTTGTTGAAGCTGCACGTTGTGTTGGAATAGCCGCCCAGCCACAGGAAGCCCTTCAGCCCCCGAGGCGCCAGCGCGTCCATCTGATCGATATTGGGACTGCTGTCGATGAAGTTGAACCCGAGCGCAGCCTCGTCGTCGAACTCGGTAGCAGAGAAATCGCGGTCGTAGACGCCGCGAACGCTGTAGCGCGAGGACATCGGCGGCAGGCCGGGGCCGAGTCCGGGCGCGGAGCGCGGCGTCGTCTCGACCACGAGCCGCGGCGGGTGCCGGCTGTTCCGGCTGGAGAAGGCCCGAGGCGTCGGTGCTTGCGTCGTAAGCGCCATGGCGACGTTGCCGCCCGCGGACGCGAGCGCCGTCGCGTCGAGCGACAGCCAGCGCCGGCTCCGGTAGCGACTCACCCGGTCGACGGTCTCGCCACCGATCCTGGGCTGGGTTCGCCAGTTGAGCTGACGCTCGCGCCATGCTGCACCGGCGGCGAAGTGCAGTCCTACGCCGGCGTCGCCGCCGCGCGAGCGCGCGAACAGCCGCAGCGTCGCTCGGGTCACGATTTGGCCGGCCGGCACCGCCACCGTGAAGCGCAAGAACGCGCGGCGGATCGGGTGCGCCCCTTCGGCGAGAAGCACCGGCTCGCGGCCGTAGGTCGACGACGGATGTGCAGCCTCGACGTAGGCGTCGGCGGCGGGCCTGATCGAAACCGTCTCGGCACTGGCGGAAGCGCCGGCAAGCGTGGGAACGAGCGCGCCGGCGAGTAGGGCGGTCGCGAGCGGAGCGCGGCGGATCACCGGCGGCGCATGTTAGCCCCGTCGGCGGCGGCTCGCCTTGAGCCGCGAACTTTCGGCGGCTCGCGCGAACGAACGCCGTCTCGACATCCGTTAGATCCACAGATGGTCTCGAAAGCGGTCCTGTTCGCTCAGACGGCCGCACCTCGGTCGCGCGAGTCGTGGCATCGGAGCACACACTGCCTGTCCTCAGGCGTGGCGCTCCTGCCGGTCGGCAACAAGCCGCTCCTCCGCCACGCGCTCGAGGAGCTGGCCGATGCGGGGATCGACGAGGTGGCGGTCGTGGCCGCGAAGGGCATGGTGGACGAGGTGGACGGGATAGTCGAGACGATGTGCTCTGAGCGGCTCACTGCGCCGCGAGTGATCCGGCACGACGGTATGTTCATGGATGCTCTCGCGCAGGTCGCCTCATTCGCCGGCAGGGACCCGTTCCTCGTACACCTTGGGGACAGTCTCACGCGAGGTGGCCTGGCTCCGCTGATCGCGGGTCCCCGGCTTCGCGCCAACGACGTGATGGCGCTCATCGAGGAGACCCAGTGCCAGGCGACCCCGCTGGCGGCCGGGCTCGCCAGCCTGCCCACTGCCGGTATCTACGTGTTCGGGCCCGGGGTACTGCGCCTCGCGCCGGAGCCCGACGGGCCAGAGGACTGGGACCTGGCGATCGCCGCCGCGACAGAGCGCCTCGTCGCGGCCGGCGGCCACCTGGAGTTCCGCCCGGTACGCGATAGGTGGCGGTTCCGGCAGCGACCCAGCGCGCTGCTGGACGCGAACCGCTTCTTTCTCGCGGGGCTGGCCGGCGGTCCGACGGACGCCTGGCTCGAGGACACCGACCTCCAGGGCCCCGTTACGCTCCACCCGACCGCTCGGCTGACGTCGACGACGGTACGCGGCCCTGTGATCGTCGGCCCGGGCGCCGAGATCCGTGACGCGTACATCGGTCCCTATACGTCGATTGGCGCGAACGTGGTGATCGAGAACGCGGAAGTGGAACATTCGATAATCCTGCCGAGGGCCTCCGTCCGGCACCTCGGCGGTCGCCTCGAGGCCAGCGTCGTCGGCGAGGGCGCGCGCATCTTCCGCGACTTCCGGCTCCCGCGCGGCTTGCGTGTGAACGTCGGTGAAGGCGCCGAGATCGCCATGACGTGACGATTTCGGCAGCTCCTTAGCCTCAATTCACCCGTTCAGTGGCGGGACCGCCCTAAGGGGTACCCCTCTTCGGGTGATCCGCCAAATAATTCCGCAATCTGCGGAAAAATACTGGGGTAGCTGCCCTAGTGCGAGCGCGCATGAGGCCGCATAGGGTTGGGACATTCAGCACGGCAAAGTTGCGCAGTTGCGCACTACGGGAAGGACCCCCGCCGCAATGACGACACGTTTCATCCCGAGACGTGACACGGCCGCACACCCCGCGCTCCTGACGCGCGCGATCGCGCGCGCGAAGGAAGGCGACGTCACGGCGGTGCACTTTCTGTATGTGACCTTCGCCGACGATGTCTGCGGCTATGTCAGGAGCATCGTGGAGGACGCTCACGAGGCCGAGGACATCACGCAAAATGTCTTCGCGAAGCTGATGGGCGGCGCGATCCAGAAGTACGAGCCCCGCGCGGTCCCGTTCGCCGCGTGGATCTTGCGCGTGTCGCGGAATGTCGCACTCGACCATCTCAGGGCACATCGACAGATCCCGTTCGAAGAGATCCGCACGGACGACGAGGGCCACGAGCAGATCGGCTTCGAGCGCTCCCAGTGCCTGCGCGACGCACTGGGTGGACTGCCGCAGGAGCAGCGCGAGGTGCTGGTGCTACGCCACGTGGCCGGGCTCTCGCCAAAGGAGATCGCAGTGCGCCTCGACAAGACGGAGGCGTCGATCCACGGGCTCCACCATCGAGGCCGTGACGCGCTCTGCAAGGCCCTACGCGAGAGCAATGCCGCGCCGGTTACCGCCGCGGGCTAGCGTGGCGGCCTCTCAACCGAGGCTAGTCCCGTCGCGTGAGGCGCGCGCCCAGCTCGTTGCGCGAGCGTACGCCAAGCTTCCGGTAGGTGTGACTGAGGTGCCACTCCACCGTCTTCAGCGTCACGACGAGCAGGTCGGCAATCTTTCGGTTCGAAAGGCCGTCGGCCGCGAGCCCCGCTACCTGCCGTTCCCTAGCCGTCAGTGCGTCGCTGCCGCGCGGCGACGTACGGCGCGGACGGGCGCCGACGAGCTTCAGCTCGCGCTCGGCGTGCGCGGCCAAGGCCTCGGCGCCGCAGCGCTGAGCAAGCTCGAGGCCCTCCATGAGCGGCTCCCTCGCGTGGCGCCGCTTGCCTGACCGCCTCAGCGCAGCGCCCAGGTCCACGAATGCGCCGGCGCGCTCGAGCGCCGCCTGGGAGCCGTTCAGCGTGTCGACGGCCTCAGCCAGCGCCTCAATCGCGAGTTCGGGCGTTCGGATCGAGGCGACAGCACGCAGTGCGTGGCCGATCGGGCCCGGGGCTCCGAATGTCGTAGCGTGCCCGAGTTCCGCCTGGATCAGACGGTCGGCCTCGCTCGAGTCTCCCATGGCCGCGGAGGCGCGGCCGGCATTCGAGCGCCAGGCGCTGACAGCGGGGTTGGTCACCCCCGCTCGATCAGCCAACTCCCCGCAGGCGAGGAAGTCCTCCAGCGCTTTGCCAGGCTCCCCGCCCGACAGCCGGAGGCGGCCGCGCGCGACGAGAAACGACGGCCGGAAGAGAGCGGCGTC
>Ga0126311_10000205_pt1 | contig 29531 bp, 27 predicted proteins | sample Plot61_FD_92539 | JGI IMG/M metagenome (GOLD analysis project Ga0126311, IMG submission 92539) | Serpentine soil microbial communities from UC McLaughlin Reserve, CA, USA - Plot61 | ecosystem: Environmental > Terrestrial > Soil > Grasslands | place: USA: UC McLaughlin Reserve, Lake County... | reverse complement strand
GATGAAAGCAATAGAAATACTAGCCAGGAAGAGGATGATGATGAAAGCAATAGAAATACTAGCCAGGAAGAGGATGATGATGAAAGCAATAGAAATACTAGCCAGCTAAATACAACAGAACTCTATTATAAGAAACCAACTATTGTACCAGCTAAGGAGTTAATTGGCACTAAAACAATAGGAAATTCAATTGACAATGAAAATGACAAATTGATTTCGCAGTTTTCTGAATTAAATTCTTCCCTTATCCCAAATCTGCAAATACAGACTGATAATTCCAATTCAAAAACAAAAGATAGAAAACCGATAGCTAATGCCGGGCTAGATCAAGTAATCACGAGTAATCAAAATATTGTTTTGGATGCATCTGCTAGTTTTGACACAGAAGGTAAAATAAGTAGTTATTTATGGAAACAAATAGGAAATGTAGAAGGTAAAATAAATCCCAGTAATTCAATGATTTATTCATTTCCAATCCCAGAAGGTTTAGAAGAAAACTCATTAAAATTTATGTTAATTGTAATGGATAAAAAAGGTCAGATAGATACAGATACCATAAATTTCCTAATAAATCATGAGAATGTTGAAAAGAATGAAACCTAATAAACCATTTATATCTATACCATTTAGCAAAACTTAAATTTTGTTTTTATTGTAGTAATATAGATAAAAATTCCAATACTATATCCTAAATATACTGGTTTCAATGCAAAGTTAATACTAGAAAATGGCAAATCCTTTTCAGGAATTGGATTTGGTTATCCTAGTCAAACAGCAGGAGAAATTGTATTCAACACCGGCATGGTCGGATATACAGAAAGTCTAACAGATCCCTCTTATAGTGGTCAGATATTAAGTATGACATATCCATTAGTTGGCAATTATGGTGTGCCAGATCAGAATATTCGTGATGAATTTGGAATACCAAAATATTTTGAATCTGAAAAAATACAACCTAAAGGCCTTGTTATTCATTCTTTATCTGATGTTGCGAGTCATTGGAGTTGTGTTAAAACATTAGATGAATGGTTATATCAAGAAAAAATACCTGGGATATATAGCATTGACACACGAGAACTAACAAAAATAATTCGTCAAAAAGGAGTTATGATGGGAGTTTTGACAGTATCAACTGAACCAATAGATAAAATTGATTTTAGGAAAATAATAAAGGTAGAAAATTATAATACAAAAAATTTTATGTCATTTGTAAGCTCTAACGATATAAAAATTTATGGGGAAAATCATAAGGACTCTTTAGTCTTATTAGATACAGGTACTAAATTCAGTATAATAAGACACTTATTAAGAATGGGATTTAAAGTTATTCAGGTTCCATGGGATTCAACTTATGAAAAAATTTTAGCTTTTAATCCGGTTGGAGTTATAATAAGTAACGGACCAGGAGATCCAAAAATATGTAAGCCTACAATAAACACAGCTAAAAAGCTTATAGATAGATCAATCCCAACTCTCGGTATATGTTTAGGAAATCAAATACTTGCATTGTCGGCTGGTGCAGATACCTATAAACTAAAGTATGGGCATAGAGGACAAAATAAATCATGTATTAATAAAGAAAATAATTTATCATATATAACCAGTCAGAATCATGGATATGGGATTGATCCAGCAACTCTAACTTCTACAGGTTTTCAACCGTGGTTTTACAATTCAGATGATAATACTATAGAAGGTATCATCCATAATAAAAAACCAATAATTGCAGTCCAATTTCATCCTGAAGCATCTCCAGGCCCTAATGATTGTAATTATGTTTTTGACAAATTTAAAGAAATTGTTAATTTAAATAAGAGAGAAAAATTATCTAAAAATAAACTTCAATACAAAGAGGAGAGGTGAAAAAAATACCAAAGAAAGAAAATATTAAAAAAGTTATAGTACTGGGGAGTGGTGCAATAAAAATCGGAGAAGCAGGCGAAAGTTAGGATTCTAACCGCTAATTTGACTACTCTGGTTCTCAATGTCTTAAAGCTCTGAAAGAAGATGAAGTAAAGACTATTTTAGTTAATCCTAATATTGCTACAATTCAAACAGATACTAGATTCGCTGATGTAGTATATCTATTACCTATTACTAAAGAATACGTATCTAAAATATTGGAAATAGAAAGACCTGATTCTATTATGTTATCATTTGGAGGACAAACTGCACTTAATTGTGGAACTGCTCTATTCAAAGAGAGGATACTAAACAAATATGGAACCAAAGTTCTAGGAACACCTATCGAAGGTATAAACAGAACCGAAGATAGACAGCTTTTTAAAGAAGCGATGCAGAAATGTAATGTTCCTGTATTATCCAGTGCACCGTCCTATTCTGTAGAAGAAGCAATAGGGGTTGCAAAAAATATTGGTTATCCAGTCATTGTAAGAGTTGCATATACATTAGGAGGAAAAGGAGGAGGAGTCGCATACAATGAATATGAGCTTCAAGAAATCGTACATCGAGGTATTGCTCTAAGCATGTCTAAACAAGTTCTCATTGAAAAATATGTTGGTCATTGGAAACAAATAGAATATGAAGTAATGAGAGATCACAAAGGAAATAATATAATAATTTGTAATATGGAGAATATACTTGCTATGAAAGTTCATACTGGTGATAATATTGTAGTAGCTCCATCGCAGACACTTAATAATTATGAATATCATATGCTACGTTCAGCGGCTATGCGGGCTACAAATGAATGTAATATAATAGGTGAATGTAATATTCAATTTGGTCTAGAGCCCTCTTCTGAAGAATATTGCGCAATAGAAATTAATGCCAGACTGTCAAGATCATCTGCTTTAGCCAGTAAAGCAACAGGATATCCTTTAGCATACATGGCTGCCAAATTGGGACTAGGTTATAATCTAGATGAATTGATTAACAAAGTTACTAAAAAAACTACCGCTTTGTTTGAACCATCTTTAGATTATGTTGTAGTGAAAATGCCACGATGGGACTTCAATAAATTTGAAAAGGTGAATTCAAGACTAGGAACTACAATGAAATCTGTGGGTGAAGTGATGGCTATAGGACGAACATTTGAGGAAGCAATACAAAAAGCAATTAGAATGTGTGATATCGGGAAAATTGGAATTGTTGGCAATAATAGATTAGATGAAAAAGTGAGACAAGAATTAGAAAATATTGAATATTCGCTTTTGAATCCTAATGATAATATTTTATTCGATGTCGTTAAGGCAATATATTTTGGAATGAAAATCGAAAGAATAAATCAATTATCTAGTATTGATCCCTGGTTTTTAAATAAAATAAAAAATATAATAGAAATGGAGAAAAAATTAAAAATTTCATCAAATAATTTTAATGAGAATCTTATACGAGAAGCAAAAAAATTAGGATTTTCCGATAAACAATTAGGCTATTATTTCCATTTAGATGAGTTTCAGGTGAGGCATATTAGAAAAACATTTAGAATTGAACCAGTAATAAAACAAATTGATACCCTTGCTGCAGAATGGCCAGCGCAGACAAATTATCTATATCTTACATATGGTGGAGAGTTTGATGATGTTAGAATTAAAAACAAAGGTAAAAATGCAATAGTTTTGGGTGCAGGTCCATATAGAATTGGAAGTAGTGTTGAATTTGATTGGGGTACAGTAAATATGGTTATAGGATTAAAAAACAATGGTATCAGTGAGGTTTCAATAATAAATTGTAATCCTGAAACCGTTTCAACAGACTTTGATGTTTCCGATCGATTATACTTCGAAGAAATTACGTTAGAAAGGGTTCTTGATATCTATGACAAAGAGAACTCTGATGGTATAATAACCTGCGTAGGAGGTCAAACTGCAAATAATCTGACACAGAGTTTGGCAAAGAATGGTGCAAAGATAATAGGAACCTCGAGTTATGATGTTGATAGAGCAGAAGATAGAGAAAAGTTTTCCAAACTTTTAGATTCCTTAAAGATTACACAACCTCCATGGAGAAAATTTACTAATCTTGATGAGGCAAAGACATTTTCTGAATCAGTGCAGTATCCAGTATTGGTAAGACCTTCCTATGTTCTTAGTGGTGCAGCCATGAAAGTAGTGTGGGATGATAAGCAGTTAGAAAAATTTATTGATAATGCAACTGTTGTAAGTCCAGATCATCCAATAGTAATAAGTAAATTTTTCCAAGATGCTTCTGAAGTAGAGGTCGATGGTGTAGGTTCAAATGATAAGATAATTATTGGATCTATAATAGAACATATAGATAATGCGGGGATTCACTCAGGAGATGCAATGATGTGTCTACCTCCATGGCGATTAACAAGAAATATTATGGATACAATAACAGATTATTCTAAAAAGATCGTAAGAGCCTTGAATGTTTTGGGACCTTTTAATATTCAGTTTCTCGTTAAAAATGAGGAAGTTTTGGTGATAGAGGCCAATATCAGAGCAAGTAGATCGATGCCTTTTGTTTCAAAATATGTAGGGATAAATCTTATTGATTTAGCTGCCAGAGCAATGTTAAATCAACCTTTACCTAATATTCACGAACAATTATGGCTGAACACAAATGGATTCACTATAAAAGTTCCTCAATTTTCCTTTATGCAATTAGAAGGAGCCGATATAGTTCTTGGTGTTGAAATGCATTCTACTGGCGAAGTTGCATGTTTTGGAACAAGTTTTTACGATGCACTAAGTAAAGCTTACATAGCTGCAGGTTATTCTTTACCAAAAAAAGGAACTTCATTAATTACAATAGGAGGACAAAAAAATAAGGAAAAATTACTACCAGTTATATCTTTGATGGCATCAATGGATTATAAAATAATGGCTACCGAACATACAGCGGATTTCTTAGAAATTAATGGGATTAAAGATATTCAAAGAGTTTATAAAATTAATGAACCTGAAAGAAAACCAAATATTATTGATCTTTTATATCAACATAAAATAGATTTTATCATCAATATTCCATCTACTTCTACGATGGAAAAATACTTGAATATGTTAAATGATGAATATTATATTAGAAGAAAAGCTGTAGAAATGGGCATTCCAGTAATGACTACATTTGAGGCTGCTTCGTCATTTATAAAAACTCTTCAATGGCTACAAACAAACTCGCCTACTATTGAACCTCTTAAAAAATACTTAAAAAAAGATAATGAGGGAACCAAATTAGAATAAATTTTTTATTTCTTGAGTCTCTCCTATAAGAGATCCTTCTAAGGTAAATAATAATCCTGAAAGAATAGCATCCTTTTTAATTAATTGTCTAATTAATGGTGATATAGATTTTGATTCTTTATGATAACGTAAAGAATAAAAATATTTGTTAAACGTGGGAATGATTATTATTTCGGTTATACCTGTTGTTTTTAATCCAAAAATAGATTCTTTTTTTACCTTTAGATATATCCATAATCTTTTTCCATGAACAACGCTATTGGAATTAATAAAAATAGGATGAATATGACCCATAATAATTTTGTTTATATTAAATTGAGTTTTTTCAGGAATCGTATGTCCATGAATTAATAATATATCATCAATAACTAATCCGGAAGATTTACAAACTATTACTGGCTCTGGTACCAATAAATTTATATTCACATCATGGTTTCCTGGAATTAAAAATATATCCATATCTAAAGATAACTCTTTAAGAAACATAGGTATTGTTTTCCACTCATTTTTAGTAATATGTACGATAGAGCTTTTTAGATCTCCCAAAATGATAATACCATTAAATGAATGTAATGCTTTTAATTCCTCAATTTCTCTTAATAGATCTCTATAGACACCACGAGAATCAATGTTTATACCCTTTTTTATTATTTCTGTTTCGGCTCCGAGGTGAAGATCAGAAATTACTAAAAATTTTTTTCTCTCTCCTTCTTTATCAACATAATCTAATAATAGAGCTGGATGAGAATTTATAGGAGTGGCTTTAGTCACATCAATATTACCTTAATAATCTATTTATTATTTTTACCTTTATAGTTCCTCTATTGAGGTTTATTTTTGGTAGATAAACAAAATGTTTTTATTTACATCCGTATTTTATTAACCTGATCGGTTTTATAAATAAGTTAATTTCGTATAAATTAAGTTGATAATTAGCGGGCTTGAAATTTCCTCAAAAATAAAAGAGGAACTAATTATAGAAATTCAGCATTTAAAGAAACGCAGTATTAATCCCTGCCTGTCTACCATTTTGGTAGGTGATGATCCTGCTTCAGCGATTTATGTAAGAAATAAACATAGAGCATGTTCAGAGGTTGGTATTGAAACTAAAGATAATGCAATAAATTCATCAATAGAAGAAAAAAAGTTGATCGAATTAATAAAGAGATTAAATGAAGATAAATCAGTTCATGGGATCTTATTGCAACTTCCTCTTCCTGAGCATATCAATCAATTTAATGTGATTAATGCAATTGAACCACAGAAAGATATAGATGGATTAACATACTATAATGCAGGTTTATTATTAAATAAACAACCATCATTTATTCCTTGTACTCCATTAGGAGTTATGGAATTATTCAAATACTACAATGTTGGACTAAAGGGTAAAGATGCCATTATAGTAAATCGAAGTATCCTTGTTGGAAAACCTCTTTCATTACTTTTACTCGGTAATGATGCAACAGTTATGATATGTCATTCGAAAACGAAAAATCTTCATGAAAAAATTAGAAATTCAGACATAATTATTACTGCTGTAGGAAATAGAAAATTTTTCACAATCACAGCCGACTTTGTGAGAGAGGATGCCATAGTAATTGATATAGGAATATCTCGTGTAAACGGGAAAGTAATGGGTGATGTAGATTATGAAAACGTTTCTAAAAAAGCTTCTTTGATAACCCCTGTACCTGGTGGCGTAGGACCTATGACGATAGCTATGCTTTTAAAAAATACAGTTTTGGCAGCTCGCAGAATATTAACTTGTTGAACATAATGTCAAAAAATCGCTTATCAAAAGAGAAGATACGTCTAGACATTTTAAGGATAAGAAATTCTCTTTCTGAACATGAAATGGTAGTCAATAGTAATATTATTAGTAATAGGGTCATTTCTACAAAAGAATATAAAAAATCTTCATCTATAGGAATATACTATCCATTTGGATCAGAAGTGAATACTATTGAAATAATTAAACATTCGTTAGACACAAAAAAAACCATTAGTTTACCAAGAATAATAGATTCAAATAGAATCGTATTCTTTAAAATCATCGAAAATTCATTTCAAGATATAAAAATGACAAAAGGAAAATATGGAATTTTAGAGAATTCAATGTCCGACTTCATCATTGAAGAAATGGATTTACTTATTGTACCTGGGATTGCATTTGATTTAGAAGGAAATAGAATAGGTTATGGAAAAGGTTATTATGATAGATTTCTTTCCCAAAGAAGGGCAAACTACACTATAGGATTAGCATTTGAAAATCAGATAATAGATAAAATACCTAAAACTCAAGACGATATTCCTGTTAATTTATTAGTTACTGAGAAAAGAGTTATTTACACAGATTTCTTTATTTAAGTGTCCAAACCAATATCTTTTCGATAATATTGATTATTTGCCCCCCAGTATATTTTTCTTACTGAGTCATAGGCATCTCTTCTGGCCTTATTAAAATCTGTTCCTATTGCTGTAACTCCTAAGACTCTTCCTCCTGAGGTAAGGATTTTATTATTATTACGTGTTGTACTCGCATGAAAAATCTTAACATTTGGGGTAAAAGGAGAATTTAACCCATGAATAACATTTCCTTTTGCATGGTTTGAGGGATATCCTTTTTCTGCCATAACTACACAAACTGCTGGCTTTTCAGACCAACTAATAGGAGGTAAAGTATCTAAAGTTCCACATATTGAACATTTAAGATAATCATACAAATCTGAATTCATTCTCAGCATTATAGATTGACATTCGGGATCACCCATTCGTACATTATATTCTAAAACATATGGTTTTTTAGTATCTTTTTCAATCATTAAACCAGCATAGAGAAACCCAACAAATGGATTATTAATTTTTTTCATAGAATGTATCGTTTTTTTCATAATTTTATCTATTATATCATTGAAAATCTCATTAGATATGATTTTGGATGGAGAAAAACTACCCATCCCACCAGTATTTGGGCCCTTATCATTCTCATAAATTCGTTTATGATCCTGAGCTGTAGCCATAGGAATAAGATTATCACCATCAGATAGTGTGATAACTGAAACCTCTTTACCGAAAAGACGTTCCTCTATTACTATAATATTTCCAGAATTTCCAAAATGCTTCTTTAACATTATAGAATCAATTGCATTGAGAGCATCTTCTTTATTATCACACACAACGACTCCTTTTCCACCAGCAAGCCCATCTGCTTTTATAACTAAAGACTTATTGGTATTATACACAAAATCTTGGGCTTTTTCAGGGTCTGAAAAAATATTATACTCAGGAGTTGATATATTATTTTGTTTCATAAAATGTTTTGCAAAGGATTTACTAGATTCTAATTGAGCTGCTTCTTTGGTAGGTCCGAAGATACTTATACTATCTGATAATTCGTTAACTATTCCCTTTGTTAATGGTTCCTCTGGACCTACTACTACAATACAATTATTTTTTATTGCAAATGATTTTATCTTTGAAAAATCATTTATAGAAAAAGAAAGATTATTGATTGTTCCTCCATTTCCAGGACAATAATAAACCGTATTTACTGATTGACTTTTCGATAATTTCCATCCTAGTGCATGTTCTCTTCCTCCCGACCCTACAATAAGTATATTTTTTTTCAATTAGTAATTGATATCAAATTGCTATATTTCTATGTAATTTTTAAAAATAAACTCATAAGCTAAGTTTTATTCAAATTACCTATATCCTAATTTTAATTTTAAAATCTAAGAATATCTTTTATAAGTGTAATAAGAAAATTAGAATATTCTTCATCTGAGAACTTTATTTTATCATAATTATTATTCTTTAGCAATTCATTGAATATCTTTAAATGTTGACATTTCTCTTTTCCAGATAGTGTTTTATAGTAATAATGCTTACATGAGCAATAATCTAATTCTGGATCTAACCAATATTCGTTATTTTTTCCAATAATAGTCCATAATTTTCTTTTACTAGGAACAAAATAATGAAGCTTAAGTGTATGGTTAATTGTCAAATCCGATGGAACAAAAGGATTAGACATTAATAATATTCTAATCATTAGATATATTAAATTATTTCTCTAAGAGATGTACTTTGCGTCCTTCTAATCTTAATTTTCCCTCAGAAAAAAGTTTTATTGCTAGAGGATATAATTTATGTTCTAATTGTAATATACGATTAGATAGATCCTCTTCTGTATCGCTATCATAAATAGGAACACTTTCTTGAATAATGATTGGTCCAGAATCAACATTATCATCTATAAAATGAATTGTACATCCAGAAATTTTTACTCCATAATCAAACGCCTGTTTTTGAGCATGTAAACCCTTAAACGAAGGTAACAGTGAGGGATGTATATTGAGAATTCTAAGTTTGTATTCTCTAACGAAATGGGAACTCAAGATTCTCATATAGCCAGCAAGACAGATAATACCATTTGAAGGATATACACAATAATTTTTTAATACCGAAGATATTTCTTTATCATATTCCCAGCCTTTTTTTCCATTACTCAAAATTACCTCTGTTGGTATACCAAATTGTTCTTTCGCAATTTTTAATCCTAGAGCATCTTTATTGTTTGATATAACCACACTAGGCTGTATAATTCTTAATTCCGATCGTGCATGTGATGATAAGATGGCATGCATATTACTCCCTCTTCCTGAAATCAATATAGCCATATTAAGCATTAGCATTTTTCTAGGTGATCTAAACTAAATATCTTTTTTCTAATTTGTATTTATGAACAGAATAAAAAAAGCAACTATTGCAATTCGGGACCAATCTCACAAATGATCATAACAGTTAATTAAAATACATGATAAAAAATAGATTGTCATGCACTCTCGTGTTAGATCAATGGACCAGGGTTTATTATTAGAGAATAATGAAACACGAATATTGTTAGATCCTTCCAAAGTTGAGACTAATGATTTTGTTTTTATTTCTCATGCTCATTCAGATCATGTTTATCGTAAACCAAGAAATAAATCAAAAATTACAACTATTACATCAATAGAGACTGAAGCAATAGCAAATGCACGAGGTTATGAAATTACAAATGCAATATATGAAGAAAAAGATTTAGAGTTAATAGACTCAGGTCACATATTAGGATCCAAAGGATTACTTGCTTTCAACGAAATATTCTATACAGGCGACATCTCAATCAGGAAACGAGCATTTCTTAAGCTGCCTAAAAAAATACCTCAAGTAGATACGCTGATAATTGAATCTACATTTGGAAGATATGACTACATTTTTCCCGATCATAGAGAAATAATTCATCAAGCAAATAAGATTATTGCTGATGCTTATGATAAAGGGAATCCTGTTATTCTCATGGGATATCCATTAGGGAAAGCTCAATTATTAACAAATTTTTTTGGTCATTGGGATCCTTTTTTTTCATATGATAGCATAGAGGTGATTAACACTGTATACCGAAATATGGGAATACCATTACGAAATACAACCTCGTTTACAGAAGCAGAAAAAGATAAACAATTAGAGAGCAAGTATCCTTGGGTAATGTTAGCACCATTAATGAATGGAAATTCAAGATTTTTAAAATATATGAAAGAAAAATATAATACAATAACTATAGGGTTTAGTGGGTGGGCTTGTAGTCCCAGATATAAATACATGATGGGAATAGATTATGCTCTTCCATTGAGTGACCATTGTGATTTTAATGAATTAATTCAACTAGTAAAAAAATGCAATCCCAAAAAAATATTTACAATACACGGCTTTGAAGTAGAATTTGCAAGGGTCCTTAACAATATGGGATATAATGCTAGTCCTATTACTAATAAACTAAATAAGGTTAAAAAAATAGATAAAAAAGAACGAAGTTCTCGAAGAACGAATGATATTCAAATATTAGACTACTTTATCAAATAGAACTCTTGCATTCAGTGTATATAACAATATTGAGAAAAATATGAAGAGATTATTTTTGTTCTTGTTCTCGAAAATAGGGAATAACCTTCTTTCCAAATAATTCAATATTTTTAAAATATCCATCTCCCCAGAATCTTATTATAAAATGATTGGTTCCAGCTTTTATAAAGCGTTCCAGCATTTCTATAACTTCATCTGGTTTTCCAACTCCTATAGCAGACCGAGCAACACTATCTGGAATTTTTAATGCTGCTTTTTTCATTTGTTCCATGAGTTCGGGTTTATTCATTGCATATTCTGTAAAATATTTTCTAAAATCGAATTCCGAGTCCTGGGCAAGATTATGCGCTTTTAATAATTCAGGTTTGTAAAGACTTACTTTCACTGCATTTCTCATCTTGTTCCATGCCTCTTCTCCATCATCGGTAAAATATACATCTACATCATTTGCAAATTGGAAATGTGAAAGATCTCTACCAAAATTTTTGGCATGTTCCTGAATTACATTAGCATGTGTTTTGAATAACTCAGGAGTGTAGCCTATGGGGATCCAACCATCACCATATCTAGCACATAATTCCAAGGTTTTTGGAGCACCAGCAGCTATATAGACTGGTGGGCGGGGTTTTCTTATGCTTTTAGCCTGCAAACATGCATTATCTAATTTATAATATTGTCCACTAAAATCTACCCTATTATCGGGATCGGAGTGAAAAAGTTTTTCTATTACCTCAAGTTGTTCTTTTAATTTCGTAACAGGCTTACTAAATTCTATTCCAAAATCTACTACATTTTGTGCTTCACCTGCACCAATTCCCAACATACCCCTTCCATTCGTTAATCTATCCAATGTAATTGTGGAAAGAGCAATTGTTGATGGGTGACGTCTTATAGCATCGGTAACACATGTACCTAACTCTACTTTGGTTGTGAGAGCTCCAATTGCGGCAAGGAGTAACCAAGCATCATTCACGACAGCATTTTTCCATTGCGGAACATTGGTGTGATCCATTGCCCAAATGGAGTCAAAATCGAGTCTGTCAGCCATTTGGCATGCAGTAATTACCTGATTCTCATCCAAACCTAATCTAGCAACGTTCAAACCCTGTGTAAACCCGAATTTTGTTTTCATTAATATATTGACCTCCACTTTGTGGTAAATATGTTAAATGATGTGAACAAATTATCTATCACCATATAATGTAAAAAAAATAAAAGTTATATTTATGCATTTTCTGCAATTATAACAAAAAACGTCTTTTTTTTATAAGACATCGAGAAAACTTATATAATTTTTCATTCTATTAGAAATATATGTTACTCCCTTCAGAAATTGAAGCTAAATCCTTAATTCCTGCTATTAGAGCTATTTTGGCAAAAAAATTAACTAGTGAATACAAAATGAAGGAAGAATTTGTAGCTAAAGTTCTTGGCGTTACTCAAGCCGCTATTAGCAATTATATAAGAGGAACGAGAGGGGATACCGAACTCATAAATAAGCTTTCATCACTTTTTGAAGTTATGCGAAAAATCGATGACATTGCTCAAGATCTAGTAGCAAATCGAGTATATACTCCTAGTACTATGTCCAAATTCGTTGAGTTATGCAACTATATGAGATATTCATTTATTATTTGTGATGTCCATCATAAAATTGAGGCCAATATTGATGAACAAGTTTGTGAATTATGTAAAGATAACTTGATTGGTTCTAAGTTTTAGATATTAAAAATGAGTATTTGGAGTTTAGGTTACATGCGGATAATTCCTAGTGTTTTATTTAGAACCTCGTAACCCATAATACTCCCTACAGCTCCAGTTTTGGCATAGGATTCTGTGAATCTTTGAACCTTTGTGTTTCTTATGGTTTTTGATGATATAAGTAGTGGAACTGGATCATCTGTATGACTTTTTTTTATACAAGGTGTAGAATGATCTCCTGAAACAACTATTACTACATTTGCAATTTTTAATTCCCTTAAAAGAGTTCCAAAAAATTCACTATCTATTTTTTCAATATTTTGTTTTTTTCCCAAGGCATCACCATCATGCCCAAATTCATCTGGACCTTTAATATGAACATACACCATATCATATTTTTGTAATTCCTTAGCAGTGACTTTTGCTTTGGTTACATAGTCATTTACATTTCCAGCTTTAATAATTTCCATACCTAAAATTTTTGAGATACCAATCTCTACAGGCATATCTACTACACAACCAACTGGCATGTTATACTTCTGATTTATAGGAGGATAATGAGGCATTTTATTTCCAGCATCTCTTACTAAAATACAATTCATAGGATTAAGATTTCTTTCCTCTCTTGATGTATTTACAGGATGTATTTTTGAAATAAAATATACTTGATTACTAAAATCATTTACTATCTCAGACGATATTTTAGAAGAAATATCTTCATCTTGTGGAACCGACTTCAATAGCTTCATTTCTGATACATTCGTTTTGGCAATACCCATCCCATCTACTTTATCATAAGCTGGATCTGTATTTGTTATTTGATTAGATAATTTTATTTTTTTGTGTCTAAACCTTATGGTTACCCTGTGAGCGATAGTGGGAATAACCACTACAGACGCATCAGGATCTTTCAATACAATAGAAGAATTTAGCGTATCACATAGGGATTTAGCTTCTTTACTTTCAATTATCCTACCTGCTCTTCTATCTATTATTTTCTGATTTTGATCTATGGTAGCGAAATTTCCTCTTAATGAAAGATCTCCATCTTTCAAATCTATCCCACAACCAATTGATTCAACAACTCCTCTTCCTACATATGGAACATCTTTGAAATTATAACCTAACATATTAAAAACAGCAATATCCGATTGTGGAGCAATTCCTTTACCAACAGTGACCACTTCACCCATAATTCCATTCATCGCCAAATAGTCTAAGTTTGGAGTATTAGCTGCTTCTAATGGAGTAAGATGATCAATTGAGAAGTGAGGAAGATCTCCTATTCCATCAAGAATTACATATATAATTTTTAATGAACTATTTTTTCCTTCAAAGCTCACAATTAAAGTTGAATTTTTGGTAAATTTATTTTTATTTAATTAAAAGGGATACTAAAGAAAAAATGTAATACAATGTTATTAATTTTTATTGCCTCCTTTTTTCCATACCTGGATTTGCCCTCCATATACTTCATTATTGTATACAAGGGAAGGAATTTGAGCATAAAAGCCTTGTCGCCCTGAACTAAATGTTTTGCTAACTAGGGGAATTTCATATTGTTTTCCATCCGGCATTGACAAAATAGCAATGACAATTTTCTTATTCGTTTTGTCTTCATTATTCATTCCCATTTCCATATAATTTATAAAATAATAGTATAAAACAATTTTTATTCCATAATGACTATATGTTCAACTTGAGATTGTAGCAAATTGTTTAAGATAAATAAAGAATTGAATTGGAAGTTTAAAACAATTTTATATACTATGGATAAAGAATTATTGTGGATTTCATAGAGTGCTACCGAAAAGCAGGTCGAATAGCATGTTCCGTAAGAGACCTTGCAAAAAAGAAAGAGTATATTGGAAAGACTTTATACGAAATCTGTGAGAAAATAGAAAAAGAAATAAGAGAAAATGGAGGAAATCCTGCTTTTCCTGTAAATGTAAGTTTAAATGAAATTGCAGCTCATTATACGGCAGAGCCAAATGATCCAAAAATAGTAGCCGAAGAGGATGTTCTTAAAATTGATATAGGTGTACACATTGACGGCTATATAGCAGATACTGCTGTAACTATTAGCTATAATAATGAATTTCATTCTTTAGTAAAAGCATCAGAAAATGCTTTAATGGAAGCATTAAAAGTTGCAAGGAATAGGGCAAAATCAAATGAGATAGGTAAAGCAATAGAAAACTCTATAATTAAAAGTGGTTATATTCCAATTAAAAATTTAAGTGGTCATTCTCTAGAACGGTATACTATTCATGCTGGAAAATCTATTCCAAATATCAATTCATTTGGATCATTTCTTTTAGAATCAGGTCAAGCATATGCGATTGAGCCATTTGTAACTTTGAAAAATGGTATAGGTATAGTACACGAGGGAGGTGTTGCCAATATTTTTGCAATAATATCAAGAAAGCCTACTAAGAATAAGGAATTGGATAATTTTTTGAACGATATCTGGGGCAGATACAAGTCTCTTCCTTTTGCTTTAAGATGGATACTCGATAATTATGATGAAAAAAATGCAAGAAATTTTTTAGACATCCTTAAAAAAAAAAAGAATATTCATGCATATCCTACACTAATTGAGGGAAAGAAGATGATGGTTTCTCAATCAGAACATACTATAATCCCTCATGAAACTTTTACAGAAGTTATTACTAGTTGTAACAACAGTTAGAATAGAATCATCTTTTGTTGAAAATCTTCCTAAACTTAAAATTAAACCTAAAAAAATGTATAGTAAGATAAAAGAGGGGTCGTTGTCTAGCTTGGTATGATGCCAGCCTTGGGCGCTGGAGTTCGCCGGTTCAAATCCGGCCGACCCCATTGTTTAAACTTTTTACTTACAGAGGTTAAATTGTGATCTGAATGTTTGGTCTACTAAAAAATATATAATATTTAGATCTGCTTCGTACTTTTCATCTTAATTTGGGAGGATTAATAATTGCAATTAATTGGATTATCAATTTAACTTTTATACTTGTTTATATCTCTTGTTAATTTTGAAATTATTAAGAATAATTAATCTGAATGGAAGTTGAATTTAGTAATTAATCAATATTTAAAATAGACTAAAAAATATAAGCATAAATAAATTTTTATAATATCGTATATTTATATTAGCATTCCTAATAAGATTCTATGTTCTAGAATAATAACCAATTAATTAATTAATTAATTAAATATTTAAACCCAAAATAATAAATATTGTCTTACAAATAATTGAAGTATAAATTTATCACTATAGATGTTATTATTTCTAAAAAGATTTCAATCGCTTATAAGGTATATGTTAAATCATTACAAATATAGCAATGAATAAAATTTAAAAGGGTCTCCTAATATACAATTAGTTGCTAGTTAACCTCCTGATAAGACATCATGATCCCAATTATTTTGCTGATAATTATCAATCAGTTCATTTACTAAATCATCTGAATCTATGTTTCTTTTTCTTTTATCCATTAAATCGCCTAATAATGAATAGAATCTCTTATAAGTAAATTCAGTGACTGTTAAATTTACCACGACTATTGTAATTTTTTTTTAAAATATGTTTGTTTTGAATTGATGTTGCATTGAAAAGATTTTTAATATAAAGAAAAAATTTAATAAACATGAAAATCATAAAATTGCTTAAAAATAAAGAGAATATTTATGAGACTATAATCTTTAACGACGATCTTACTGTATTATGCCCTCATGAGACATTTGACGATTTATATACTTTGAATTTTTATTTACAAAGTATGCAAAAAAAATTAAATTTTGATGATAGCTTAATAATAGTACATGATAAATTTAACAATTCTGTAGAAATACTAAAAAATAATGGTGAAATTTTCTTCGATTAATGTTAATATATTGTGGAAGTATCAAACACAATACTAATTAATCTTCTCCAACAATATTACTTGAACAATGGGAAAAATAGCAAAAAAAGGACGTCTTTTTTTAGGAAAAAGAATTGGGCCTAAGTCAGCACGGAGAGCACGAAAACCTTTAAGTGAAGATTGGATTACTGGTAATATTCCTAATCGACATTATGTAAACAAGCGAAGAAATAGAAAAATCATTACTAAAAAAAATAATTTCAACTAATGCATTTAAATAATGACTTGTTTCAAATTTATACAAAAAGAGCTAATAAATTACAACAAATAAAAAAAGTCTAAATTTCTGAAGACATTATGAAATTAATAAACTATTTCCCTTTAAAAAAAATAAGAAATAATCAAGAAAAGGTTTTAGATGAAATCGAAGAAGCTATAAAGAGCAATATAAAATATATTTTTCTTGAGGCGCCTACTGGCTTTGGGAAAAGTCCTATTGCAATAACTTTGGCGAGCTTTTTAGGAAGCTCGCATATATGTACCTCAACTAAAGATCTTCAAAATCAATATTCTATGGATTTTAATTTCGTTAAAGAAGCAAAAGGTAAAAGAAACTTCCCCTGTATATTAAAAGAAAATGAAGGAGTCCACGAAACATGTGAATATGGGCCATGTCAAAAACAAGAAGATTTTGATTGCCTCTATAAAACAAGACTCTCAGATTATAAGATAAATAGATTAGGAACAAAATTTGAGCATATTGATATTGGACAATTTGAAAAATTAAAATACATTAAAAAAAATAATCAACAAATACGATTTGAAAGTTTGGAATGGGAACCGTGTAAATATTTCCATCAAAAATGGATATCTACCAAAGCTTCACATGCTATTTATAATTACAAGTACTTTCTCTCAGATCTTTATTTTTCTAATATAATTTCAAAAAGAGAATTATTAGTCTTTGATGAAGTACATAATATTGAATCGGAAGTTTCAGATTTCAAGAGTTTTATTATTAATAGTGATAATATTAGCCGACTGTTTCCCAAGCTTCAATTACCAAATAGAAAGGAAGAAGAAATAGAAACATGGATTGAATTTTGTGAATATTATAAAGAGACTCTACTGGATTTTATGGAAGATGTTGAATATGCTATAGAAAATAATTCTCTAAAGGAACCTTTTACTGAAAAAAATTTGATTGATTGCATTAATAGGGAAAAGAACCTTGACTTTATCCTTACTGATATGAAAACTAATAAGAATAATTGGCTAGTAACAAATATAGACCGTAAATCCAAAGATTTGATTAGAAAAATAACACTTACACCTTTGGATATATCTTCTTACTTTAAAGAAATTCTCGACGTAAGTAATTATGGGTTATTTATGAGTGCTACTATTTTAAACAAAGAGTATTTATGTAAAATAACAGGCTTATCACAAGATAAAATCAAGTTTATTCGCGTAAAACACTCAGATTTTCCCAAAGAGAATAGACCCATTTATTTAATGAATATCGCATGGTTAAATAGTAGAAACATATTAGATAATCTTCCAATTATTGCTAAAACTGTAAATAACATAATGAGTATACACAAAAATGAAAAAGGAATTATTCATACAACATCCTATCTACAATTAGAATATATTAAAAATAGTTTAAACAAGGAAAATTTACAACGCCTCATTGAAAGCGGACCTACTACCGATAGAATAGAAACATTACAGAGACATTCACGAAACACAAAACCAACAGTTCTCATCTCTCCTTCATTTTATCAAGGTTTAGACTTAAAAGATGATTTGTCAAGGTTTCAGATTATAATTAAAATTCCTTACCCTGATTTAAGTGATAAAAAAGTTGTTGCATTGAGAAAAAAAGATATGAATTGGTATTTGTGGAATACAATTGTGAGGCTAACTCAGACTTATGGACGGAGTATAAGAAGTCGAGAAGATCATGCATCTACATACATTTTAGATAGTAACATAAATTATTTATTAAGAAATGTAAATGATATGTTTCCATCATGGTTTACTGAAGCAATAATCAAGAGATAGTAAAATTATATTCCCTATAATGTTTCTTAGTAATTAAATTTAATTAATTTTTTATTTACTACGACTATATACTGGCTTCCTCTTTGTTTCTTATTACCGTTTATCTACATAGAATGAGAACTTAGTTTTACTGTTGTTAGACTTTAAAAATTTTATTTCAATAAAATTGTTGTATTTGCATATTTATTGTAAAAAGCATATTATGTAAAATGTCATTTAAACGATGTAAATTCTCTTCCTCCGAGTCTTCACCCTTTTACTTAAATTATTATATTATTATAATCGCTCACAATATTTTGTCTGATCTATAAATATTCTTATCAAACCAATCAGTCATAGTTTCGATTCTTGAATATAATTAATTTTTATACCCAATTGGAATAATAGATATGATACTTTTTACCCATTAAAAAAAGTGAAAGTTAACATTCGCAATTTTATTTTGCATTATAAATAATATTCCAAATTTTATTTTTATATTGTTTTATAAAATATATAATTTTTGGAATAACTATTAATTCTCTTTTGTATATACAAAAAAGATAAATACTATTTGGAAATGAGATTTAAGGATAAAGTCGTCGTGAATTCTTCAATCTGAGACAAAAATTTCAAAGGTAATAGAAAGAATATTGATATTTTCATTGTCATGTTATTGTTTCTATAAAATATTTGATCCAATAAATCATTTATACTGATTATAGAAACAGTAGATTTTTTTATTCCAAACTATTATTAGGATTATTGGAAAATCCTGTGATTACAACAACATCTAATGGGATAAAGATAAACCCAGAGAAAATGGTAAAGGAGGAATTATATTATTGTATTTATGAAGATCGTGTATTCCTTTTTTTTAAGGATAAGGAAGACGTTCTTCACTGCTATGAGGTTAGTGATATTGATACAATTAACAAAATAAAACTAAGTCCAGACAACATTGATGAAATATTAAATAATTTAGCAAAAGATCATAGTACAAATATTTCGGATTGAAAAAACATTATATTCTACTTTCCATGAATAATAAAATTAATGTCTACACATAATGAAAATACGGATAGTAAACCAAAATCTAGTAATGAGGTATTTATCGGAAAAAAACCACTTATGGTTTACGTCACAGCCACATTGGTTCAACTTGCTAACGAACCTACTGTTGTTATAAAAGCAAGAGGAAAGAGTATACCTAGGGCCGTAGATGTTTCACAGATCATTGTAAAGAGAATGAATACATTGGGTTATAATGTAGCCTCAGTAAAAATTGGTTCTGAAGCTGTTAAATCTCAAGACGGCAATACTCGCAATGTCTCAACAATAGAAGTAGCTGTTTCTAGAAATAGTTCTTAAATTGTTTTATTTTTAAACTATCGCACTGTTTTGCAAGCTAAAATAGATTTTTAAATAAAACTTTTTGGAGTTGACATATTTTAGTTTCTCCTTGTTTTATGGTACCATAACAACCATCGCTAATATTGATACATAGGATCGAAGCTTTATCATCTGGAAGATTGAATCCTACATTAAATTCATTAAAGGAAAGTCCGTCTAATATAATTTCATTACAATAATTTAATGATCTAGAATTATTATTTTTTAATAAAATTTCATACTCACCAGGCTGCAACTTGATTTGGTTAGAGCTTATACTACTATTGGAAGTAATAATAGAGTATATCGGTTCTTTACCATACACAATAAGATTTGATCTTGCTTGAATATTTTCACATAGTTCTATATTACAGTCATATAAAAGATTACAGAGTTTTTCAGAATTTACATTCTCTATTATACAACTAAATATATTAGTCTTAACTATGACAACTGGCTTATTTAATTGGGTTTTATGGTTATCGATTTTTTTTTCTAAATACAGGTTATTTTCCTCTTGAATAAAAGATGTATTAGTCAAAGGATTTTTGATCAGGGTTTGTTCAACTAGTTTTGTTGTATAACCAGTAAAAATATTAGCAGAAACGATTACACTATTGCTAAATTCTCCTATATAAAATATAAAAAATAACAGCAGAAATAAAAAAAAATACTTATACATGAAACAGTGAGATTTTCAGACTATTAATTAGTAATGAAATTTTTCTAACTAATACTATACTTAAACATTTAAAGATATTAAAAATAAGATAAATTTTAACTAAACATATTTAATCATAAACAGATAAACCCCCAGCGATGGGAAAATAAGAAAATTTTTAATGAATTATTCCGCCAGTTAAATTCGTTATTTCGTTATAAGAATAATTATCCTAGACTTTAATATTAATTTTATATTAGGGTACAAGGGTAGAAATCAAAAAACGTATCATTTGCCATTCAAATCTATAGGTCATTGTAAATATGTAATGCCTCTGTAAAATTATTCCAATTAAGATAACACTAATTTCAATCAGCATGATTTTTAACAATGTTTAAAAGTTATTCATTAATGAGAAAAAAATGTTTTGCCATGCTATCTATGTCAATTCTTTCTTCATAAAAATTATAATAAAAAATTTTAAACAAAAACTTAGACAAAATAGTTTATATTTGGCCATTATATTGCGTATATTTCGCTCTATAAAATATATTTTAGAATGAAACATTCCTCAAACTATTAAAAAATTTTAGCAAATACAAGAAAAATTAAGTAAAATATATTCTTTTAGAAAATGACTAGCCAAAAATTTTTGTAATCATTTGTATTTGCATAGATATAGGAATGAACAAGCGATTCATCTTAGATTTAAGAAAAAATATAATATAGAATAAGATTGTTACTTTAGTCAGAATGGTTTATATTAAAAAGGTAGAAATTTATGGTTTTAAATCATTTGGCTTTAAAAATACCGTAATTAACTTTAATAATGGGCTTACCGCCGTTACTGGTCCGAATGGTTCAGGAAAAAGTAATGTATTAGACGCAATTATGTTTGCTCTTGGTGAAAATAGTCCAAAAGTTTTACGTGTAGACAAGTTCCAATCTCTTTTTCATGATACACAAAATAAATCACATAAATTGGTTCGTGTAAGTATCACTTTTGACAATGAAAATAGAGGAATTCCAATTGATTCTGACAACGTAACTTTAACTAGAGAAATGGAAGGCTCAGTTGGAGAAAGTCAGTACCATTTAAATGGAAAAAAAGTAACAAAATCTACAATTATTGAATTATTACAAATTGTAGTTGCAGTTCCGAATAAATTGAATATTGTACAACAAGGAATGATTACAAGAATATCTGAGTTAAATGCTGAAGAAAGGCGAAAGATTATAGAAGATATTGTGGGCCTATCCTATTTTGATGAAAAAAAAGAAGAATCATTAAAACAATTAGAAGAGGCCGATAGAAGACTTGATATCGCGCTTGCTCGTATGCATGAAATCCGAAAAAGAATTGATGATTTAGAAGTTGAGAGAAACGAACAGTTAAGATTTCAGCATCTAGAGAAAGATATCAAAAAATACAAGGCAATCAAAATTTCCAATGAAAGTAGAAATATCAAAAGTAATATTATGATTAATGAAAAAGCAGTAGAAACAAAAAAAATACAACATAATCAAGGTGGTACAGAGCTAAAAACAACAAAACAGGAATTAGAAAAGATAGATTTAGAGAAAATGAAGTTTATTAAAGAAACAGATCTAATTAATAAAGAAAAAGCTGAGATCAGTAATAAGGTATCCTCTATAGTATATGATGTAGAAAAATCAAAGGCTATTTACCAAGAAACGATTTCAAGAATAGATGAAATTGATAAAAAAATAGCAAGTGTAGAGACAGCAGTAATAGAATTAAATGTAAAAATTCAGAAATTACACAATGACATAGCAATTTTAGAAAAAAATAGTGAACCTATTAACGAACAAAAAGTTAGTTTTACATCCGAATTAAAAAATTTAGATAACTATATTTCACATTTATCTACAAAAAACCAGAAAATAGAACTTTATAAAAGTAAGATAAATAATAGATATGGAAAAATAATTGAGATGAACAATAAGTTTGAAGTTGAGATTTTAAAAATAAAAGAAAATGTGAAAATTATTATAAACAACAAAAATGAAACAAATTCTAAACTCAAGAACTTGAAGAACAAGATATTAATGATTTCCCAAGAATTACAGAATAATGTTACCAATCTGATTGAATTAAAACAAAAGATAAGAGCCGTGCCTAAATTAATATTGGAAATAGAGAAAAAAATAACAGAATTTAATAACGAAATAGAAGAATCGAAAATTATAGTAAATAAGTCTGATACTGAGTCATTGCGATTTTATGAAAAAAATAAGATTTTGACTGAATCTATGTCTGAGGATTTAACTATTTCTGAAATAAACAGGGAACCAGAATTACATATTATAGGAATCGTTCATGATTTAGTCAAATGGGATAAAAATTATCTTAGGGCGATAATGGCCGTTGGATCTGAATGGTTGAAGGCGATAGTTGTTAATAACGTAGAAGAGATGGTCAAGATCGCACAATTTGCTAAAGTGAAGAAACTACCTAGAGTAAAGATAATTCCATTAGACATAATACAACTTTCCGAAAAAGTTGTTGTATATGAAGAAAATATGTCCTATATAGGTAACTTGTCAAACTTTGTTGAGTCTGATTGTAAAAAATTGGTTGATTTTATATTTGGAAATATCATTGTTGTTAGGACTGCAAGTGAAGCGTACGAGCTATCGTTAAAAGGATATAGATCAGTATCAATTGATGGAGAATTTTTCGAATCAAAATCAAATATACTTTTAGTAGATTATAATTCTGCTGTTATTAATTTTGTTACTGAGATTAATCTTAAAAAAGATATTGAAAGTTTACGCATGTTAATAGTAAAATTAAAAAACTCACTGTTGGAAAAGACAGCTGAGCTACGAAATCAAATAGATAAATTAAAAACATTACAGTTTGAAAAAATAGAATTAGAAAACAATATAAGATATCTTGAAGATAAAGTTATTTTTCAAAGAAATATATTAAATGAGCACAATGTAGAGGTGAAGAAAATAGAGCTTTTACAAAGTAAGAATGAAATTGATTATAAAAATACAGTAACTTTATTAAAAACAAATAGAAAAAGATTTTCTTTAATAACTGCTACCAAAAAAAAAATCGAAGAAGATATGAAGAAAATAAATCTTAGTTTTGAAGAAACAAAAATAGCTAATCTAAATTTAGAAAGAAACAAATATCAAACGATGCTCGAATCAGAGAATCATAAATTACAAAATATTGTGATTCACCTTTCGAAGAAAAGAAATGAGAGAGAATTACTTTTAGAAAGAATTAACTCATTAACCGATGAAAAGAAAATTTTGAGAAACGAACAATCCGAAAAAAGGATATTAAAGACGGAATTACAACATAATATAGAAAAAGCAGAACAAGAGTTAAAATTTTTAAGAAATAAAGAACAACATATCATTTTCTCTTCTGGAGATTCATATACAAGATTACAGTCATATGAAGAAAAAATTAAAAAATTGTTAGATCAGGAAAGGAAACTTTCAAGAGAAAATAGTTCTCTTGAGCGGGAAATTGTTTTATTGGAAAAAGAAACATTAAACTTAAAACAATATGAAGTAAAATTAAATAGTGACCTTACGGGGCTCGGTTATAAAGAATTAAATGAAGATAGTTTTAATGTTGATGATATTGTATCTCATTTATCAGAAGAATATGAGATATTAAAAAGTAAAATAAATTTGAGAGCTGATGAAAATTATATTCAAATTGTTAACGGGTATAGAGGAATGTCCAACAGGAAAAATGATTTAGAAAAGGAACGAAATTCAATCGTTCTTTTCATAGAAGAAATATATAAAGAGAAAAAGAATCTCTTCATGGATGCATTCTTAAAGATTAATAAAGATATCAATTTTATATTCTCTCGTATTATTGGTGGCAACGCCTGGTTAGAAATTGAGAATGAAGAAGATATTTTTTCAAAAGGGATAAGGTTAACAGTTCAATTTCCAGAAAAGCCAAGACGTGATTCTACTGCTTTATCAGGTGGAGAAAAAACTATGGCAGCAACTATTTTTCTACTTGCACTGCAAGCTATTAAACCTTCTCCATTTTATTTGATGGATGAAGTAGATGCTCACTTAGATGCAGAAAATACTGAAAGATTATCTAAGATATTATTTGAACGATCTAAAAATAATCAGATAATTATGGTAACGTTAAAAGATTCTACTATTTCAAAGGTAGATCAAATTTATGGAGTCTTTCCAAGAGAAGGAATTTCTCACATTGTCAAATATAAATATCAGAAAAAGGAATTAGATGAAATTTCTTTAAACTAAAAAAGTTGGAGGTAATTCTACTTGATAGATTTATAATTATAACATCTGATAGAATGAGAAGGATTAACTTCAATCAATGTTGGTTCTGCATTTACGCATTCTTCAGTGGCATATAAGCATTTATTTAAAAATTTACATCCGGTTTTACAAGTTTCAACATCATTTTTTATATGTATTTCCTCTAAATTATTAAATTTTGGAATTGCAGATATTAAGGCTTTAGTATAGGGATGAAGAGGATGTACTAGTACTTCATGAATATTTCCTTGTTCAATAATTTGTCCATTATATAGAATAATTATATTATCTCCTACATATTGTGAAGTAGAAAGATCATGTGTAATATATAAAAAGGAAACATTTTCTTCATCTCTTAATTTTTTCATTAATTCAAGTATTTGAAAACGGATAGAAACATCTAACATTGAGACAGGTTCATCTGCGATGATTAATAGAGGTTTAAGAACGAGAGCTCTGGCAAAACTAACTCTTTGTCTTTGGCCTCCAGACAACATATGAGGATATTTATAAGATATATCATGTGGGTCTAAATTGACCTTTTTTAATGTCGATTCAATACATTCTTGTAGTTCGCTTGTAGAAATTTTTTTTTTGTGTACTGTTAATGGTTCTTTAACAATATCAAATATTTTCATTCGAGGATCCAATGACGAATAGGGATCTTGAAAAATCATTTGAATTTTAGATCTTATCTTTCGTAACTCTTTTCCTTCAAGTTTGGTAATATCTCTATTATCAAAGATAATTTTACCTGAGTCAGAATCAATTGATCGCATAATTAGTTTTGCTACAGTAGTCTTTCCAGAGCCAGATTCTCCTGCAATAACAAGTATTTCACCCTTCTTCAGTTCCAAATTGAGATAATCGATAACTTTTCTCTTCTTAGACGTTTTGAAACTAATTAAATCAGTAATTCCACTACGTAATGGAAAATATTTATTTAAATCTGTTATCTTTAGTAAAGTCTCTTTCAATTCAATCGATTGAGTCCTGCTCACAAAAGCTTGATTTTTGTTATTACTATTCTTTCTTTAAACCAAATATCCTATCAAAATAGTCAGAATGTTCTTTTCCTAACTCTTCAGCTTCTGTTTCTGGAATATTTGCTAGTTTTCTTGCTAGTTTCATTTTGTATTCTAATTGCATTTGACGCGCAATTTGGATTCTCTGTGCTTGGGGAGATCCTGCTCCATGCATTGATTCAGTCAAATATCCTACGGCATTTCTTCCTAGAGTCATATTTTCAATAAGCCTTAAGACTCGTACTCTTTTCTCTATAGAAACACCTTTTCTGCCTTTCAAATATTTTTCTAAAAGCGGACCAGTCTCAGGACTTCGAAAATCTTTTTCAGAAGGCATGGTTACTACTAATCCTCCAGCTATGTCTTGAGCTAATCTACTTATTTCATAAGGAAAGCGAGTAACGTTATGTTTACAAACATTCGCAAGCATATCATCATTTTGGTAATTACCAGCCTTAGTTTTATATGATTGAAAAGAGGAAGCAACACCAGTACCAAAAATTGTTTCATTAAGATGTGTCATTTCAACCAATTTATCCTTAATGTGCGATGCATTAGCCACTCCATTATAATCAGAAATAGATGCAGCTGCACCAATGAGTACATCACCTAATCCTGTTTTACAAACGTAACTTCTTCTATGATAACAAGTAAATCGTTCTATAAGCATGGCAGCGTAATCATACTCACCATCCATAAATATAAGCTCGTTTGGAACAAAAGTATTATCAAAAATTATCATTGCTTCTTGGCCAGAATATTTAGAATTTCCTGAATCTAGATCTCCTTGCTCCATACTTCGTGTATCACATGATTGCCTGCCGTAGATATAGGTGATTCCTTCGGCATCTGCTGGCACTGCTCCCACAATTGCATAATTTTTATCCTCTTCACGCAGCCGCATAGTTGGCATTACTAAAATCCAATGAGAATTAATACAACCAGTTTGATGTGCTTTTGCACCTGTAATATACACACCCTTTTCGTCCCGTTTAGTGATATGAACAAATAAATCGGGATCCTCTTGTTGGGAGGGAGAAAGGCTTCTATCACCCTTAACATCGGTCATAGCTCCGCCTATTACATGATTTTCCTCTTGAATTTTTTTTATGAATTCCTTCAACCTTTGATGATATAGAGTTTGGTATTTTTCATCAATTTCAAATGTTGTGGAATAGAGAGAATTTAAAGCATCCATGCCTACACAACGTTGAAAACAAGTACCTGTTAACTGTCCCAGTTTGCGTTGCATTTTATTTTGGTTTACTAAATCTGTAGTATTTTCAGCAATATGTAAAAATCTGTTCACTCGTTTACCAGAAAGGGAGGATTCTGCAGAGGCAAGCGAAGGATCATCGTTAGCTAAATCATAAGTTTCTGCAACAGCGTTTATTGATGGTCTAATCATGGGATGATCAACTGGTTCTTTTACCAATTCGCCAAAAAGATATACCTTGAGATTTCTATTCCTTAAACTTGCAATATACTCTTGTCCATTATTGATAGGCATATATTATGTATAACGTTTGGATATTATTTATATATTATCAGCAAACCCAAAATTAGTATCTTTATCATTATTAAATTATTTCATTTGGACTATAAGTAAATATTATAATATATTTATTTTCATAATGTAGTATAGTGTATGCATGAAATTAGCAGATTCTAAAAAAGACCAATTCAGACGATTAGCAAGAGAGCAAGGATACAGAAGTAGGTCCGCCTTTAAACTCAAACAGATTAATGAATCTTATAGAATATTAAACAGAGGTTATTGCGTAGTGGATTTAGGTTGTGCTCCAGGTGGATGGATACAAATAGCTTTATCAGAGGTAGGACCTACAGGAAAGGTAATAGGAATCGATATAAAAAAAATTGAACCATTAACAGAGGCATTTATCATACAAGGAAGTATTGAAGAGGAAGATATAATAAATTCTATTCTGAAAATTTCAAATTCAAAGGTTGATGTTGTTTTATCAGATCTATCACCAAATGTAAGTGGTAATTGGGAATTAGACCATGCACGACAAATAGATCTAACCAGAACCGCTCTACAGTTAAGTAACAAAATATTAAAAAAAGGGGGAAAAGTAGTTCTTAAAGTTTTTCAAGGTGATATGCTTAATGAACTAATTGGTGAATTAAAGAAGGAATTTAAAAAGGTAATAAGAACAAAACCAAATGCAAGTAGACAAGTTAGTAGTGAGATATATTTAATTTGTATAGATAAACTATAAACTGAGTGAACCTAGTTATATTAATTCCATATTTAGAAGTGACGGAATTATCAATTTCTTCAAAGAATAGTTATATTGTAACTTTGAATCAACTTATATTGCATTGATAAAAAAATAAGATATTGTTATCCTCAAAGAATTTAGATACTAAGTATAGAAAACAAATTACGAAATATGAACGAGAAGGATTTTATAAAATTTTATTTTCAAGAAGGGATGTTCGTTCACATTTCATAAAAAAAGATATTACTTTGGAGACCATATTGAGAATTTTAAATGCTGCACATCATGCACCATCAGTGGGTTATTCACAACCCTGGAACTTTATTCTAGTGAAAGAAGAAAAAACCAGGAAAAAAATCAAGGATTCTTTTTTGAATGAACATGAGAAAGCTACAAAATTACTAGAAAACGATAAGATAAAACAAAATAAATACAAATCTTTTAAATTAGAAGGAATTTTAGAATCAAACTTCAATATTTGCGTAACGTATGATTATACCAGATTTGCTCCATTCATAATAGGAAAGACTTCGATTCCGGAAACAGGAATTTATAGTGTATGTTGTGCAATTCAGAACTTATGGCTTGCTGCAAGGGCAGAGGAAATAGGGATGGGTTGGGTCAGTATTATATCAAATCGAGAATTAAAAAAGATATTAGATATTCCTAAATATATAAAACCCATAGCCTATCTTTGTCTTGGGTATGTTTCTAACTTTTCCCCTGCACCTGACCTTGAAAACGCAAAGTGGCTCAAGAGACTAGCCCTTAATGAAATTATATATCTTGAAAAGTGGGGTAAAAAAGTTAAAAAAAATAAAGCTACTGGATAATATGGAGAACTAGTTACTCTAGATAAATGACTTATATTGCTAACATACACCTATACTATTACCCTATAACATCAAATTGTGGAAGTATTTTCCTAAGATGAAGTTGAAAGTTATAATTGCTATCATTTATACGTTCTAAACAACAAAGTAGCTAAATAATGATGATTCCGAAAGCAGTTTCATATTGTGTATATACAATTGTGTATATACAGTTTCTCCACACGGTGAAGGTTGAGGTTGACATAACAATAACATAATTTTTGGTCATGTCATTACAATTATAATATAAAATTTGGCTTTATTAGAGTAACAAAAAAAAATACTAATTGTTTTACATCGTATATTACCTCGGATATTTTCCTATTAGAAGAAATTTTTTTGATTTAATGGAACATGTCT
>Ga0126311_10000204_pt1 | contig 29563 bp, 25 predicted proteins | sample Plot61_FD_92539 | JGI IMG/M metagenome (GOLD analysis project Ga0126311, IMG submission 92539) | Serpentine soil microbial communities from UC McLaughlin Reserve, CA, USA - Plot61 | ecosystem: Environmental > Terrestrial > Soil > Grasslands | place: USA: UC McLaughlin Reserve, Lake County... | reverse complement strand
CGGTAAGACTATTGTGTTTGTTTCCCATAACCTGAGTGCCGTCGAGAGTCTATGCGATCGCGCGTTGTTGCTCGATCACGGTCAGGTTGTTACCAGCGGACCGCCGAAGAGAGTGATTGCCGAGTATGAACAGCTTCGTCTGGCGCTCCCACCCACTGAGACTACGAATGGATCTCATGGCAGTAGCGATCGTACCGCCGCAACCATCAACTCCGTCTCTTTCTGGATACCGCAGGTCAGAAGACGATGACCTTTTCAACCGGCAGCCCGTTTCGTATGACTGTCGAATATACGGTCCATCGCAACCTCGAAAACATCATTCTGGACGTCTATTTCTATTCGGTATTTGGGAATCTCCACACCCATCTTTCTACGGATACTGAAGAGCTGGACCTGAATCCGGGTGCGGGCGTGGTGGAGTTCTCGTGCCCGGAAATAACTTTAGGAGAAGCCGCTTACAACGTCGAGGTGGCGATTAGAAGTCGCAAGGGCTCCTTCAACGACTATATTGACTACAAGCGGGCTGGAGTAATCAACGTTGCACGCGGCAAGCCGGTCCATGGCGTGTTCCACACACCGCATACATGGAGCGTCAGAAACGGTTGAGTGGCTGCTGACCCTAAACGCTCCTCCCGCTCACTTGACTGTCGCCGGTTGCGTCCCTGCTGATCGGGCCCACAATTTTATTCGCGAGATACCACCGTTTCGCAACCTATGCCGATAGTGCTGCCACCCCCGTCGATCGACTCCGGACCCGCGCCAGCAGAGCCACACGCGGAGCGCCGCTCAGATCGAAGCTGGCATGACGAAGAACTCGCAGGACGAACCAAACCTCGGCGTAAACTGGAGCAGTGGGAACGTGATGCTGCAAGCACTAATACAAACAATGCGAGTGCAGTTTGACGATCAGGCATGCCCGCAGACGCCGCCTTCGACTTGGAAGGATGCCAACACCTGTCACGTCGCAAGCAGGTTTCGACCCGATTCACTTTACGCACCACGAGACGAACCGCACGTTCGGCACGCATCTGCTGCTCGATCCGGCTGCGAACGCTTTGTCTTTTACCGACAATGACGGCACCAACTGGATCCGTGCCGGCTACTAACGGACGCTGAGGTGCGCGCAATTCAGGGGCACGCGCCAACACAGAAGATCCCGAGCGAACAGCCGGCGGGATCGTTCCGGTTCATGCAGTGTTTGTACCGGACACCAGAGTTCTCGAGTTCAGTGAGCGTTGCACTAGGCATTCCGCTAACGACGGACAGCAAACGTTCTGGAGCACGGCAGCACTGGCAAACGCAGTTCAAGCGCGACGAGCGCGCTGATTCTGGCGAAGGTTGGGCGCTAGTATACGCGCCGCCTCCTCGTAGTATTTCAAGAGATCTCCGACCCAGACAGCAACGTGACGCCCGTGTAGACGGCGTCAAATGAGCCGGTCGTAAGGACTGAGAGATCGGTAACATCAGCCTGTACAAATTTGATGGAGAGCCCGAGTTCAATTGAGCGGTGTCGCGCAACCTGCAACTGGTTTTGCGAGATATGCACGAAGTCACAAAGGCGCCCAGCCCTGCCAGGCCGAAGACGACTTGGTTGTCTCCGCTTCCGAGCACACACACACACGCTTGCCCGCGATGCCGGCAAGGTACTGGAGTTCCATGTCGCTAAGAACTATTCCGGCTCTGTTGGGCATCGACGCCAGAGGCCGCGGCTGTAGGCGGCTCGTCCCCAGTGCTCTGATGCGGCCTCCCAAAGGTCTTTGTTTGCAGAATACAAAGGGTTCGTCGGCTTCATGATGTTGAACGTGTTGTAGATACCACAAGTGCAGGAAGAGACTCAAAACCGACAAGAGCGGGCAAGGAAGACAATAGCTCTGTCGTCAGTCAAAGAAACCAAAGGCCGGCACTTAGATCGGCCTTTCAGTCCCTCACCCCGGCAACGAAGAAGAAGTCGGGAAGGTAGTTGTTTACCAGCTACGAGCCTTTACGCCTTTGTTTTTTGGTCCGGCAACTGCTAGAGGTTCGGTTCCTTCAACGGCATCGCGCGCCAAGAGAGCTCAACATCCTCCCTGCAAGAGGCGGGTCGAGTTCGGTAGGTGGTCTAGAGTGACACCCACCAAGCGACCGAATAGAGAATTGTTTGAATCTCGGCCCCCGGCGTGGTCCACTGCGTGATGACGCGTAGGCCGGCTCGACCAATCGCGTTTTTCTACTTTGGGAGCGAAAAGGCGCGACCGCCTTTGGAGACAGCCCGCGCCTAATCTAAATGTGGTCAACGTCCTCACCCCAGCAACCACTTGGGATGGAAGGATTCACCAACCATCTTAATTACTGTTAACTATACAGGCACATGAATGTGATCGCAATTCGGCCACCACTCAGCCACATAGCACGGATAACAAAGTCCCTCCTGATGTACGCCGGGCAGCGACACCATCACAAACAAGCTGAGGGCGGCCAGCTTACTAGGCTGTCTTACGACTGGTGCGGAACAAATCACTGGTGCCACTTCCCTCAAGGAAAGCAGATCGCTTTCGAAGCTTTCGTCAACCAACACACCACGTGATTGTAGCGGTGATTAACGAACTCACAGTGCGGTTCATCGCTTGTTTCCGAGAAAAGCCTCGTTGCCGCTAGGTAGCATCACTATTTACTCAACTGCCGACTCTTAGGAAGTTGCGATGAATAGAAGTAAACATAATGTTCCGGTTCTCGACCTGCGGTAACGTCATCCCAATCTTCCCAGCCATAGCTGAATCGAACACGGATGGAACGATTCTCACCAAGATCGGAGCGTGGTAAGCTGAAAACTAAAGAACGCCCCGCCGCCAGCAAGTTAGTTGTGCAGGCGTGACAACGGTTGCGAAAAACTATTTCGCCGTTTTTCAGTCCGTCAAAGAATAATTCAGCAGTCCCATACTCAGCAGATGGCACTGCGCCCATATCGAGCCTAAGGGGCCAACGAGTGTTGTTGTGAAAGCGTAGCCACACCCGGTCTTTATCATCACCCGGGTCGGGTGCCTTTAGTTCGCCCATGCGCTCTAGCGTGATGTATACGCTCATCTGACCTTTTTTCAGGTGCTGCACTTTTGGCCCTATGTGAGCGGCCGGATGCTGCGCCGCATAAGCGACGAAAGTAATTAAGCTTACTACAATGATGATTAAGGCTCTCATTTGTTATTACCTAGGGAATGCGCTTCCGTTTAGAAACGCGCGTTTCGTGCTCGCAGGTGTCAAGCCATACCCACCAGCTCTCCTAGGTCGGGCTAGGAGTGAGTCAACATTGCTTCTAAACGCCATAAGAGTCGCTCTATCAGCTCCCTTCCATTCGGATTTCCATATCGGCAGCCGCTCGGGCAAGTAAGGGTTCTTACCCAGCGCTTTGTAGTAAGACAGCCTTACCGAATTACTTCCGTTTGGATTATTGGCTTCAGCCATAAGGCTCTGCACAATGTAACCGTCAACCTCAAACTGATATGCCGCGGGATTCTTCGCGTTAGCAAAACCGCTCTTGACCCAATCTGATCCGTCAGCAGCATGCGAACCTTCATGACCGATACCTTCGGAAACGTTTTCGAGATTGAAGCTTTCTGCGCTGAAAGTAATATGAATGTTTTGTCCGGTAGGATTCTCTTTTGTTTTTGGGCCCGCGACACCTGCAACTTGAGTATAACCATCCTCCCCACCCTTTGCTGCATTGATCGTAACGCCGTTCTTCACCCCCTCCGCGCCATAAACATCTACCGCTCTTTTGGCCTGATTGTACTCCTTAGAGTTTTGTCCGTAAGTCGCCGCGATCTTCTCCAGATTTGCCTTAGCTTGAGCCAAGCCTGCATTAAACTTCTTTCGCTGTTCCGGATCGACGCTCGAGTCAAATACATAAAGGCCCGTTGGATCGATTAGTGCCAGCGGATTGTTCAGTGTGTACGAATAACGATTCCAACTCTGCGGATCCTCTTCTATGCCAGAAGACAACAAAGGATCTGGAGAGCTGAACCTACCCTGTACGCTCGCATAGTACCTTGCCCCGAAGTAATCCAGTCCTGTCTCAACGTCCCGTTCCTTTGCGGTGAATTGCTGGCGCACGCCGTCGCCGGACACGTAGCCCATCGTCACAGTGCGGCCGCCGGTGCCGATGGGGATCTCTTCGCCGAAGGGTAGATAGTCGTGGCGTTTTATGTTTGATACCGAGCCCGTCTGGTCGATGATCATGCGTGGCGTGCCGAGGTGGTCCGCTATCAGCCAACGCACGTCCGTGCCGCAATTGAGATTTCCTGAGATCACTACGCCGCTGAGTGTACCGCCGTTGGGCCATAAGGCTGTATCAACCAGTAATGGATAATTGGGCGCTACGCTGCTCGTGTACACCACCACTCCGTTCTTCTTGTATTTCACTATTCCACTCTCGACCGCCACTCTGATCATGTCACCGGAAACGTACGTGCTGAAGCACCCACGCGCGACGCCGCCTTCGTAAACGCACAGGTTTTGCGCGTCAAGGTAAGCAGCGAAATCGATGTCGGTATAATCCTGATTCGCATCACCTTTGCTCAAGCCAATCATTCGGGATGTCGTGGTTTCACTCGCCGTAAACTCAACGTAGCCATTGCCCGACGCGATTGTCTGGATGGATGAGGCGCCACTGTTTCCCCAGCCACCAGCGGCCGTCTTCGTCAAGCTGTTCCCGTTCACAGAAACTCCGACCGTGTTGGTCCAACTCACGTTTTGCGTGCCCTGCTGTCCGGCCCCAGGCTGTACCGTCACCAACAACTGCCCGTTGCGATACCCATATTCCTTCTGCGGCGCGCCTGCTGAACTGTTAACCGCATACTCCGCGACCAACTCGCCGTCGATGCCGTAGATCTGCCACGTCTCCTGGTTGTCGATCTTGCGCCTGGCTCGCTGGCTGTCAGCGTTGTACGTGTAGTAGCTCCACGCGCCCAGATTGTCCTGTGCCGCAATGATGTGATTGTCGGCGTCGTAGATGCGATCGCCGGCGCCCGTGTACGTGTCGCGGGTGAGATTGCCGGCTTTGTCGTAAGTCAGCTCGCCTGGTTGGCTGCTGGGCACGCTAAGCCGGTTGGTAGCCGTATTGACGGTGAATTGTTTGTTGAGTCCAACAGTGGAAACTGGCTTGACCGTACGATTGCCCCAGCGGTCGTAATCATATTGCTGCGTGCCGGTGAGTGTTGCGCCGTTTTGATACTCACTAACACCGGTCAGGCGATTCAACGAATCATAGCCGTAACGATCTTCCATGTAATAACTGTTGATGTTCGTCTGGCTCTTCAGCACGTTGCCGTTGTTATCGGAACCACTGCCGCAGGGGACACCGTTCGTGCTGTAGTAATTGGCAAGAGCGCCAAGCTCACCGCTCCACTCGTCGCTTGAGTTGGACGCGCGGACGTCGCAGAACTGCCCGCGAACGTTGTAGTGAAGCTTGTTGTAGACGGCGGTCTTGGTGCCGAATTCTTCGCGGGTGAGCGTACCCCACGGTCCATAGTCGATTCCGGTGGCGTACGTGCGCTGTGTGCCGTCACCCAAATAACCGGTAAAGCTGCTGGTGCGTCCGGCTAGGTCATAGGTGTAGTTGACTGTTCTTCCGGACGGATAATTTTGCGAAGTGACGGCTCCGGCCCGATTGTAGTTGCGGCTGACTTCGTAGCCCGCTGACCAGCCGCCCTGCCCGTTACCGAACAGGTTATATAACTGCTTCACACGTCCCATCGCATCGTAGTAGCCAACAGCAGTCTGCGACGGTTTCGCACCCCACCTGTAGGTCAGCCACTGTCGTCCTTTGCCATAGCTCGCATTGTCGTATAGGTACTCGATATCGCCGCTGTTTGGATCTGGCTGGCCATTGACGCGGTACAAGATTGTCGTCACGCGATTGAGCGAATCATAACGATTTTCAGTTACTACTCCACGAGCATCCGTTTTGAATCTCAGATTGCTGGCATTGTCATATTCGTAGCTCATTGACCAGGAGCTGTTGTTGGTGAGCGGATCTGAAATGCTCAAACTCGCCAGCGTGCCTTGCTCCGGATTCCGCACCCGAATCAGCCGCCTCAATGAGTCGTACATGAAGAAGCGCTGCTGGGTTCCCTGCGTGACTCTCACCAGATCGTCCAGCACGTCGTACCAGTAGCTGGTCTGGTAATTCAGTCCCGCCGGGTCTTCATACACATCGGATAACCGGCCCAGTGCGTCAGTGACACTCTTTCTTGATTTACCCGCTTGATCCGTGACGGTGACGATGTTGCCACTGTAGCTGGTGCTAACGACAGCGTTATCTGGCGTGGTTACAGTAATCACCCGGCCCAACGCATCGAACTGCTGCATGGTCCAGGCGGCAGTCTCACGCTGCCAGGGACGGAAGGGATTGGAGTTCTTGTAAGGGCGACCAAGAGCATCGTATTCAGTCTTGGTGACGATATAGTTTCCATTGCCTTCGTACTGACGCTTTGCGATCGTGCGCCCGAGCTGATCGTATTCGACTTTCGATACCAGCAGATTGTCGTCAACCGCATCGCGATCGCTTGAAACGGTGACGCTCCGAAGTGTGTCGTCATAAGCAAACGTGGTTTGATTTTCGGCACTCGTGTCGATGGCGCGACGAATCTGCTTCGGGCGATCAAGCGAGTCGTTGAATGAGCCACTCGCGACCACGCCGTTGGCGTCCTCGCCATTCACTGGTTTACCGAGATAATAGTCAAACTTCGCGTAAGACGTATGACCGAGCGCATTTGTAACTTTCGTCGGAAAAGCAAAGGACGTGAGACCAGTCAACTCGGCGGGCACTGAGTTGGAACGCGCTTCGTTGTTGGGAACACCAAAGCAATCGTCATATTCGATTGTCGTGGCAATGTTGTTTAAAAGCGTGCTGCGCGGATCGAGAACGCGCACGACATTACCCGCAACATCGTATTGCGAATAACTCGAGACTGAGCCAGTCACCACGCCATTTGCTAACAAATAGCTGGTTGTAGCCGTGGGATTACCACGTTTGGTGTAGCGCGTGCCGAAAGGCGAATCGAGCCCACTGATATTCGCGCGTGCCACGAGAGGACAGTGGAAGCTGTGCAAGCAATCGGCGCCATCGAGCGCGTAGTTGTCGTATTCCGTGGTAGACCGCGCGCGTTCAACACCGGCGGCGTCAAAGACAGAGCTCTTCGTTGGCAGATTTCGAATATGACTGGTGAGATTCAAATCGGGGTTGGATGAATTGGGATTGAGCGTGTCGTAGCTCGTAGTGAGGTAGTCGGTGTGCGTGCGACGTATTAGCGAGCCGGCAGCCTCGGTGCCAAAATCGTATTCGTAAGCATCAGTCCGATTCGTGTATTTGTCGTATCCAAATGTTTGTTTAGAGACTTTGTTCGCCTGCGCCGGCTCCAATGTCATCAAGGTCTGCGTAATCTGGGGATTGTTTGATTTGACCGCGTCACTCGTTTCTCCTTGCGTCAACGGCCACGTGCCTCCGGAGGGGGGCTGCTGCCAGGTATTTACAACGCGACGTAAAACCGTTGTGCCGTCACTGGCAAACTCCTCCGTCTGAAACTCTCTCCCTTCTTTCCAACTCGGATAATCCGTTGGTCCAACCAGAAACGACGCTGCTGCACTACCATAAAAGTAGTGTTTGCTTCGACCGAGCAATGTGCCAGAGTTGTTGAATTGATCCATCTTCACGCAGGCCGCACACTCAGCATCAGTGCGACTGTAGGTCATGCGCATTGCATAAGATGGACCCGTCGCACCGTCAGGATAAACGCGACGTTCGACAGCGCGGCGATAGACCGTCCACGAACCCTCGTATCCAGTCCACGTACCACTTGGATAACTACCGGCACCGGCGGCATAGTCGTACTCAACCGCCCCTCCTGTAGGTGATACGACACGAGCGACCTCACCATATGGGTTATACCTGATCAAGTATTGTTGATTGTTTGGTAGGGTGATCGAAGAAACGACGCTCGGATTGTGGTAGCTGGTATTCGAACCATTTAGCTCCGGGAATAATGTGTTATACGTTAAGGTGCTCGGATAATCAGAGCGCAATGCCTCTGCCATTGATGAATAATTTACTTTGATGATTCGTGTCGCACCGCCAAAGCCGTTGTAAGTGATCTGATCAAATGTGCCTGCTCCAGAGTTGCGTGAGATTGTAACCATGCGGTTGAGAGAGTCGGTAATAGTCTGGACCCGATTATTGCTGTCATAGCCAAACGTGAGCTTGTTGCCATTGCGATCACGCATCCAGTCAACGCGTCCACCCTGAATGTGAAACCTGGTCCCATCCCGCAACATGAGATACCCAGACGGAAAGCTCTCAGATGAATTAGGAGCAATGACCTGATCGTAAATCGCCGCATCAGAGACAAACGTTGCCGCAGATCCGTCGCTGGTCACAAAGACTTTGCCTCTTGAAGGCGGATTTAAGTAATTGCAGACTGTATTATTCTGCGGTTGACCTCCAGTTAATTGATCTCTCAATTCGTATTCAGTGCCGTCGGGGCCGGTAAAGGTAAGCCGCGTTAATGTGACAGCATAGACGGTCGTGTTGTCGGGACACTGCATTTGCTCCAAACTGCCCTGCCGCCCGATCAAGCTGCCAGGGCGGTACTTGCGATCATTGTTTTCCCACCAACTCTGCATCGGCATATAGACATGCTTGAAAGAACCATTCGCCTGAGGTAGAGCAATATCCAAAACGCGCCACTTCCCCTCAATAGGTAGCAACACCGGCATTTGTGCTCCACCACGTCCCGAAATGCTCAACAGTGCCAATTGAAAACTGAGGTTGCCGTTGTACAGATTTATGTTGTCGAAATCGCTGACAGGGTAGGAGCCCGCCGGCGCTCCCGGCTGCAATCCCAGCGGGGTGCTTCCGTCAGTGGCGCTGGAGGAACTGGCGTTAGTGGGAAAACACAGCATCCAAAGAACAATCAAGAGCTTGATTTTGGAAGAACAATCTCGCGAGGAAATATGTTGATGCATGACATTCTCCAAGTTTGTAAGGATCATTAAGTAAAGAATTAGAGGATCATCAAACCTTACGGCAGCAGCGTTATCTGACAGCGCCTCTCTGGATTTTCTGTGTCTGACAGAAGGTAATCGCCCGGTGGCAGATCGACCAGGTCATACCACTCCGACTTTTTTCTATTCGTACTTAGGTCCCGTAAACGTTCGCCCTTCACTCGTTGCAGGCTCAGTGCTGAACCTTCCTTTCCGCTTCGATCATCAACCACCAACACGAAAGGGCCTTTTGGTCTGGCAATTTGCATAGGTTCAAAACCTTCTGGCCGCAGCGTGATGAGTTCGACTTCAGGGTTGTCGCTTTCCCGTTGTGTGGGGATGGCGTGAGCGGTTACACCTGGTCCAGACGTTGAATAACCGCCAAATTTGCCATAGGCAACCAAGGAAATAACGAGCACAAATAAGGCTACTATTGGACGCATCACAATTCTTGACATACGCACCTCCTAAACTTCAAAGATGAACGAGTAAGGAACTCGCATAGAGTTAAAGTGCCGACACGGCTCAGCGTTCATTGTCACCCCTGCTCGCCACGTCCGATTCCAGATTAGAGAGCACGCTCCCAACCTCTTCTATCATCCTGAGTTGAGCGACGGCAGCTAAGTGAGAGACCAGCCGTTGCCGCAACATCCGAGGCTCGGTTAACCCCTCGAAAACGCTTGTCGTATTTTTCAACTTTCCATCCGTGATTCTCAAGCATCTCTTTCGCCATGTTCACGACCATTAACATCAGCTTCGACGTGTAGTGTTCTCACCGCGCGAATCTCATTGCTCTCGCGATTACGAGCCTTGAAATCCCCTATTCTTAGCCGCAGATCCTTGTGTCGATTGTTCAAGATCTTTTGCAGCCGTTGCCGACTCAATTCAAGCAATCCTGCGGCTTGTTTGATTACACCACCAGTGTCTTCGAGTGCCCTTAAAATCAGCTTTGCTTCATGCCGGTGCACTGACTGTTCGAGCGAGATGGGCCAGTCGGGCAAGACAAGACGAGACGCCAAACGCCGGAAGCAGTTCTTCTGCCTTCGAAGCAGAGCGGCGTTCTGAGCGCTTTCGAGCCTATCGTCAGCACACTTTAGAATGGCAAATAACTCCTCGTTGGACAGGCGTTCTGGTATCTCCTCGATCAACGCCAGAGCCGCCAGACCCGCACTTTCGAAATCTCCAGCATTCTCCGCCACCTGAATGGCACGCTCGAAAGCTGTGCGAGCTTGGTCCTCGTGACGAAGTCGAGAAAGCGCGATTCCTTGCGTAGTTAGAGCCTCGGCCAATAACGAGGCTTCATCGCCGGTTTCAAGAAGTTGCACGGCCCTTCGCGCACTGCGCTCGGCTTGTACAAGGGCTCCTTCAACGACCATCACACGAGCTCGTGTCTCTGCTACCTGGGACAAGTGGACCACATCGTTGAGTTTTGTAAATAGTGTCTCTGCGCGATCGAGATGCTCATGAGCATCGGCATACCTATTAGTGTTCAGATAGAGCAAAGCGAGATTGTTTTCGACACAGGCCTGATAACGTGCATGAGGTTCTTGTTCAAAATGAAAGCTAGCGGCCGTATATTCGATTATGGCGCGATCCGAATAGTCAGTTCGGTTCTCAATCTCACCTAACCTTCTAAGTACGTTGGCACGTTCGTTATGAAACCTGCCCTTGAGCGTGTTATTATTGCTTGCTTCGAAAAGCGTAGTTCCCATTGTAAGGAAGTTGAGCGCTTCATTTAGGCGATTCGTGAGCTTCTCCAAAACAGCGCTTCGTAACAACGCAACCGCCTTCAAGTCTCCATCACGATCATTTAATCGACTTAACGCTTCTGCAAACATGATGCGGGCATCATCTATCGCACCTTCTCGCTCATAGCAGAGCGCAATCTCTGTCTGTGCTTCGGCTATCTTTTTTCTATCGTTAAGTGATTCAAAAATAGTTATGCTCTGCGTAATCCAATTCTTCGCCGTTTCCTGAGAGCCTTCGATTTGATGAGTGCTGCCGATCCATCCTGTCAGAGTACCAACGCGCAGTAAGACTTCAGCGGCACTTTGATCATTTAGATTTTCAAGGTTTGGCGGCTCACCTATATTTCCCCATAGTTCTCCTAAGGCGTCTCGCGCAGCGTCATAGTTCCCCACATCCTCAAATTCTTTGGCTAAGCAGCAGCGCAACTGTGTGCGTTGATTAACCGAGAGACTTGGATCATCAAGTTGGTGAAGAAGTTCTTTGCTACTGGACTTCATGTGAGATTCAACCCTTGGACCTACGGGACTCCGCGGTGACAGTGTTAGCTTCCCCCCAATGTTAAGATGCGATCCTCAAGAATCTAGCTGGGGAGGGGTGTGCGTTCGCGTGACGCCGTCCGCAATCCCTTACAACATCCTGCCTTTCACTGGAGAAAGACCATGAAAAAAATCCACGAACTCGGTGCGGCTATTACGCTGCTTGTTTTGTTATCAACCTCGGCGCTGGCCGGAGAAATAAGCACAAACGTCGTTTCGCCACCACCGCCACCAGCCGCGTCAGTAACAGCTCCAGCGCTAAGTGAAATTCCAATCAGCGCAACGGAGAGCACGATGGAATCGGACGCCTTGCTCGCTGAGATCACCCTGGGTCTCTTGCAACTGCTCGCTGTGATCTAGGTTCCGTTCGGCGCAAACTGCAAACATCTTTTCGCCGACGCTCACCGTCGCGCGGCGTACAGGTTAAAGTGTGTCTCGCGAATGCCCTTGGGAGGCGGGCAAAGAAACTTAGCGGCGGGAGAGTAAACCCCTAGCAGGTTGAATGCAAGAGATTGATCGAAAAAACTGTCTTAAGAAAATGCAAAAAATAAGGCGTTTTTTCGAGTGTCAACTTTGGTTGCGGAGCAACCAGTAATTTAAGGGTGCGAAACCATTTTTCGTGGTTGAGAGTTCAGCGGGAACGGGGCAAATTACCTCGCGCACACAGTCCCTATCCCTGCGCCCCATGAGATTCTTTTAGCTTCCGGCCTTGACCAATATTCATGCGAACCTACAGGCAGAATTCTTCAACAAACTCTTCCCTCGTCAGCTCCATTAGCAGCATTCGTTGCTATTAGTCGCATCTGCCTTTGCAGAGACCCGAGTCTGGCGGTCGCTGTGCGAGTGACGTTAAGAATGGGTTGAGGGCTTCAGGCTCCGGACTTGCCAATTGCGATCGTGTGATCTCTTGTTCACTATCAATGTCTAATTCACCTGGTTCGAAATCGATAAGGTCGCAGCTCCAACCCGTTGACTTAAACGGACGAACTCAGGCCTTCTCGATCGCTGGCGAGCAACACCCTTCCGACAACAATACAACTTATGTGACCTATCGCGCAGAGCTAATTACACAGATGACAAACACGATGTTCTCATACGCTGAGGCGCAGTCACCTAAGGAATTGCTCGAAATACTACTTGCAGATGCTCGACACTTCGCGGATGCCAACGGCTTAGCCTTCGACGAGCATCATCATCGTTCCTATGAGATATATCTTGAAAATAAGTCAGATGCGCCACGCGAGACAGTGCAATCGTCCGACGCGTCTTCCACCAGCACCGAGACAACGAGAATGGAAGCAAAACTTTAGCCGAGGGTCTCCACAGCTGATGGGTACAAAGCCACAATATAGGCCCAGAAAACTCCCTACGAAACTGTTACGGATCAGACGCGCTTTGGGACTGTCGCAGTCGGAAATGTTAGGACGTTTACATGTGGACCATTCGTTTACACCCGCTAGAATGTCCGAAATTGAGTCTGGTACTAAAACTCGTCGCTTTTCATCTTTGGCCTACGGCCGCGCAGCCCGAGTCCTTCTCGAGATCCTTGTCGATGACGAAGCGGTTCTCCCCAATAGTCTCCCCAGCAATTTTAATTTAGATCGTTACAAACAAAAGCAATGCACCCCTGCTTCCTTAGTCGCCGCCGCTCAAACGAAACGCAAACGGATAAAAGGGATCAGCCTCTGGCGAACGAGGACATTGTGCGTTGTGGGAGAGTTTTTTTCGCTCAACAATTTGGAACATAACGAGACGCAACAAGCCCGTCACTCTGGTTCGTGGAACCCGTTAAAGAGAGAAGAGGAAACTTGGGAAAAGTACTGGACTCAATCGTCAAAGAATGGAAAGAGAAGGGCTTAGACGATGACCCGTTTTATGATTTACTCGTTGAAACGGCAACTCATTATGCCGATGATCCCAGGTTTGACTCCTTAGTTGAAAGAGTTATCACAGAGGCTCCGCTCTGTACGTGTCAGTCAGTTCAGGACAATCAGTTTGGTGGACCACAACCTAACGATGCGCACCTGATCGGACTCAACTACAGAGGTTCTCATCCTCTCGTGCACGAAAAGCAATGTCCTTTACACACTGGTTGTCCACTGATAATTGACGACACCACGAACTAGCACTCTTTTTATAACGACCTCGCCACTCTTGATATACGACCTTGAATACTTCTTGAAGTTTGATCGACCATTCACAAACGACTCGATCGACTGGCCCACTGAGCTAATGTATCCGGTTGCCTTGTGGCTATTCCACCAACCCTCAGAACGACGCAGGCAGATCTAAGGCTTTTTAGATCAATTGGTCTGCCTGCCAGCTCGCTACGCTCTTGGGAGCGCAAGATCCTAACTTGCCGCAGTTCTGACAGAATTACCGCAAAACCTTGACGCATTGTCTGTAGCTTCCTGGATTTTCGAAAACGAGAGTCCTACTAACTGTTTCAAGGTGCAGCACTTCACTGACCTTAAATTTCACTGAATAATTTTTGAAGTCCCTGAACTTCTGAGCTTGGTAGAAATATTTCCAAGGGTGTTAGCGATCCCTAACACCACCTAACCTCACTTAGCCAGCTAGGACATTTCACCCTACCTGTTGGCAAGTCCTCTTCTCTTCGCAAAACACATGCGCTAATTAAAGTTACTCGATTCTCTTGAGTAAAACCACGCCTTGCTTCCTTACCGCAAGCACATCCACCCACTGTAAACACTATGGCACACGATATGCTTTGGAACCGACTTGGCGAGGCAAAAACAGCCGGCGATACTCAAGAATCACCGAAAAGGCTTCTTCACGTGGGCTTTCAGCTAAGCCGAATGACCTTGTTATTTCGCCATCACGTGTTGAAGCCAATTCTTGAAACTCTGGTCCCCTGCTGACCGCACCTCTGAAAGGCCCCCAATTCCACAGTGTTGTCTGACTCAGCTTATGTCGTTAACGTGATTGAGAAGGGATGGCTTATTAATTGAGACTAAGAACCTGACTAGGATGTCCGTCAGGAGACGTTGCTAATTAAGATCTTTGGAAGCCGTTCTACATCATGCGGCTTCTATCGAAAAACAGTTTATTCATGTCAAGGCCCACACAGGTGTTGAGCTTAACGAGGAAGCAAAGAAGCTGCAGGACCAATGAGAGACGCCGGAGCAGGCAACCCGCAGGCGTCGTATGAACCAAAAACAAAGCCTTTCTGAGAAGTCAGAAACGAGGTCTAAATCGGCAAGAGGTGAAAGAGACTTCCCACGCGAGAAGTATGGAAGAGAAGGTATCGAAGCAAGTGGAGACTAGCCCGACGCTGGAGCGCAAGCGAGCAAAGTACACCGTTGAGGATGTCAGGCAGCTTTGTGGTGGAATCTCCCGCTCTACAGTGATGCGTGAGATTCGACGTAAGCGGTTGGCTTGTTATCGCGCACGTCGAACGTTGCGCTTCTCTGAAGAACACATCACGAAGTATCTGGAAAGGGTCGAGCAAGGGGTAAAATGAACCTGCTATTCCGTTTCCATCTCTCATGTCAGGACCAAACTAACGCAAGACTACTGTTGTCGTAGTATCATCAAGGTCGGAATCGTCCTGGCGCCCGCTTAGGCCACGCTCGAAACCTGGCCGAATGAAACAACCCAAAAACCAAAGGCCCGACATTTTGATCGGCCTATCGGTTCCCAGCAACGGAACCACTCTAGATCACGCTCGCTTGAAAGTCCTTAAAGACTTCTCAAAGAGTTATTAAGTCCTCACATGTCCGAACCACAGGTCGCGATCATCATTCAGTAAATCTCAACAGGAAGTTCGGCGAGCGTCGCATAGCCGGCAACACGGGCATTTCGTTCTTAGTTCGCCCTGGCCGATTGATAGTAGGCACTACCGCCAGCACAATGTTGCCGTTTCGGTATCTCAACACATATAAAGTCTCTTAGCTCTGCCATTTCACCTACATCACTGCACGTCTGTTGAAGATGTCCCTCATCTTGTCGTTCACCTTCTTCGTTAGGTGGTAGTACCTGTACGTCATAGAGATGTCAGTGTGGTCCAAAATGTTTGCCAGTTCCTGCATCTCCATACCAGCGTCAGCCATGCGAGTTGCAAACGTGTGTCGCAAGTCATGAAAGCGCACGCTAGTGATACCGGCCTCTTTACGTGCAGCCTCCCACACCTTACGCAGGTACACGCTCGCGCTTGAGAACAACCGCTCGTCGGGATCGTCGCTCTTCCTCTGGAGTTTGAGTTTCAGCACTTCGGCTTTCAATCGTGTGCTAACCGAAATCTCCCACTGCTTCATGTTCTTATCCTTGTAGGTGGTGATGGTCACTTCTTCAACTTTGAAGTTGACATGTTCCACTTTAACAACTCCACTAGACTGGACCATCGAGCGCCAGTCTCCAGCGCTGCAATGAACACCGGAATTGTGTGACGACGGTCTGCTTTCTGAAGGGCCTTAAACAGCCGCCGCTCTTCGGTATCGGACAACACCTATTCCACAGCACCCTTTTCAGCGGCGACTTGAATCAACTGTTTGCCGGCTTCAGTCTTGAAGGGATGATCGAAAATCCACTTTTCGAAAGCGCGACACCAAACATCTTTCGCGCTTTGGATAGCTCACGATCCACTGTGGCGATGCTGACTGTTTTCAGGCGATGGGCCTTGAGCTTCTCCAAAGCCTCATCGTCGATCTTTCTGATGTCTCTGTCCCCGAAGTAGGCCACCAGCTGTTAATCGCCTGCCGGACTCGGTTGAAGGGCATCTAAATGCAAAATGTTTTCGTCGTCTACCTGCACTACCTCTAGCGATGCTTCGCACATATCAACTATGGGGGCTGACAAGGTTCATTGGGTAGACTGGTGGGTGATATGGACCATTAATCGCAACTTCTGAATTTTCGTCCTGAGTGTGGCCCAGTCCGTGTTGCTTTGCACGCACAGTTTCCCCTTTTGTATTTTAAATCGAGCGGAAGGTATGTTTTGAAAAGCACCGTCAACAAATAAATCCCGAATACTTACCAATCCTTCTGAGTGTAGAGAAAAGCGCGTATTTAGGCCGTTACGCTTCGCAGGCGAATGCGCTCGCGCTAAAACGCCTTTATTTAGTGGCTATATTGCAGTGTTTACCCTTTTCTTTACCCTCATTCTGTGCCGGCCACCCCTCGTTCTTGCTTAGTCTCGATAAATACAGTGGGATGAGCAGTACTCAATTCTATTGTTCCTGGCGAGTCCTCATAGGTAAAGTACACGTTAAGCGTGTATGGATCTCCACGATGGAATGGCCTTAGCCTAAAATCTAGCTCTCTTGTGGGGTTCGTGAAGTCGACTGGTGTTAAGATTTCAACCTTATGGTGTCTATCTTGGGTAATCGGTATTACACGTACTGCCTCATTTGTTCCTTTCATGGTGATGCCAAACTCGAATTCATCAGAATCTTGATTACCTTCGTTGGTCAACGTGATACTTGCAACAGAGAGACGGTCCACTTCTAGAACTTTCCTAGTGCCAAGCGGGTCATTGATCTGAAGTGCTAAATTTGCCTCTAAATCTGGGTTCTTCTTGAAGGCTTCGATAACCTCCATCTTATAAACGACTGGCTGTCTCCTGTTTTTGTACTTAGTGACCAGAGCATTGATAACAGCGCCCATTGCTCCACCGCCGATTAACGCCGCAACAATTGAGATTATCCACTGGGTAGCATTAGTCACGTCGTTCTCCTCTGAGGAAGGGAGATGGTAAGAGCACCTCATTTTACAAACGCCATAATTAACAAAGCAATAAATGTCCCTGATTGGCTGTGTCACCGGTTAACGATCTTAGCAATCAGTAGTGCGCGACCCCCTTTGTACTTTTCTAAAAAATGGAACCATTAATTGCCGGGCACTTTTGGAACCAACGTTTCGTCTTTGAAGACGCTATCCCCCCACAACTCGTCAATAACTGCTTTAATGTGTATTGCACTGCTCGAGCCGGTAACTCAACAAATGTCCCTTACAGACCATCGCTCTCAGACACAACATTTCCTTTAACATCAACTGCGACTCAAAATGACCGTGAGGCCGGCATTAATGAACGTAACCTTTGGTAACAGGTGGACTGCTTCAAAACTCTTTAGCTGGCCTGAGGTTACAAGTATCTCCTTGGATGATTGCCTCTCGTGCATTGCGTGTTTATCTGCGACGCCGTTGGGGCTTACGGCCTGAGCGCCACTTGACCGGAGCCGGTGTGCGCTGCGGCGCCGGCGCGGCTCCCTTAGTTGTGCCAATTACGAGACGGCGCGAGCTCCCTGTCGCGAGGCTTAGGGCTTTCGTAACATCAGCACGCGGCACCTTCAGAACAATCCAGTCCAATGGTGCGAGCTCGCTCTTGCGGTGAACGGCGGCCACTTCGAGCCAAACGCCCGAGCACATTACCGCTTCTTTGCGTTGTGCTTTTGCGGCCCCGCGTTGGTCTGATAGAGACTGCAGGCTGCAAGGCTGAACGTAATCGCCACGCTTAAGCAGGTCGGCGGTTGCCAGCTCATCTTCAGTGAGGGTGTATAAGACATAGCTCTGATCATCGCCGGCAGGGCCGAGCGCGGGTACGGGCGTGATGCTCTTTGGCTCGACAACATCACCCGCGTTCTTGGTTTCCAGTAAGTGATAACCGACCAGCGTGTTGAGTGGAGGGAGCGAGGACGCATCCGTCTCGGCGTTCGGTTTCTCGAGATCATCAGGCCGAAGCTGGTGGTGCTGTGGCAGCTGCCGGGCAGCATGCCATGAGTGCTGGAGAGAACGCGGTTTGTACGAAAGCCACCATCGTATGGAAAATGCCGTCGCGATGACGAGCGCCCATAAGGACAACAGGAGGAATGTGCGTTTCTTCATGGCAGTCTCAGGAAGCGGCGAAGCTCCGCCCGGAGTGCGTCTAAGTTGTCCGGAGGCTGAGGGGCGGTGACCGCGGGCGCGCCGTGCTGATAAACGAGGGGCATTTGATCACCGAAGCGGCCCCACGCCATTAAGCGCCTCCAGGTTTCCTGCTCTGCTGCCGAATTGGCCGGGAGCGCAAGATGAAGTGCCTGCAGAAGGTCCAAGCGATAAAGGTCGACCGCGCCGCGCACTGCTTCGGAGAATGCGCGGTAATTTTCGAGCACTACCATGTAGAAGATTGCGATTGACGGTGGGCCTACAGTGACGGCGACTATGAACGGGTAAAGCTTATCGGCGAAGACACCGAGTACAGACCAAACAAACACTGTGATGAAGAGAAGCGCTATCGCTGCGACCGAAAGGTCGAGCTGTATCTTCGCTTCCTCGAGAAGTGAAAAATAGTTTTCGTCCTCTTTAATGACCTTCAGCAGGCGTAGCCAGAACACCTCCATGTCCAGACCGTACTTGTCGAGACCGTATTCGCGGTGCACCTCTGCGAGGTTCGCCATGCGTGTCGGTCCGATGAATTCGGAGTCTTGTGGAAACCAAGTCAGGATTTGCGTCCTCAACCGCGTGTGTCTACTCTCCAAAACCTCTCCGGAATAGTTGAGTAGGGTAATGCACTGCTGTTGAAGCCTGTCCAGGGGCTCGTCCGCATCGATCGCCGCTGGGCGTGTTTCTCGCAGTTGCTGCTTGAGTGCGACAAAGAATGCGTTCAGTTGAGCGAACGGGATGGGGGAACCAGTCATTTGGTATTCGTAAAGCTGCTGGTAAGTGTTCTGGAGTGCGTTGACTTGGTCCCTGTTCACCGCACCCGCGGTTACTTCGATCCGCGCCGCACGGAGTTCAGCTCTCCAGGAGGTCTGCCCCGGGGCCGTCACCTGCCGCACCGCACGGTGCTCCAGAAGTTCTGGAAGCAGTGCATCGATCCGGCCACGCAGTTTGTTGAGCTCGTCCCGTTGGCTCTGCGTCAGGCTTTGGCGGAGTTGTTCGGTGAGAAAGTACTTTCCCTCCATGACCTGACGCATCAACGGGTTCAGGCTCCAGAAAACGAGCGCCAACAGGCATGTGAACACAAACAAACCGAGCCAACGTGAGATCGCTTCGGCAGGACCTACTGAAAAGACAGCGGTGGTCCATTCGCCGATCCATGGAAACGCCCACGAAGCCAGCGCGAGGTTAACTCCCAGGAAGACAGCGGCCGGCAGAAAGCCGACGAGAAGAAATGACTTGCTGACGAGCCCCTGAATTCTGTCTAGCAGGGTGCCGAGCGTCTCGAACATAAGGCGGTCTGTGATCTGATTAGTAGCACTTGTAGATCCCGCTACAGTAAAAACAATTCTTGTTGTCTGACGCAGGAGGGCACGGCTCTATGTGCGTCTTGTTGTTGGTACATCTACAGTACTTCACTGCATTCCTGATTTTGTCTGCGTCCGATTCGTGCTGGCTGATGACGAGTGCTGTCGGGCGCACGTCACCTGGTCGCGGTAAGAGGATCCCGTAGGTTGCCTTCTTAGCAACCAACTGCTTTTCCAAAAATGTCTCAAGCGAGGTCCATGAGCCCAACTGGTGAAGCGGAGGCGGCCACGGCACGTTTGGGGTCGCACCGAGGTCCGGTAACTTAGTCCCTTCGGTATCTGGCAACTCCGAACACTTTGATTTGCCGTCCGACCACGCTTCCACCACCGCCTTATTCATGTAGAAACGCCTGTCATCAATGGAATGCTCGAGGACGATAGCTCTGCTGTCGGTGCGCCTCATACGCCGAAGTGCGTCAGTGAGCGGATCGTCCGATTTGAGATACGGCAGAAAAAGGTAATCCATAACAGGTTCCCTTCATCCTTCAGTTAATAAGCGTTGAGCCAAGCCGCACCGCGTCTCGTTGAGGGACACTGTGGGCATCGAAAAAGCTGGTTCCTGGTTCTGTATGACGAGAGCGCGCGTATTATGCGCCGGAGACTGAGCTATGATCAAATATCAGTCGTGCCGGTTCTGCCTACCTTCCTGGCGACGTAAGTCGGAAATGGATTAACAGAGCGGTTAAGGATCTATAGCAAACAGTAGTTCACGGCCCTTTTCTACTTTTCCGGGAAATTGGAACCAGTTAATTGCCGGGCGTTTTTGGAACCATTAAGTTGCCGAGAGTGCGACTAAAGAACAGCGGCTAACAATTTACGAAGGAAATTAGGGTAGTTTGTACTTTTTTGAAGAATTGGGAAAAAATTGGAACCAATAAATTGCCGAAGGCTATTGGAACCAATTCTTTGCCGCGATTGGAAGCAATTAATTGCCGCAAGTTCAATCAAAATCTGGACATTTCGCATATCCACTCTATCTGCGATTAGTGTTTTGGAACCATTAAATTGCCGGAAGAGCAAATTGGAACTTAAGCATTGCCGGAAGTGCAGTGGAACAAACCAATAGATTAGCAATTGTGCTCGGGAAGAATGCTTCGGGGTAGGGCAGATTACATCCAAGTGTCGAGTCAATCAAGCTAAGTGGTCCCCACTGCGGCGGACCGCTCACCCTGCTCGCGCCATTCGCTACCAGAGGTCGCGCCCCATGAATATCTCACGACCGACTCTTGTTGTTACCGATCGCCAGCCTCGGTGGCGCACTGTTCTCACCGACACCAATTCTTAATACGTTAGACCCGCCCTTGATTACCGGACATTTCTCATCACTAGTTGGGAGAGGAATGATCGTCTATCCCGATCCTGTACCGAAATAGATTATCTTGACGTTTTCCACCCAAGAGTTGGCATTACAGTTGCCAGAACCCGCCACAAACTTCAAGCGATAGGTTGAGTTATTGGTGAGCGTAATACCGTCTACTGTATTGCCATCCTGATTCGGATCGCTGGCGAAAGCCTTGAGATCAAAAATCCCTAGCGTTTGTAGCAAGTAAATATCTTTCCGATTGAGCCAGGCCATCGCTTCCGATCCAGTAAGAACCCCGTTCACACGCTTCTGCACCGAAACGAAATACCGTTGATCACAGGAGATGGCATTCGGCGCATACATCAAAACATCGAGTGTGGATGGGTCGCCGTAGTTGTACGAAGGCTGATCCACGTAGTTCGCCGGGTAATCATCGCTAATCATGAAACTATTGTTGATGCTGCTACAGGGTTGGATGTAGATCAGTGAAACCTTCTCGGTCCAAGGTGTGCCACCAGCCATTTTCACACGGTAATAATTACCGCATTCGGGTGGAAGATTTCTGCTGTCAGCGAACGCGCGAATATCGAAATGGCCGACCGCCGTGCCGTTCGTCCACTGCTGAATTTCGGGCGCGTTGGGAAACACATTGCCGTTGTTGTAACTCTTCTGAACCGAGATGAAATAGTTGTCGTTACAAAGGGTACTGGCGGTACCGTCTAAGATGATGTCCTTCCCGTTGCCGATCAACACCGGAGTCCATCCCCTCGGTAACTGCCCGTTGATCTTATAATTGATGGTCGTGGCGCAGGGCTGGATATGAATAATCTGCACGCGCTCCGTCCAAGGCACGCCAGCGGCCAGTTTCACGCGATAGTAGAGTCCGTAATTCAGGTTAAAGTTGTACCCATTACAGAAGTCGCGTAGATTCAAGTGTCCGCGCTCGCTCACTTCATTGGGATTCAACCACCGATACACTTCTGGCCCGTATGGATTCCCAGCGGCATTACATGCCTGAACCGAAACAAAGAACTGGCTGTCGCAACTAACAGCATGCGAAGCGTCCATCATGACACCCACCTTGCCGTAGCTGTAGGAGATATTGATCGGCGTAGGCCATGATGTTAAATCATACCCGTTGATGCAAAATACCATATCGTTTGCGCACGCTGTCATATACATATACTGATTGTTCTCTGTCCATGGGCTGGCGCTAGCAAGTTTCACACGGTAATAGTGTCCGCTCTGCAACGTAACGCCTCGGAGTTGTGCAAAGGCCTTCAGGTCGAAATTGTAGACCGTCGCCACTTGGGCCGACGTCAACCAGTCCATTGCTTCAGTGCCTATGAGTGTTCCGTTGCTCTGGCATTCCTGCACTGAAATAAAATACTGATGCCCCGGCATATAGCTGGTCGAAGCATCCATAATCACTGGCAGGCTGAGGCTCAAGGGAACTGCCACAGCAGAGGCTACCGTGCTCCCGTTCTTCCCGTTGATGGTGAAAACCGGATCCGGCTTCATATGATCCGGACGCTTGTAAATTCTTATGTAGTCCACTTCCATCGAGTTGGGAAGTGTATCCGGTAGGTTAAGGTCGAAATCAGCGTACAGCTCGTTATTCCCAGAACCGGCTATCACACTCATTGCCCCACTAGGAATGATGGTGCCGTTCTGGTCAGTGATGATACGCACCGGCCTGTTATTGATATACCAGACGATCTTATTCGGTTCCCATTTCATGGCATATGTCACCCAGGTATTTCCGAACGTTTGACCCGGCATGGCTGTAATCCAGTCGCTGGAAGCTTGGTGAGTACCCGACGGCGTCTGGTAGTGGTTCGTTAGCACCACGCTGTTACCCACGCCGAATTCGAAAACGTCGATTTCGTTTCATTTGCTGGTCTGGGGGTCCGGTTCGCCGAAGAGCCAGAAGGCTGGCCACATCCGTTGTCAAAGGATTCCTCGACCGGATCTCGAAATAGCCGTACTTAAAAAGATGGTTTGGTATTTCCGCTAGACTCTTGCCACAGTCGTCAGAAGTCACGGTGGCTGAAGTGAACTGTTTGGTAACAGAGTAGGATGGCGGCGCGTAGTTTTCTTTCTGGGTGATGAATTTCAGAGAGGTGCCAGAACTGAGGTCATAGTTAGTGGCCTTGTTATAGAATGGAGATATTGGGTGAGCGTTGCCCCAACAATAGCCTAGTATCCAGTTCGAGTTTTTCAAGCCGTTGACCTCGTCATAAAAAAACAAACTCCATCCGGTCTTAATAGATGCATTAGTGATTTCGGGAGACAGATCAGTATATGGCTGTAAGAAAAACGCCGGTGCGCTCTTAGTTGTTGCAGGCGCTAGCTGCTTCCTTTGACGGCCCGCCTGACTAACCACAATAACGCGAGGCGCAGGCTCTGGGCGTTGGACTGCGTCCGGGTTGGGTGGGTAAGTCACCTCAATGCGAGGCGGCAAGTCGACTCTTGGCACTGAGGGCGTGCTCAGCGTAGGAGGAGTTTTGATAGTTGGCGGCACGCGAATCGATTCAACGGGCCTGATCGGCACCTGAGTGGGTCTTTGGGATCTTGCGTCATGTACCGAAAAAGGCGTACACAGCAAAACCATCGAAATAATAAAGGTGAAAATGAGACTGGCGAATTGAGAGGCTCTCATTGGACGCTCCTTGAGTCTGGAGGTTAAGGATCTCGCGAGGATCGAGAGGGCTTATACACATGCTGGACGTTTAAAGCAAAGCCTCAAAAGAAATAATCAAAAAGGACCTTGAGGCGAGGAGAAAAGGATAAAACGATCAGGTAAACCCAGCGGACAGCGTAAAGCTAAGCAATTCTCGAAGCAAGCGGCCCGTACTACCGCCGGGGAGCCGTTTACTCAGTCGAACAAACAGTTCGTTCGGCGGCGATCCATTGACTCCGATCTTTACAGCCAAGCGGTGGGATTCCGGCAGTATTATGGCTGGTATTTGGGTTTGATGGGCCGGTTTGATGAAAGCCTTGTGGTACTCCGGCGCGCGGAGATCTTGGATCCACTTTCGCCCAACATCACTTTTGCGATCGGAATTACCTACTACTGGTCGGGCCAATATGATCGAGCTATTGAAGAGTGCCGAAAGGCGACGGAGTTTAATCCGAATATAGGTGGCTTGATTCGGTCGTGTTTAGGAGAAGTGTACCTTAAACAACGTAAGTTTCCCGAAGATAGGAGGTGGAACTTCTCGCGTACCGATCCCATTTCGAATGGCGCGCACAACACAGAACTTATAAAAAGATCAATGCTGGGCCGACCAAACCTTGAGTGGTAGATTGGATCGCGCTGGGGATGCATGGGATCTCTCCTTCCTGAGCAATGGCGACGGTGTTCGGCCGCAGTGGGCCGACTAAGCAATTACTGTCAATTGCGCCGATGACGTGCTCGTTCTCACGCCTTCCACGTACACTGCGTATACCGGTGATTGTGGGGTGATTCAGGAATCAACATGGGCAGTGATTCCGGTTGATTGTGGGCAGCGTCGGCTGAGATGCTGGCCGCTGCTTTATTTACTGCTTCAGGCGCGCAGCGTCAAGCTCTTTCTCGTTTTGCTTTTGCCGTTTGCGCAGGGACTCACCTTTGAGTTCGAGCCGATGAGCGGCACTCAGGAGGCGGTCCAACAAAGCATCAGCCACCGTTGGATCCTCACCGAGATAAGCATGCCAATGAGCAATCGGCAGTTGGCTGGTAACCAGCGTCGAGCAGTGGCCGTGGCGATCGTCGATGAGCTCCAGCAGATCGAGGCGCTCGGCCTGAGTTAAGGGCTTCAGACCGAAGTCGTCGAGGATCAGCAAATCAGTTTTGGCGAAGGCTGCCAGCCGTTTGTGATAAGAGCCGTCGCCGCGGGCGATGCGCAAAGTCTCCAACAAGCGGGCCACTCGTTCATAGCGCACCGAGAGACCCAGGCGGCAAGCTTGCTGGCCGGGCGCAGGCGAGCCATGATTTGCCGGTACCGGTTGGACCAGTGAGGTGCAGATTGTGATGGGCGCGGATCCAATCACAAGTGACAAGCGAAACCATCAGACTGCGCTCGAGGCCGCGGCGATGAGTGTAGTCGATGTCTTCGACACACGCCGGTTGCCGCAGCCGCGCCAGTTGTAAGAGGCGGTTGAGACGGCGGTTCTCCCGCAGGTTGAGTTCACGATCGAGCAATAAAGAGAAGCGCTCTTCGAAGGAAAGAGCCTGCAGTTCGGGTTGTTCGAGTTGTTGGGCAAAGGCGGCGGCCATGCCGCTGAGGCGCAGGCGTCGCAGTTGCTCCAGGTTTGGTTATCAAGCATCGGTAAAGTCTCCTCAGATAGAAGAAAGTCGGACTGATCAGCCTGGTCCTAAGTTGGACCGAGACGAGAAAATCGCTTCCAGGGCCAATCTGCGTCAGAAATTTTCGGCCCTGGTCCATGATGGTCAAGAAAAGCATCCAGACTGGAGGCACAGGAGCTTTAGCTCCTTGTCCACTGTCCAGCCGCAGCGAGGACGGCAGTCAAGGGCGCCGCGAGCGGTAGCGAGCGGCGTGCAGCACAGCCCTTGACGACCGCCGCAGCGGAGGCTACGTGGCGCATCCGGGTGCTCATTGGTAGTAACCGGGACCGCGAATGTTTCATGGAGCAAAGAGCGCTGCACGGGCGTGGCTTCCGGCAGCGGCAACTGGTCCAGTCCTTGTTGCAGCAGCGAGAGCACACTGCGACGCGTGGGCGAGCCGAGTAACAAAGCTCGTTCACTAGCGGCTTCCAGCCGCTCGCGCCCAAAGCGCTTGCCCAGGTTGAGTAGACCGAGACAACTGCGATAGCCCATCTCCGGATGCGGTCTGGTCCAGAGCAACTGTTTGACGAGATCTCGTGTGTGGGGGCCCACTTCAACGGCCCAGTTCAATAAACGGCCAGGCGTCCATTCCATGTGAGCACGGTGTGCTTTGGGCATGTGCTCGGCGTTGGTGGAGTGCGCACCTTGTCGCCTGGAGCGCACATGCACCGCGACGCGCTGCCCGCGCTGGAAAAGTTCTACGGTTTTTTCCGTCAGGCGCACATCGAGTTGTTGGCGCAACAATGAATGCGGCACGCTGTAGTAATGCTTGTCGACCTCCACGTGATAGTCGAGACTGACGCGCGCTTTGCGCCATTCGGCATACTCATAAGCTTGCGCCGGCAAGGGGCGCAGCGCCAGTTGGTCCAGCGCTCAAACTGCGAACGACGCGAGCCGGGCAGCTTCTTGAAGGGACGTTCGTTGAGTGCCGTGAGTAGCTCGCGAATCGCCATGTTCAGTGCGAAGAGCGAGTGGAAAGTACGGTGGCGCAGGCGCGCCAGGATCCAACGCTCCACTACTTGCACGGCCACTTCCACTTTGGCTTTATCGAAAGTCATCAAGTGCAGGTTGTGTGGGCACCACCCGCAATCGGTTCCGGATAACCCATCCTTTTCATCCGCTACGTGGCGTGGAGTACGAGCTGGTAACGCGAAAACTCACTTGGGGTGAGGATCGAGTCTTTTACTACGACAAGACCGGTGCCCTGAAGTCCTTTCAAAGCAACTTGACGGATCTGGTGCCTGAGGATGCCTTCGGGCGCGTCGCTGCGGGCCGTTCAGCGTTTCGCGCAGATGATCTTCTGGAACTCCGTCGTCTGCTCAATAGACATGGGCAAGGTGATGGGAGCGGCCAGGAACTGTAATGGTATATTTGCCGCATATGGAAAGAGAACTTTGCCGCACAGTTTTGCCCAACTGTATCGATGGCCAACGGCTAATGATTACAACTATTTCGTATTATTCATGGATTGCCAGCTAACCTGCACATGCGATTATCCTTGACACACATCCAGTATCGGCGTAATAACATTTACAGTTTTAGTCAGCTTGTTGGGAGAGCATATGGCCAAACTCAAGAAGCCCGATCAGAAACTGTTGGAACTCAAGCGCACCGGCACGCTCAACCCGAACCCGGCTGCCGTCTCCGACGCTTTGTTTCGCGAGAACCCGTTCTTCGACCGCAAAGACCTGCTGCAAGTGCGCTACGAGATGCTGCGACGCCACCGGGTCGAAGGCCTTTCAATCGTCGATGTAGCTGCTGCATTCGCAGTCTCTCGCCCAACTTTCTATCAGGCACAAGCGGCTTTCGAACGTGCTGGTCTGACGGGTCTGATGCCCAGGCAACGAGGTCCGCGGGAGGGTCACAAACTCTCCGGGGATGTAATCGAGCATGTGCGGAACTTGAAGATTTCCTCGCCTGGGCTAACTACTATCGAATGCGTCAAGGCGATCGAAGAGAAATTCGGGATCGCCGTTCACCGCCGCAGCCTCGAACGGGCGCTGCGGGACAAAAAAAAACTCCGCAAGTAGAGTGGCGATTTCTCTGCCGCCTAGTGTCAGTGAGGCCTACGAGCTACTGCGCCAACGAGTGGTTGAGCCCGACGGAGGAATGGAGCATGCCGCAGGTCGAGGCGTCGTCATTCGTTGTGGCCTGGCGAGATGGGCGCAACTGCAGAACTCAGCGACGACGGCGTTGCCAGCCGCAGCGCAGCGCCGGCCCCCCAACTCTCAAGCAGCAAGGCTTACGGCACCCACGGAGCTCGTCAAACTTGTTGCCGGCCTGATCCTCAGTATGCGAAAGGAGCGTGTTCGTGCCTGAACTAAAAGTGACCACTCAACACCTGGAGCGGGATGCTTATCTTTACATCCGTCAGTCCACGCCGCGTCAGGTGATTGAGAATATCGAGAGTACGCAACGGCAGTATGCCTTGCGCGATCGGGCCGTCGCTCTGGGTTGGCCGCTCGAACGTATCCGCGTGCTCGACAACGACCTCGGCAAGTCGGGCGCGCAGGCGGCCGGCCGAGATGGTTTTCAGACGCTGGTCAGTGACGTCGCCCTGGGCAAGGCAGGATTGGTGATGGGGCTGGAAGTATCGCGACTGGCGCGGAACTCCGCCGATTGGCACCGGCTGATCGAGTTGTGTTCTCTGGCCGGGGCGCTCATTCTCGACGAAGACGGGATCTACGATCCAGCCAATTTCAACGACCGACTCCTGCTCGGCTTAAAAGGAACCATGTCGGAAGCAGAGCTGCACTTCCTGAAAGCGCGCATGAGAGGTGGCATGCTCAACAAGGCTCGCCGCGGCGAACTCGAGATGTCGCCGCCCGTTGGTCTCATCTACCGGGAAGACGGTGCTCTGGTTCTCGATCCCGACGCCGAGATACAGGCTGCCCTGCGTCTGGTCTTTCAGACCTTCGAGCGGGTTGGATCGGCAATGCAAACTGTGAAGCTGTTCCACGAGCAAGGGCTGCAGTTTCCGCGTCGTATTCGCAAAGGTGCGAGCAGGGGTGAGCTGCATTGGGTAAAGGCGGCGCACTCTCGGGTGCTTCAGGTGCTGCACAATCCTCGTTACGCTGGCGCCTTCGTCTACGGTCGCGTTCGCACTCGCCGTTTGCCGAACGGGAAGCACAGCACGACAGTGGTGCCCCGCGCAGAATGGCAGTTTGTGATTCCCGGTCTCCACGCCGGCTACATTACCTGGGAGCAGTTTGAGGCCAATCAAAAGCGCCTTGCCGAGAACTCTCTGTGCTTTGGCGGAACGCGAAAAGTTGGTCCAGCGCGCGAAGGCCCGGCTCTTATCCAGGGTCGTGTATTGTGCGGTATTTGCGGAGAACGAATGGGCATTCATTACAGCGTCGCCTACCGGCAGATGGTCCCCACTTATGTCTGCCAGGAAGCCTCCGTGCGGCGCGCTGAAAAGATCTGCCAGCGCGTGCCGGGCGCTGTAGTTGATCAAGCGATCAGCAACTTGTTGCTGGAGCTGATGCAGCCGCTGACGCTGGAAGTCGCCCTCGCGGTACAACAGGAAGTCGAGTCCCGTGTTGCCGAAAGCGACACGTTGCGACGGCAGCACGTCGAGCGGGCGCAATATGAAGCCGAACTGGCCCGCCGTCGTTATATGAAAGTCGATCCCGATAACCGTCTGGTCGCTGACGGCCTGGAAGCGGAATGGAACAACAAGCTGCGTTCTCTGGCCGAAGCGCAGCAACAGTACGAGCAACAGACAGAGAAGCAGCGCTTGTTGATCGACTCTCAGACTCGGGAGCAACTGCTCTCCCTGGCCGCCGACTTTCCCCGGGTATGGAATGATCCAGCAGTCGAACCTCGCGAACGTAAACGCATTCTCCGTCTGCTCATCGAAGATGTGACCTTGATTGGCGGCGAAATGATCCAGGTCTATGTACGTCTCCGCGGCGGCGCCACTCGCAGCATGACCTTGGAAAAGCCGTTAGCCATTGCTCAGCTGCGGAAGACCAAGCCGGACGTGGTCGCCGAGATAGATGCGCTACTGGACCATTACTGTGATCGTGAAGTGGCAGACGTCTTGAATCAGCAAGGACGACGGACCTGGCAGGGTGAAATGTTCAACCTCAAAAAGATCGCGCATATCCGGCAGGCCTTCAAGCTAAACTGCCGTTACAACAGGTTGCGAGCAAGAGGACTGCTGACGGCTAGAGAAATGAGCGCGCAACTTGGGGTGACGCCTACTACAATCAGTGCCTGGGGAAGAAAGCGATTGCTGCAAAAGCAACGCTACGACAATGACCGACGCTGCCTGTACGAGCCGCTGGACCCGCAGTCTGTTATCAAAGGTATCGGAGGTCGAAATGCCAAACAGCCGAGTTTCGCCGTTGCAGAAGCGGCACAGGGTGCAATATGAAACGTAAGCCTTG
>Ga0126311_10000203_pt1 | contig 29567 bp, 25 predicted proteins | sample Plot61_FD_92539 | JGI IMG/M metagenome (GOLD analysis project Ga0126311, IMG submission 92539) | Serpentine soil microbial communities from UC McLaughlin Reserve, CA, USA - Plot61 | ecosystem: Environmental > Terrestrial > Soil > Grasslands | place: USA: UC McLaughlin Reserve, Lake County... | reverse complement strand
TGCCTTTCAGGCTGAGCCTCGCGTTAGCGTGCAGCTTCATCCGGTGTCCTCCTTGGGACTGGCGGCCTCGAGAACCACCAGCCTCCAAGGAGGCCCGGATGAACAACGTGCTCAGGAACTACACCTAGACCCGTACGACGGAGAGACCCGCGACGCCGTCGACTGGGCCGAAGTCGTCGTCCTGCGTGACGACGGGAAGGTCGTTCGCGAGCGCCGTCGCCGCGATCCACAGGTCGTTGACGTTGAGCCTCCGTCCGGCCTCGGCGAGGTGAAGACGCAGGCGCGCCCATGCGGCCGCGACTCCCTCGTCGACCGCGAGCACCTGAAGATCTGCCGTCGCCTCGAGCGTCGCCAGCCGCCGCGCACGCGTCTCGACATCGCGCGCAGCGAGCACTCCGACGTGCAGCTCCGCGACGGTGACCGCCGAGACGGCGACCTCGTGCGGCAGTCGATCGACGTCGAGCGGCCGGCCGCTCTCGTCCGCGATGAAGACGCTCGTGTCGAGCAGTCCGCGCGCAGGGGCGGACTTCATCGGTCGAGCGGACCGAGGTCGTCCGTCGTCTCGCCGGCGAGACGCGCGAGATCGGCGCGCAGGCCGGGATCGGCCTGCGCCACCGCCAGGCGGCGGACGAGCTCCGCCCGCAGGAGCCAGCGGCGGCGCTCCTGCGCAAGCGGCACGAGCGCGGCGACAGGCTTCCCACGGGTCGTGATGACGATCTCGTCGCCGGCGTCGACCCGGCGCAGCACGTCGGCGGTGCTGTTGCGCAGGTCGCGAGCAGAGATCTCAGCCCTCATGCGACAAACGTAGCACATATGTAGCCATTTGACTCTGGGATCCCCTACGCGTGCAGGAGTCCACGCAGCGCGTGGCGAACTCCTTCGCGATGCCCGAGATTCAGGCGTCCCGCCGGCTGGTGAAGTCCCCGCCCGAACTGTGGGCTGAGGTGAGCGACGCCGCTTCCCTCGCGCGCCATCTCGGCGAGGTCGGCGAGATCACGATCACCCGGCTCGAGCCCGAGACGACGGTCGCCTGGGAGGGCGAGCGCGCAAGCGGCACCGTCGAGCTCGCTCCGGCCGGGTGGGGAACGTCAGTGACGTTGACGGCCGAGCCCGTCGCGGCGGCCGACGAGCCGTCAACCCCCGAGCCGACCGCGGTCGCCGAGCCAGAGGCAGAGCCCGTCGCCACCGCCGCGCCCGAGTCCGTCCCCACGGCCGAGTCTGAGCCCGCCACCGACGCCGAGCCGGAACCGGCCGCCAACGCCACGCCCGTCCACCGCTCCTGGCTCGCCCGCCTCTTCAGCCGCGCGCCGAAGCCGGCACCCACGCCCGAACCCAGTCTGTCCACCACTTACGCCGATCGGGCCGGTGGCGATGAGGATGCACGTGCCCCAGGCGAAGACCCGGGGTGCGCGCACCCGGAGGGGCACCGCCCGCGAAGCGGGTGGTCAGGACCCGCCCGCCAAGCGGCTGAGCCTGAGCGGGAGCCCGAGCCACCAGAGCCCGAGCCGAATGACCCGCTCGAAGCTGCCCTGACCCACGCGCTCGACTCACTCGGCCAAGCCCACCACCGCCCCTTCTCGCGCGGATAGGCGGCCCTCCACGCATCGGCGGTAACATCCGCCGCCGCTATGCGTCAGAAGGCACCTGAAACGTTTGACGAGAAGCTCGGCCAGCTGCAGGAGCTGCGCGAGGAGGCGATCCACTCCGCCTCCGCCTCCGCAGTCGAGAAGCAGCATGCGAAGGGCAAGTACACCGCCCGCGAGCGGATCGAGAAGCTGCTCGACCCGGGCTCGTTCCAGGAGCTCGACACATTCGTGCGCCACCGCACGCACGACTTCGACATGCAGAAGAATCGTCCGTGGGGCGACGCGGTCGTGACCGGCCACGGCACGATCGACGGCCGCCGCGTGTGCGTCTTCAGTCAGGACTTCACCGTCGTCGGCGGCTCGCTCGGTGAGGTGATGGCCGAGAAGATGTGCAAGGTCATGGACCTGGCGGCGAAGATCGGCTGCCCCGTGATCGGCATCAACGACTCCGGCGGCGCTCGCATCCAGGAGGGCGTCGTCTCGCTCGGCGCCTACGGCGATGTGTTCCTGCGCAACGTCAAGTCCAGCGGCGTGATCCCGCAGATCTCGCTGATCATGGGCCCGTGCGCCGGCGGCGCCGTCTACTCGCCCGCGATCACCGACTTCATCTTCATGGTGAAGGAGACCTCGCACATGTTCATCACCGGTCCCGACGTCATCAAGACGGTGACCGGCGAGGAGCCGACGTTCGAGGAGCTCGGCGGTGCGATGACGCACAACTCCAAATCGGGCGTCGCCCACTTCGCGGCCGAGGACGAGGACGCCTGTCTCGAGGACGCGCGCTACCTCTTCAGCTTCCTGCCGTCGAACAACCTCGAGATGCCGCCGCGCGTGCATCCGACCGACGACGCGGACCGCATGGACCCAGAGCTCGACACCGTCGTGCCGGACGCGCCGAACAAGCCGTACGACATGCGCGACGTGATCCGCCTGGTCGTCGACGACGGCGAGTTCCTCGAGGTGCACGAGCACTTCGCGACGAACATCGTGTGCGGCATGGCACGGCTCGACGGGTACTCCGTCGGCGTCGTCGGCAACCAGCCGGCCTCGCTCGCCGGCGTGCTCGACATCGCCGCCTCCGAGAAAGCCGCGCGCTTCGTGCGCACATGCGACGCGTTCAACATCCCGATCGTGACGCTCGTGGACGTACCCGGCTTCTTGCCCGGCACCGCGCAGGAGTGGGGCGGGATCATCCGTCACGGCGCGAAGCTGCTGTATGCCTACGCCGACGCGACCGTGCCGAAGATCACGCTGATCACGCGCAAGTCTTACGGCGGCGCATACGACGTCATGGCCTCGAAGCACCTTGGCGCCGACTTCAACTTCGCCTGGCCGCAGGCGGAGATTGCGGTGATGGGCCCGGAGGGCGCCGTCAACATCATCTACCGCCGCGACATCGCCTCCTCGCCGACGCCGGAAGATCGCCGCGCGAAGCTGATGGAGGACTACAAGGCGCGCTTCGCCAACCCGTACTCGGCAGCCGAGCGCGGCTACATCGACGACGTGATCGTCCCGCACGAGACGCGTCCGAAGCTGATCGCCGCGCTCCACACCCTGCTCACGAAGCGCGAGCCGGGTCCGAAGCGCAAGCACGGCAACATCCCGCTCTAGCGGTCGAGCCGCACGCGCATCCGCAGCACGTCCCAGCGCTCGTCGTCGACGGGCAGCACCGCGTGCACGTCCTCGCGCTCGAAGCCCTCGCGCTCGTAGCAGGCGATCGCCGGCGCGTTCCAGGTGAAGACGTTCAGCGTCAGCTCGTGCAGGCCAAGACCCTCGCGCGCGACCCGCTCGATCGCCCGGATCGCCGCGCCACCGATCCCGCGCCCACGCGCAGCTGCGTCGCCGACGAGCACGCGCGAGACGAAGCCGGTGGCGGCGGCGCGATCGACGTGCGCCAGCTCGGCGTGGCCCAGCGCACGCCCGTGCGCCGCATCGGCCAGCTGCCACGCCAACGTGCTCGGTGCGGCGGCGTCCTGCGCGAACAGCGGTTCGAATTGCGCCGCGTCGAGCGGGAACGAGAGTGTCGGACCGGCCCATTGCGCGAGGAAGCGCGCGTCGGGCGTCCAGGCGGCGAGCTGTGCGACGTCGGCGCGCGCGAACGGGGCCAGCACCACGCCGGCCTCCTCGATCCGCGGCGTCCCCGGGACGGTGTTCGCCATCCCCGCAACGTATCGCGAGGGACCGAGCGAATACGCTGCGGCCGATGAGCGACCGCCGCCTCGTCGTCGCCGTTCTCACGCTCGCGACGGGGGTCGCCGCAGCCCTCCGACTGCCGTTCCTGGGGACACAGTCGCTGTGGTTCGACGAGACCTACACGGTTCACGTCGTGCAGACCGGCTCGCTCGGCGAGCTGTGGGATCGCATCGGCGCGAGCGAGTCGACGCCGCCGCTCTTCTACCTATTGACGTGGGGCTGGACCAAGCTCGCCGGGAGCGACGGTGCCGGAGCGGTGCGGGCCGTCTCCGCGCTCGCGATCGTCGCGTCGGTACCGGTCGCGTACGCCTCGCTGCGACGGCTCGCCGGCCAGCGCGCCGCGCTCGCCACCGCCGCGCTGGTCGCCGTATCGCCGCTGCTCGGCTGGTACGCGCTCGACGCGCGTGCCTACGGGCTGCTCGTGCTCACCGGCCTGCTGAGCGTGTGGGCGTTCTCGGCTTCACTCGAAGCGACGACCGCACGCCGGCTGCTCCTGTGGGCGCTCGCCGCCGCGGCCGTCATCTGGACCCACTGGTTCGGCGGCTTTCTCGTGCTCGGCGAGGCACTGGCGCTGCTGTGGCTGCGGCGCGACGCGTGGCGCGGGATCCTGCTGGCCGGCGGCGCGGCACTGCTCGCGCTCACGCCACTCATCGGCCTGCTGCGCGACCAGACCGGCGACGACCGCGCCGCGTTCATCACAGACACGAGCGTCGTCGATCGTCTCGAGCAGGTTGCGCGCCAGTTCGGCGCTGGCATCAACGTGCCGCGCACCTGGCTGGAGGCGGCGGCGCTCGTCATCGTCCTCAGTGCGCTCGCGGCCGGGACCGTCCTCACCGCCATGCACGCGCGTCGCGACGACGGGGCACGCGGGCTGCTCGCCCTCGCCGGCGTCGGCCTGCTAGTGCCGCTCGCCCTCGCAGCGACGGGCATCTACGACCGCTTCAACGTCCGCAACGTCCTCTACCTGTGGCCGCTGTTCGCCGCGCTCGCCGCGCCGGCGCTTCTGCTTCTGCGCGCGGCGCCGCTCGCAGTCCTGCTCGCGCTGGGGATCGCCACCTCGCTGTGGACGCAGAGCGACTGGCGCTACGGGAACACCGACTGGCGTGCTGTCGGCGAGCGGATCGTCACGCGGGCCGAGCGCGACGAGATCATCGCCGTGACGGAGCTCGGTGCGCCGGTCGCCGAGCTCTACCTCGACCGGGCACCGTTCGATAGCCCCGTTGGCGCCCGCCGTGCCTGGCTCGTGGTCGAGCCGACTCGCAGCGCCGGCCACCGCGACCTTCAGCCGGCCGATCCACCGGTCGTGGCACAGCTGCTCGCCGCGTTTCCGCGACATGAGGAGACCGTCGTGCACGGCTTCCGCGTGATCGAGCTGAGCGCGCCGACGGACGTGACGCTCGACCCGGCGCAGCTGCCCGGCGCAACGCTGCTCCCACCGGCCGGCTGATCCGCCGCCCGGGCCCAAGCCGCCGCGCCGCCCTGCTGTACGCTCAGCCGCCGGGTGATCTACCGCCTGCTCTACACGCTCGTGCTGTGCCGCTTCGACGCAGAGCGTGTCCATCGCTTCACCGCCCGCGGCCTGATCGCGCTGAATAGGATCGCTCCGCTGCGCCGCTTGCTGCGGGCGCTGCTCGTCCCGCGCGATCCGCGGCTGCGCGTCCAGGCGCTCGGGCTCGACTTCCCCAGCCCGCTCGGGCTCGCCGCCGGCTTCGACAAGGAGGCGGCCGGCTTCGACGCTTACGCCACGCTCGGGTTCGGCCACGTCGAGGTCGGCACCGTCACCGCGCAGGGACAGCCGGGCAACGACGGCAAGCGCGTCTTCCGCCTCACGCGCGAGCGTGCGCTCGTGAACCGCATGGGGTTTCCGAATGAGGGCGCCGCGGCGGCCGAGCCGCGGCTGCGTGCGCGTGATCACCGCGCCGCCGTCGTCGGCATCAACGTCGGCAAGACGAGACTCGCCGAGGACGCCGACGCCGATTACCAGGAGAGCGTGCGCCGGCTGGCTCCGCACGCCGACTACCTCGTGCTGAACGTGTCCTCGCCGAACACGCCCGGGCTGCGCGACATGCAGGCGGTCGACCGGCTCGCCGCGCTGATCGCCGCCGTGCGCGCGACCCTCGCGGACGCTCCGCGACCGGTCCCGTTGCTGATCAAGATCGCGCCGGACCTGTCCGACGAGGACGTCGACGCAATCGCCGACCTCGCGCTGCGCGAGCGGCTCGACGGGCTGATCGCGACGAACACGACGATCGACCGTGGGGCGTTGCGCGACCCGGCCGCGCCCGACGTGCCGGCCGAGGGCGGCATCTCCGGCGCACCGCTGAAGCCGCGATCGCTCGCGGTGCTGCGCCGCCTGTACGCACGCACGGAGGGACGCCTGACACTGATCTCGGTCGGCGGGATCGAGACGGCCGACGACGCGTGGGAGCGCATCCGCGCGGGGGCAACGCTCGTGCAGGCCTACACCGGGTTCGTCTACGGCGGCCCGCTGTGGCCGCGCCGGATCAACCGCGGGCTTGCGCGCCACGCGCGCGAGGCGGGGCTCGCCGGCATCGCCGAAGCGATCGGTGCTGACGCCGCGCCTCAGCCCGCACCGGCCGCGTAGCCGGCCACCGTCTACCCTCTCCGGCGATGACGACCGACGTCTCCGATCTCACCCCGGCCGAGGCCGCCGCGCGGCTCCGCGACGAGGAGTCCTGGCAGGTGGTCGACGTGCGCACACCCGAGGAGCGCCCCGACGGCGTGATCGACGGCGACGTGCTGATTCCGCTCGACGAGCTGAGCGCGCGCGCCGGGGAGATCGATCCCGCCCGCCCGGCACTGATCTACTGCCGCAGCGGCTCCCGCTCCGCGATGGCCGTGGCCGCGCTGCGCGCCGCCGGCTACGACGCGCACAACCTTGCGGGCGGCATGCTCGCCTGGCTCGACGCCGGCCTGCCGGTCGCCGGCGACTGACGCGTCTCGGCGGATCCGCCACCGCTTCGCCGCAGAATCGTCACATTTGCGTGTTGTCCCGCGGCATGAGCGCGGGAGACGCTGCGCGGATGCTGATTCCCATCCACGTTCGCCAGGAAGAAAACGGCGCTAATCTTCCTTGCACCATGGCGCTCAACATCAAAGACCCCGTCGCCGACCGTCTCGTCCGCGAGCTCGCCGCCGAGACGGGCGAGAGCATCACGACCGCCGTCACCGTCGCCGTGCGCGAGCGCCTCGAGCGCATTCGCGGGCTGTCGCCAGCCGAGGTGCGACTGCAGGCGATCCTGCGCATCTCCGACCGCGCTGCTGCCCGACGCGTGATCGACGATCGCACCGACGAGGAGATCCTCGGCTACGACGAAGACGGGCTGCCGACCTGATGGTGCTCGACACGTCGGCGCTCGTCGCGATTCTGCGGAAGGAGCCCGAGCGCGAGACCTTTGCGAAGCTGCTGGCGAACGCGCGCGATCCGTTGATCTCGGCGGCGACGCTGTTCGAGTGCTCGATGTCCAAGCGAAGTTCGACGAGGGGTGGGTCGACCTCGACGACCTCATCCAGGCGACCGGCATCCGTGTTGCAGCCGTCGACGTCACCCAAGCCCACGCCGCCCGCGAGGCGTGGTCGCGCTACGGCAAAGGCAACGGACGCGCTCACCTCAACTTCGGCGACTGCTTCAGCTACGCGTTGGCCACCACCACGGCCCGACCGCTGCTGTTCAAGGGCGACGACTTCGCGCAAACGGACGTCACGCCGGCGACCTCCTAAATCCCCGAAACAAAACCGGGTTTGCTACCTTTTCCCTTCGTCCGTCCCGCGAAGGAGGAATGCAGCGCATGGAGCCGACCTCGGTGCAAGAGCAGGGCAAGCCAGCCGGCAAGGTGGGCTCGCTCGACAATCCCGAGGTCGTCCAGGACGTCCCGGGGCACGTCATTCCCATCCTCGAGCAGGAGTTCGACGACTTCGTCACCGCGTCGAAGAGATTCCTCGATGGACAGACGCCGGAGAATGAGTTCATCGGCTTCCGCCTCAAGCAGGGCGTCTACGGGCAGCGCCAGCCCGACGTCCAGATGTGCCGCATCAAGCTGCCGTGGGGCGGCGTCACGCCTGAGCAGATGGAGGCAATCGCTGATGTGACGGAGGAGTTCGCGCCGCTCAGAAAGGCGCACATCACGACGCGCCAGAACTTCCAGATCCATCACATCCCGCTGCTGCAGATGGCCGAGCTGATCCGCAGAGTCAGCGCCTCCGGCCTCTCCAGCCGCGAGGGCTGCGGCAACACCGTCCGCAACGTCACCGCCGACCCGTGGGCGGGCGTGTGCGACGACGAGATCTTCGACCCGACCGCCTACGCCGGCGCGTACGTGCGCTACTTCGTGCGCCACCCGACGACGCAGCTGATGCCGCGCAAGATCAAGACCGCGTTCACCGGCTCCGACGCCGACCGCGCGATCACCGGCATCCACGACATCGCCTACATCAGCCGCATCAAGGACGGCGTCAAAGGCTTCGAGGTGCGCGTCGGCGGCGGCACGTCGATCATGCCGCGCGTCGCTCCCACGCTCTACGAGTTCGTCGAGGCCGACAACGGCGACTACCTCAAGATCGCCGAGGCCGTCTTCCGCATCTTCGACCGCCAGGACTGGCTGCGCGTCAACCGCGCGCGCGCGCGCATCAAGGTCTTCGTCGACAAGTTCGGGATCGACGAGCTGCGCAACCAGGTCGAGGAGGAGCTGAAGGGCGACTGGGTCGACGAGCGCGATTTCGACCCGCAGCCGCGCCTCTTCATCCACGACGAGGAGGCGAACGCGCCGGCCGTCCCGACGAGCTACGGCTCCCCGAACGGCGACCTGTCCGAGTTCGACGCGTTCCGCACGGCCAACGTGACCGCCCAGCGCCAGCCCGGCTTCTCGGCCGTGCAGATCAAGGTCACCCGCGGCGACCTGACGCCCGAGCAGCTCCGCGGGCTCGCCGCCATCATGCGCGACTTCAGCGGCGGCTACGCGCGCACGACCGTGCACCAGAACCTGTTGCTGCGCTGGGTCCGCGACGAGTCCGTCTACGACGTGTGGGCGCGCCTCAAGGCGCTCGGCCTCGGCGACGCCGGCGCGGACGAGGTCAGCGACGTCGTCTCGTGCCCCGGCACCGACTCCTGCAAGCTCGGCATCACGAGCTCGATGGGGCTCAACGCCGCCGTCAAGGAGCGCATCGACGGGATGGATATCCAGGACCCGCTCACCAAGCGGATCCACGTGAAGATGTCCGGCTGCCCGAACGGCTGCTCCCAGCACCACATCGCCAACATCGGCTTCTACGGCGCCTCGATCAGAGTCGGCGACAAGACGATCCCCGCCTCGATCCCGCACATCGGCGGCACGTACGAGGGCGGCACCGTCGGCTACGGCGCGCGTCTCAAGGCGCGCATCCCCAGCAAGCGCGTGCCCGAGGCCGTCGAGCGCTGGATCCGCTTCTATGAGAGCGACCGCAGCGACGGCGAGGAGTTCAACGCGTTCGCCGAGCGCGTCGGCACAAGCGCCTTCGAGGAGCGCGTGAAGGACCTCACGTTGCCCGCCGAGTTCAACCTCGAGAACATGAACCTGTTCATGGACTGGACGAAGAGCGTCCCGTTCGAGGTGGTCCGCGGCGAGGGCGAGTGCGCGGTCTGAGCCGCTAGGCTCAGAAGCGTGAACCGTCGCCCCCAGTTGACGATCGTCGCGCCGTCGGCCTCCCGGGAGGAGGCCGCAGCGGTTGTGGCGGCGCTGGAGCAGTTCATGCGCGAGACTGCGCCGGTCGTCGTCGAAGCAGCGCCGCAGGTGGACCGCTGGACACGCGCGGCGCTGATGGAGGGCGTCTCGCGCGAGGATAAGATGCCGGCGGCGTGGGGCGATCCCCATCCGTGGGCTCGCTGAGCGCTGCGACCGCCGTCATGGCGATACTCCTCTAGATGACGGCCGCCGCGGAAAAACTTCAGCAGGGCCAGCGCGTGCGGGTCGACGCCCCAGGCGTACCGGAGTTCGCAACCGTACGCTTCGTGGCCCCCACTGATGCGGACGGGGTGACAGCGTTGTTCCTCGCCGACGATGCAGGGGCGACGCACGAGGTCCACATCGGGCCGGGGCAGATTGGAAGGATCCGAGCGTTGATCTCGGACGGCTCGGGCGCTTCGGCACGAGTGCTGTCCGGCATGTGGACGCGGTGGATGGCCGCGGCAGCGAGCAACGCCGACTCGAGTGCGATCGCTTCGACTCAGCTTCGCCCGTACGCGCACCAGACGACTGCCGTGTACGGGGCAATGCTCCCTCAACCGCTCCTTCGTTTCCTGTTGGCAGACGAGCCAGGGACCGGGAAGACGATCATGGCCGGTTTGTATTTGCGTGAGATGCAGCGCCTCGGGGTTGGTGCAGCGCGCCATTGTGGTGTGCCCCGCAAACCTCGCGTCGAAGTGGGTGGCCGACTTCAAGCGCTTCTTCGGTGGCGGCCTGCGCCCCTTGACCGCCAACACGATCCGCGAGGATGCGGTCGGCTCGCACAACCTGTGGGTTGTCTCGCTCGAGCTCGCAGCCGTCAATCCGGCGGTGCAGGAGGCAATTCGCCCCGACCTCGCCGGGTGGGATCTCGTGGTGTTCGACGAGGCGCACCGCCTGACCCCAACGGCGGCTTCGTTTCATCAGGTTGGCCGGCTCTTGGCGAAGAACACCCCCCGTGCGCTCTTGATGACCGCTACCCCGCACCGTGGGAAGGAGTGGTTGTTCCGGCACCTGCTGCACCTGGTCGATCCGGAGGTGTACCCCGATCCCGGCGGAGACATGAACGTCTCGCTTCCACCGCTGCGTCCCGGTCCAATCCACTTCCTCCGCCGGATGAAGGAGGACCTCGTCGATTACGACGGCAAGACCCGGCTGTTCAAGGCACGGCACGCCAAGAACTTCGGCGTCCCCTTGTCGGCCTCGGAGTTCGGCTACTACCAGGCTGCCCTGGACATGGTCGACAAGTACTTTCCACCGACGGCTCGGCCATTGGCGCGCATGGTGTACGGGAAGCGTGCCGCGTCAACGCTCGAGGCACTGGCCAAGACCCTCCAGCGTCGCCATGACCATATGGGCGAGAAGAGCGAGGTGGAGGCCGCTCTCGACGCCGACCGAGACCATTCCGGGGACGAATCAGAGACCGACGAGGCCAAAGTGGTGTACGCCGGGTCGACGGCGAGTCGCAACGAGCGCGCGGAGCTTAAGGAGCTCGTCCGACAGATCAGGCAGACCATCAGCCCCGCTTGGCGGCCATCGAAGTGGAAGGTGCTGCTCAAGGATTGCTTCGCCGCAAACGGCATTCTTCCAGGCGCTAGGCAGCAGGCCGTCGTGTTCACCGAGTACGCCGACTCGGCAACGTGGATCGCCGAGCACCTCGCCGCCGACGGGTTCACGGCACACGTCTACTCGGGTCGCCAGACGAACCTCGAGCGCGACCAGATCCGCCTCGCATTCATGCGCGGCGATTTCCAGATCATCGTCACGACAGACGCCGGCAACGAGGGCATCGACCTTCAAGCTGCTCACGTACTCGTCAACTACGACATCCCGTGGTCGCTGGTGCGTCTGGAGCAGCGCATGGGCCGCATCCACCGCGTGGGTCAGGCGCGAGAGGTCTTCCTCTACAACCTCGTCGCGATCGATACGCGCGAGGGCGCGACGCTGCTGACGCTCCTCGACAACTTCGTCAATGCTGCCAACGAGTTGCGCGGCCAGGTGTTCGACAGTCTGTCCGCGGTGGCAGAGATCACCGGCGTCGACTACGAGAAGTGGCTCACCGACGTATATGGCAAGGACGTGAACCGTAAGGCAGCTGCGATTCATGCTGCTCAGCAGGTTCGGTCCCGCGACCTCGAACGCGTCGCCCGGCAGGTCAAGGACACCGAGCGCCGGCTCGCCAGCCAGGTCGACGCCGTCGCCGCGTTGACGCTGCTACAACGAGATCTGTTCGCTCGGATCAACCCGGCGATCGTCGAGGCGTACCTCGACCGGCTCGACACGGCCGGGATCGTCACCGTCAGGAAGACCGCCGCCGGCGAGGGGTTCCGCCATCTCTCCCGGGCGCAGGGTTTGCCCAGGAGCCTGGGTGGTGGTACCGATGCGCTCGTCGCGACGAGCGGCAACGCGGTTCGTGAAGCGACAACGATCGATCTCGATGGACTTCTCACGCTCGGTCCAGGCGAACCTGCATTCACCGAGATAATCGACGTTGCCGACCATGACCTCGCCGAGGACGTGTTTCGCTCAGGCGCCGTGCAGGATCCCACCAGCCTCACCGACTACGACCTCTATGCCTTTGAGGCTCAGATGGCTGAGTCGGATGGCAAGCGCACCAGTGTCTGGGCAACTCTCGTCAAGGTCGATGACGGCGGCAACGCGCGCCCGATCCGCTGGGAGGCCCTCGCCAACCTGGTGCCCGGCGATGTGCGCGGGACCGAGGCCCATCCAGCTCGGCTACACGCCGCCGAGGTCGCAGCGAACGACCTGGCCGAGATCACCCTCGCCGAGCATCGCAAGGTCCGCGGAGAGTGGTTCGCTCAAGCGCGCAAGGATCTCACCAACCTCCCCCTTGCCCTGACCGACGAGATCGAGGACCGCGACCAGCGCATCGCGCTGCGCCAGACGCTGCAGCAGCAGACGTCACGACGGCTTGAGCAGCTCGAGCAGCTCGCCCAAGTCGACCTCACTGCTCCGAGACTGATCGGGCGTCTGCGTGTGCTCTCGACGGCGACGCCGGCGCTCGCTGGCGAGGAGCAATCCGAGTGGGTGGCGATGGTCCATGTTCAAAAATTGCTGGAAGGCGACGGATGGGATGTGGACGACGTGCACACCGAAGGTCGCGGTTACGATCTCGAGGCTCGCCGCAATGCCCAGATCCACCAGGTCGAGGTCAAGGGCGTCGCGGGAGACGCCTCGAGCGAGGGGATCCGCATGACCGGCAACGAGGTCCTCATCGCCACTCAGCACCGATCGAGCTACTGGCTCTACGTCGTCGATCGCTGCGCCGACGGCACGGGACGCCTGTTCGGCTCGTACCAAGACCCGGCCACCCTCTTCGGCACCGCCATGGTAGGCAGCGCCATTTTCCGGATTCCCGGCTCGAGCTTAAAGAACGCCCCCGGAAGCACCCAGTGACACGAATGATCGAGCGCTGGTTCCCGTGCGCACAGGTCTCCGAGAATAGCTCGCGGGGGTGGGGATCCGGAAACAGCGAGATCGCCTTGTTCACATGGTTCGCGAAGCGCCCCACCGCGCAGGCGAAGGCTGCCGTCATCTGCTCATTGCTGCCGTGGCCGGACACCACAGCAGAGCAGGAACGGCTTCAGCACCTGGTCGTGTCCGCATTCGAAGGCCGATACGCCGCCTGGGAGGAACTGCAAGCCGAGATAGCTCGCGCCTACCCATCGACGCCCTCGACCTTGGATCCGTTTTCTGGACGGGGGATGATCCCGCTCGAGGCGGCGCGTCAGGGTATTTCTGCCACGGCGGTGGAGTACAGCCCGGTCGCCGTTCTCGCCAGTCACCTCCTCGTCGAGGCGCCGTTTGAGGACTGGACGAACGAGCCGGCGTTGCCGTTCGGACATCCAAGCAGCACCCTTGATACGGGCGGCAACGCTCGACTCCTCAACGACCTCGAACAGCTCTTCGCGGAGGTGCAGGCGCGACACGCCAAGAGCATGGCGGCGTACTTTCCCTCGTGTAACGGTCGCCAGCCTTGGGGTTACCTCTGGGCCGTCAGCATCCCGTGCCAGGAATGCGGGCGCCGCTTTCCCCTCGTCGGATCGTACGCGTTGCTCCTCCCAGGCAAGGGCTCGAATGCAGCGTCTTTCCGGATCGAAGGCGACCGCGAGACGGGGGCCTGGTCAGTCGCGATTCATCCCGGTGCTCCAAGCCAGGCGCCGACACTGACAAATGCGGTCGTGAACGGACGAAAGGTGGCTGGCAAGTCTGCAGTCTGCTGCTTCTGCACACATGTCCATCCACTCGCCGTGCACCGGCGCCTTCTGCAGGATGGCGAAGGTCAGGACGAGTTGCTGCTCGTCGCTGACATCGAGGCCGGTGGACGCAAGTCATTTCGTGTCCCAGCGGAAGCTGACCTGGTAGCCGCGGAGGCCGCATCACAACAGCTGGCCGAGGAACCGGGCATCTCCCCCCTCCTGCCCGCCGTGCCACAGGAGGCGATCGCGCCAGGCAATAACAACATCATCGGCCCGAGCATCTATGGCGCGAGAACGTACGGCGACTTTATGGTCGACCGGCAGACGCTCTCGTACGTGCATCTCGCTCGGATTGTCAACGACATCGGCTCGGACCTCGCCCGCGCGGGACTCTCGCGTGCCTACGTCCGGGCGCTCACGGGCTACATCACCGCCACAGTCGTGAAGAAGCTCCGCCGTTCCACGCGCGGTGCGCGCTTTCAGACGACGGGCGGCGCACGCGTCGGTGATCTCTTCGTGAACGAGGGCTCGATCACTTTCTCACACGACTTCTTCGAAGCCGGCATTGGCGATGGACCCGGCACGTGGTCGTCAATCTCCGCGAATGTGCTGGCAGCGTGTCGCAACCTCTTTGGGGATGTCCGCGGGGCCCCAGCCCGCGTGCAACGCGGCAGCGCCGCATACCTTCCATTTCGCGACACGCAGTTCGATGCAGTGATAACAGACCCGCCGTACGATCAGATGATCGCGTATGCAGACGCGTCCGATCTCTTCTACGTATGGCTCAAGCGCTGCCTTCATTCGACCTGGCCCGAGCTCACAATCACGTCCGACCCAGATGGTTGTCAGGAGAAAGATGAGGAGATCATCGTCAAGCGCGTTCGGGGCGAGGCTCCGAATGAGCACCGGACACGCGCACACTACGACAAGACCATCGCTCAAGCGTTCAGGGAGATGCGCCGGGTCGTCCGGCACGATGGCGTCGTAACGATCGTGTTCGGCCACGGCGAGCCCGAGGTGTGGCAGCGACTTCTCACCTCCATCAAGGAGGCAGATCTGGTCATGACCGGGTCGTGGCCCGCGAACACCGAGTCAGGCGGCGGACAGGGGAAGGCCAACATCCAGACAACGCTCACCATGGCCTGTCGCCCCGCCCCAGCCGACCGGCCTACGGGCCGAAAGGGAGTCGTCGAATCCGAGATCAAGGTCGAGATCAAGCGCCGATACCCGGATTGGGAGCGGTGGGGGCTCGCACCGACAGACATGCTCATGGCAGCGGCCGGACCAGCGATGGAGGTCGTAGGTCGCTATAGCGAAGTCCTCAACTCGCGTGGAGAGCCGGTCGACATCCACACCTTCTTGCCACTCGCACGCTCAGCGGTGCAAGAAGCAATGGCGGTCGAGATCGACCACCGGCCGCTTGAGACCTTCGACGCGCGAACCCGCTTTACCCTGTGGTGGGTCCGCCTCTACGGTCGCCAGCCCCAGCCCAAGTCGGAGCTGCGCTGGCAAGCGCTTGCCGCATCGATGGATCTCGTCGACGTACGCGACCTCATCGTCGGGGAGAAAGCCGTAGCGTTGGTCACCGCTGCCGAGTTCACCTCGAGCATCGCGTCAGACTCGACGGTGATCGACGTTGCGCTCGCGCTTGCCGCCGCTTCCGAGTTGGGCGTCACGGCGATGGGCGAGGCGCTCGCCGCCTCGCAGTACGAGCCCGACGACCAGTTTCTGTGGGCCACGATCCAATTCCTAGCCGATCGCCTGTCTGGCTCCGACCCAGACTCCGTCGCCTTCCACCGCGTCCTCCGGGCACGCGTAGGGATTGCCAGCGCCGCAGAGAACCTCATTGACATGGCAGACACCGCACGGGGCCGGCGAGAACTCGAGGATCGTCAGATCAGACTGCTTTGATGAGCGCTGACATGCTTTGGGAGCCAACCAGATGAGCGCGCCGACCCCGTGGTGGAAAGCGCTGAAGCTGCGCCAGGAGATCCTCGACGCGTCCGGACAGATCGACGACGTGCAGATGTCGTTGTTTCAAGCCGTCCATGGGCGCGGGGCGTCGCGGCCGGCATATGCAGACGCGGGTTACTACGGGGAAATCACCCATCCGACCGAACGCCTGGTCGATCTGCTCTCGGAGATCGCCGTGCGGATCGGAGGCGGCCACGATCACATGAAGGCCCGAGCGGTGACTCGCCTCGACCAGGGCATGGGTGGCGGCAAGTCGCATGCGTGCATCGGCGCCTTCCATCTGGCTGCCGATCCGGCCGCCGTCTTGGGCACCCAGCTCGGCCAGGAGATTCTCGCACGCGCCAAGCAGATGCTCGGCCGCGATCTGCCGACAGATCTCGACGCGCCGCATGTGGTCGTGCTGCCGTGCGACAACATGACTCCGGGGGCGCCGATCCAGGACCTCGACGGACCGGCGAACAGCATGTACGAGCGGTTCTTGTGGCGGCTGTTCTCCAAGGACTACACGCTCTACGAGCGCTACCAGCCGTTCTTCAGCGACAAGAGCAAGATCGCAGAGGCTTTCACCGCGCTCAACCGGCCGGTGCTCGTCGTTGTCGACGAGTTGCTCGACTACGTCGGCAATGGCCTCGACGGGGCAGACAAACCTGAGCTGGTTGCGCAGGACATGGCGTTCCTTCGCGCGCTGCTCGACGTGGTCAACGACGTCCCACGCGTCGCGCTGCTTGCAGTCATGATTGCATCCAATCGCGACAAGACCTCCCTGTCAGCCGCAGCGAAAGAGCGGCGCGACGATCTCAACACACTGCTCGAGCGCAATGGCACTCCGGCCACCGTGACCGAGGTCGGAGACTTCGCAGACATCCTGCGCCGGCGCCTGTTCGACGGCGAGCCCGCAGGTGAGGTGCTGGCCGCGACCGCGGCGCAGTACCAGGCTATCCACGACGACTCCGCATGGAGAAAGAACGTGTGGGAGCAGATCGGAGCCGGCTGGAGCGACGACTGGGAGCGTCGAGTCGCCAAGTGCTATCCGTTTCACCCCTATCTGATGGCGATCGCTCGTGAGGAGTGGAGCCAAGTCACCGGCTTCCAGCGCGTCCGATCAACTATCCGCATCTTCGCTGCAACCGTGTACGCGCAGCAACAGCGGGGCAAGGCCGGCGAGTGGGTGCCGATGCTGATCGGCCCCGGCGATCTGCCGCTCAGCGACTCGGCGGTTCGCGAGGCCCTGCTCGGCTCCGGGCTCGTGGAAGACGATCGGACGATCGCCAACTATCGGAGCCTTGCTGAGATCGAGGTCGTCAACAACGATCAGACGGCCGGCAACGCCCGTCGGCAGGATCTCGAGCGGGAGTCGCTGATGTGGGCTGCCATCAATCCGCGCGCAGCAGAGCGCGCCGCGACATTCGTGTTTCTCGCCAGCGTCGTCGGCACGCTTCGCCCTGGCCGTGGCCGGGGCGCCAGTGCGCCCGAGGTCAAGGCCGCATGCGGCATCCCAGATCTGGCATTCACCGTCACCGACGCGGACACTGTGGTCCAGGAGCTCATCGGTCCGGACAGCGGCATGTCCGCCGTCGAGGTGATACCCGGACAGGGGCACAACAAGCCGGCGCGGTACTTCCTGTCCACCCGGCTGACCCACCGGATGCTCGTCAACAACATTCGACGGACTGTCACGGACGACGAGCGGGACCAGGTGATCGCCGAGTTCGCGAAGCGGCTGTCCAGCAGCGGTCCCTTCCGGGAGCAGAAGTTCGTCGCCGCAGACGCGAAGCGCACACCTTCAAACGTGCTGGCAACCGCCGGCCTCGATACCGGACACACAACACGGATCGTCGTGCTGGACCCCGCTCAGTTCAGCCTTCGCAACGGTAGTGAGGAGGACACCGTGGAGGCGCTCACAGCCGCTGTCGGCTTGGGCACCGGCACGGAGCAGCTGCCAGTTCAGTGGGCGTCGAGCTGCGTGTTCGCCGTGGCTAACACACAGCGCCGCTCCAACGCGCGCGGCATGGCCGTCGAGTATCTCGCCCGCAAGAAGGCGCTCGCGGCTCCCGAGATCCAGGCGGACGCCGAGTTGAAGGCCACCGGAACGAAGGAGCTGGTACTCGCAAGAGAGCAGCTCGAGAGAGCGATCAAGCGCGCTTTCCAGCATGTCGCGTTCCTCGCGCAGCCCGACCCCGATGGTGAGCGATGGCTCGATCAGGTCACCTTCGACGACGAGCACAGCACGAGCCTCGATGGCACGATCGTCTGGAAGGCTCTGGCCGAGCGCGACAAGGTCTTCGATGCAGGGGCATTCACCGCGAAAGCGCTGGTGCACAACCTGCGCGACAGCGACTATGGGCGCACCCTGTCGGATCTGCGCGCCGCGTTCTACTCCGCTCCGCGCCTCCCCCTCCTGTACGCCGGTGACCCGGACCTGCAGCGAGCGATCTTCGACGCGGTTACAACCGGAGACGTGCAGATCACCGACGGCGTCGGTGAGCCGGTCGTAGTCACCACACCCGAACAAGTCAATCTCGCCAGCGCGGGCCTGCGTCTCACCAAGCCGAAGCCTTCCGCGCCAGTCGTCTCCGCGCAGCCTGACGACGTACAAGGCGATACGGCGGGAGCGGACGGATCCTCGGGCAGCGCTAGCGGCCTCGATCCCGACGTCGCAGAGGTCGGCGGCGGAGCGGTGCCGGCAAAGGCCAGTGAACACCAAGTGTCTTTCTCGTTCACCAAGAGTCTGCTCGGCGACGGACAGGACGCGGACGCGCTCGCCGATGTCTTCAAGACCCTGTACCAGGCGCTCGATGAGCGGCACATCAGCTACGGCCACGCCACGCTGCAGCTTGTCGTCACAGGCGACGTCGCCGACAGACTGGCCGAGAAGCTCGAGGCCCTGGACATCAACGCCACAATCAAGCCTGCGTGATCTCCAGCGAGCGGGCTCGGTACCCTGACCCGCGTGAACCGTCGTCCGCAGCTGACCATCGTCGCGCCGTCCGCCTCCCCCGCGGAGGCGGCGGCTGTCGTCGCCGCGCTGGAGCGCTTTATGCGCGAGACGGCGCCGGTCGTCGTGGAGGCGGCGCCGCAGGTAGATCGGTGGACGCGTGCGGCACTGATGGAGGGCGTCTCGCGCGAGGACGAGATGCCGGCGGCGTGGGGCGATCCTCATCCGTGGGGACGCTGACGCGCTGAGCACGGTCCGCGCTGTCATCTTCGACTGCGACGGCGTGCTCGTCGACAGCGAGCGGCTCGCGGCGCCGATCCTCGCGGAGCAGCTGACCGAGCTCGGGCTGCCGACGACGGCCGAGGACGTCGACCGCGACTTCAAGGGCCGCTCGTGGGAGCACGGGCTCGAGGTCATCAGAGCGCGCCGGGGCGGCGCCGAGCCCTGGCCGGAGCTGCGCGAGCGCTACCGCATGGCGCTGTTCGCCGCATTCGATGCCCACCTGAAGCCGATCGCCGGCATCGCGGCGGCGCTCGACGTGCTCGACGCCGCCGGCGTCCCGTGCTGCGTCGCCTCCAGCGGCGACCACGAGCGGATCCGCCGCGGACTGCGCGCCGCCGGCCTGCTCGACCGCTTCCCCGACGACGCGATCTTCAGCGTGGAGGACGTCGCGCATGGCAAGCCCGCGCCCGACCTGTTCCTGCACGCGGCGAGCACGATGGGCTTGGAGCCAGCGCGCACGGTCGTCGTCGAGGACAGCTCAGCCGGCGTGCAAGCCGGCGTCGCGGCCGGCATGCGCGTGCTCGGCTATGCACCGACCGAGGCCGACGCATCTGCGCTGCGCGCCCAGGGAGCCGAGCCGTTCCAGGAGATGGCGCAGCTGCCGATCATCCTCGGCATCCCCCTCCGATAAAAAGCATAAACCCGCTCGGGATTTGCTATTTTCGTTGGTCCATGAGCACCACCGCGCCCACCGACCACCAGCTCACCGACGGCTCCGAGTCGCTGTCGGCGGAAGAAGTGATCGCGCGGATGGTCGAGCGCTTCCATCCGCGCCTCGTCCTGGCCTCCTCCTTCCAGCAGGAGGAGTCGGTGATGATCGACCTGCTGATGAGAGTCGAGCCGAACGCGCGCATCTTCACGCTCGACACCGGCGTGCTCTTCCCCGAGACGTACGAGACGTGGAGGGCGATCGAGCAGCGCTACGACGTCGAGATCGAGGCCGCCTCGGGCATCTCGCTCGCCGAGCAGGCCGCCCAGTTCGGCGACGAGCTGTGGGCGCGCGAGCCCGACCGCTGCTGCGCGATCCGCAAGGTCACCCCCCTCAGGGAGACGCTCAGCCAGGTCGACGGCTGGATCGTCGGCGTGCGGCGCGACCAGGCCCCCACGCGCGCCGGCACGCCGAAGATCGGCTGGGACGACAAGCACGCGATTTGGAAGGCCGCTCCCCTCGCCGACTGGAGCGAGAGAGACGTGTGGCGCTACATCCACGCGAACGACCTCCCCTACAACCCTCTCCACGACCGCGGCTACGCGTCGATCGGCTGCACGCACTGCACCGTCCCGGCCGCCGATCGCAGCGGACGCTGGGCCGGCAGCGACAAGCTCGAGTGCGGGTTGCACGGCTGATGCCGGGCGGGGCTGGCACACTGACACGCATCATGAGCACTGAGCTGTCACACCTCGACGCCCTGGAGGCCGAGGCGATCCACATCATGCGCGAGGTCGCCGCCGAGCTCGAGCGCCCCGTGCTGCTGTTCTCCGGCGGCAAGGACTCGATCGTCCTGCTGCGCCTCGCCGAGAAGGCCTTCCGTCCCGCGCGCTTCCCGTTCCCGGTGATGCACGTCGACACGGGGCACAACTTCCCCGAGGTGATCGAGTTCCGCGACCGGCTCGTCGAGCAGGTCGGCGAGCGGTTGATCGTCGCCTCCGTGCAGGAGTCGATCGACAAGGGCCGCGCCGTCGAGGAGACGGGCCCGCGCGCCTCGCGCAACCGCCTCCAGACCGTCACGCTGCTCGACGCGATCGCGGAGCACCAGTTCGACGCCGCGTTCGGCGGCGCCCGCCGCGACGAGGAGCGCGCCCGCGCCAAGGAGCGCATCTTCTCCTTCCGCGACGACTTCGGCCAGTGGGACCCGAAGGCGCAGCGCCCCGAGCTGTGGCAGCTCTACAACGGCCGCGTGCGCAAGGGCGAGCACGTGCGCGTGTTCCCGATATCGAACTGGACCGAGCTCGACGTGTGGCAGTACATCGAGCGCGAGAGACTCGAGCTGCCGACGATCTACTTCGCGCACGAGCGGCCCGTCTTCGCGCGCGACGGGATGCTCTACGCGGCCAGCGACTTCGTCACGCTGCAGGACGGCGAGGAGGTCTTCACCGAGACCGTCCGCTACCGCACCGTCGGCGACATGACGTGCACCGGCGCGGTCGCCTCGACCGCGGCGACGCTGGAGACGGTCGTCGCCGAGATCGCCGCGACCGACATCACGGAGCGCGGCCAGACGCGCGCGGACGACCGCGTCACCGAAGCCGCGATGGAGGATCGCAAGCGTGAGGGGTACTTCTAGGCCATGAGCGCCACCGCATCCTCCAACGGCCATCCAGCGGTCGACCTCAGCACGACCGAGCTGCTGCGCTTCGCGACGGCCGGCTCGGTCGATGACGGCAAGTCGACGCTGATCGGCCGCCTGCTGCACGACGCGAAGTCGATCCTCGCCGACCAGCTCGCGCACGTGAAGGAGACGAGCGAGCGCCGCGGCGACGGCGAGCTGAACCTCGCGCTGCTCACCGACGGCCTGCGCGCCGAGCGCGAGCAGGGCATCACGATCGACGTCGCCTACCGCTCGTTCCAGACCGACAAGCGCCGCTTCATCATCGCCGACTGCCCGGGCCACGAGCAGTACACGCGCAACATGGTCACGGGCGCCTCGACGGCGGACCTTGCTTTGGTGCTCGTGGATGCGCGCAACGGGCTCGTGCGCCAGTCGCGCCGGCACGCCGCGATCTCCGCGCTGCTGCGCACGCCGCACCTCGTCGTCGCGATCAACAAGATGGACCTCGTCGACTACGACCAGTCGATCTACGACGCGATCGTCGCGGACTTCCAGAGCTGGTCGAACGGACTGGAGTTCGCCGAGGCAACGTTCATCCCGATCAGCGCGCTGAAGGGCGACAACGTCGTCGAGCGCTCCGAGCGGATGCCGTGGTACTCCGGCCCGCCGCTGCTCGACCACCTCGAGACGGTCGAGATCGCCGGCGACCGCAACCTTGAGGACTGGCGCTTTCCGGTCCAGTGGGTCGTGCGCCCGCAGAACGACGACAAGCACCACGACTACCGCGGCTACGCGGGTCAGATCGCCGCCGGCCTGCTGAGAGCCGGCGAGGAGGTCGTCGTCCTGCCCTCCGGCCGCACGACGAAGCTCGCCGGGATCGACACGATGGACGGTCCCCTGGAGGAGGCGTTCCCGCCGCAGTCGGTCACGCTGCTGCTTGAGGACGACCTCGACATCTCGCGCGGCGACCTGATCGCTCGCGCCGGCGAGGCGAACCCGCCGACCGTCGCGCGCGAGCTGGAGGCCGTCGTCTGCTGGATGGCCGACGCGCCGCTGAAGCCCGGCGGCCGCTACGCGCTCAAGCACACGACCCGCTCGGTGCGCGCGATCGTCGAGGCCGTCGACTGGCACCTCGACGTCGAAACGCTCAACCGCATCGACAACGAGGACGGGCTCGCGCTCAACGAGATCGGGCACGTGAAGCTGCGGTTGAGCGGGCCGCTCGCGTTCGACCCGTACGCGCGGAACCGCGAGACCGGCAGCTTCATCCTGATCGACGAGGCGACGAACGACACCGTCGGCGCCGGGTTGATCGCGACGCCGGAGTAGGCCGGGCCGGGGACGGTCTGCGGATGAGCGCGGTCCCGTCCGAAGGAGCTGAGCTCGCGCTCGAGGACGGGGCGGCGGCGCGCTCGCGGTCCACGCGGCTCGCGCTCAGATGGCTGCCGCTCACCCTCTGGGCCGCCGGCTCGATCACGGTCGTGGCCGCCTTCGGGCTGCCGTACACGCGTGACGCGGTCTTCGTATGGGTGCTGCTCGGCGCGCTCGCCGTCTCGCTCGGCGACATCGGCGGGTGGCTGCGCGGCGTCGTCGTCGACTGGCTGCCGTTCTTCCTCGTACTGACGGCGTACGACCTCGCGCGCGGCGGCGCGGACGGCTGGCTCGCGCCGACGCACTTCCTCCCGCAGGCCGACGTCGACGTTTGGCTGTTCGGCGGCAGCGTCCCGACCGTGTGGCTGCAGGCGCACCTGCACGACCCCGGGCGCGTGCAGTGGTTCGAGGTCACGGCGTTCCTCGTCTACGTCTCGCACTTCTTCGTCACGCCGCTGCTGGCGGCGGTGCTGTGGGTGCGCGACCGCTGGCGCTTCCGCCGCTTCGCCGCGTCGCTCGCGCTGCTGACGCTGCTCGGCTGCCTCACGTTCGTCGTCTTTCCGGCGGCGCCGCCATGGATGGCGAGCGAGCACGGCCTGATCCCGCCGTCCCAGCGGCTGATCCCACAGCTGTGGACGTGGATCGGCGTCGGCGTCGAGACGGGCTTCGTCGGGACGGGCTACCGGTATGCGAACGAGGTCGCCGCGGTGCCGTCGCTGCATGCCGCGCTCGCGCTGCTGGTGGCGATGACGGTGTGGCCCCGGCGCTGGTGGCTGCGTGCGCTCGTGGCCGCCTATCCGCTCGCGATGGCGCTCGCGATCGTCTACACCGGCGAGCACTACGTCGCCGACGTCCTGCTCGGCTGGATCTACGCCGTCGCGAGCTTCGCTGCGATTCAGTGGATCGCGCGACGGCTCGGAGCGCGCAGGGCAGATACGAGGAGCACCATCATTTCCGCCGCGTCCCGGTAAAGTTCCGCGCCGCATGTTCTCGAAGGTCCTGATCGCCAACCGCGGCGAGATCGCGGTCCGTGTCATCCGCGCGTGTGAGGAGCTCGGCGTCGCGTCCGTCGCCGTCTACTCCGAGCTCGATCGCGACGCGATCCACGTCAAGCGCGCCGACGAGGCGTACCTGATCGGCCCCGGCCCGGCGGCCGAGTCCTACCTCGTGATCGAGAAGATCATCGACGTCGCGAAGAGATCCGGCGCCGACGCGATCCACCCGGGCTACGGCTTCCTGGCCGAGAACGCGACCTTCGCAAAGGCCTGCGAGGACGCGGGGATCGTCTTCATCGGTCCGCCCGCGAGCGCGATCGACGCGATGGGCTCGAAAACCGCCGCGCGCGAGCTGATGCAGAAGGCCGGCGTGCCAATCGTGCCGGGCACGACCGAGCCGGTCGCCGACGTGAGAGCCGCGCGCAAGATCATCAGAGAGACGGTCGGCTTCCCGGTCGCCGTCAAGGCGGCGGGCGGCGGCGGCGGCAAGGGCTTCCGCGTCGCGCTGACCGACGACGAGTTGGAGGCGGCTTTCGAGGGCGCCTCACGCGAGGGCGAGAAGTTCTTCTCCGACCCGACTGTGTACCTGGAGCGCTACCTGCCGGATCCGCGCCACGTCGAGGTGCAGGTGCTGGCCGACAGACACGGCAACGTGATCCACCTCGGCGAGCGCGACTGCTCGGTGCAGCGCCGCCACCAGAAGCTGATCGAGGAGTCGCCCGCGCCCGCGGTCGATGAGGCGCTGCGCGCGCATATCGGCAGAGTCGCGACCGACGCCGCGGCCGCAGTCGACTACGTCGGCGCCGGCACGATCGAGGGGCTGCTGCAGGACGGCGAGTACTTCTTCCTGGAGATGAACACGCGCGTCCAGGTCGAGCACTGCGTGACCGAGATGACGACCGGCATCGACATCGTCAAGGAGGGCATGCGCGCCGCAGCCGGCGAGCCGCTGTCGATCAAGCAGGAGGACGTCGTCCTGCGCGGCCACGCGATCGAGTGCCGCATCAACGCCGAGGACGCGTCGAAGAACTTCGCGCCGGCGCCGGGCAGAATCGGCGCCTACGTCGAGCCCTCCGGTCCGGGCGTGCGCGTCGACTCGGGCGTCGGCCCGGGCGGCGAGGTCTCGCCGATGTACGACCCGATGGTCGCGAAGCTGATCGTGTGGGACTCCGACCGCGAGGCCGCGACGAGACGCATGCTGCGCGCACTCGACGAATTCGAGATCACCGAGCTGAAGACGCTGATCCCGTTCCACAAGGCGCTGCTCGCGACGAGACAGTGGGCCGCGGCCGAGACCTGTCGCGACCTCGTCGAGGACAAGAGATGGCTCAGACAGCTGGCCTTCCCGCCGCCGACGTTCGGCGATGACGACGAGGACGCGAAGGTCGAGCAGACCTACACCGTCGAGGTCTCCGGCCGCCGCTTCGACGTGAGAGTGATCGGCGCGCCGTTCGCCGGTGGCATGGTCATGAACGGCTCCGCTGCCGCTGCGGGCACCGCCCCGCGCAAGCCGCGCGAGCGCAAGAAGGGCGGCTCAGCCGTCGGCGGCGACACGCTCCCGTCGCCGCTGCAGGGCAACATGTGGAGAGTGAAGGTGAGACAGGGCGACACGGTCGAGGAGGGCCAATTGCTCTGCATCATCGAGGCGATGAAGATGGAGAACGAGATCACCGCCCACAAGGCGGGCGTCGTCGCCGAGCTCCCCATCACCGAGGGCGCCGCGATCGCCGCCGGCGACCCGATCGCCACCATCAGATCCGCCGAGTAGCTCGGGCCCTCGGCCAGCCGCGTTGCGCTCCGCTCGCCGCGGGGCTGGTGCGCCCGCGTCCGCCGTCGGCATCGAGGGGAGCGAGCGGCGTTTGCGGTGTCCGGGAGAGGATGCCACATCCGAGGGCGCGGTCCCCGTTCCAGCATGGTCCGAAAGGACCACCGCGAATCTGACCCGCTATACGGGGGTCTTATTCGCGGTCGTGGTTTTCGGACCACGTCAGTGCGGTGTTTGCAGCGCCCGAAGGAGCGCACGGACGCTCGCGCCCCTCCCCCTCGATGCCCGACGGCGCACGCCGGCGCCCCAGCCCCGCGGAGAACGGAGCTCAGGCCAGCAACGACACGTTGTACTCGTGCAGCTTGCGGTTGCCGCCATCGCGGCGGGCGAGTGGGAGCGGGGCCGACGCGCCGTTGCGCTGGAGCGCCTCCACGTACGCCAGATCCTCGCGCAGGATCGCAGCAGCGCGGACGCTATCCAGCGGCTCGCCGTGGCCCGGGACCACCACCGTCGCCTGGTCGACCAAAGGCTCCAGCCGCCGCAGCGTCGCCAGATACCCGTCGACCGACGACGACGCCGACAGCTCCGGGATCGCGCCGGGCGAGAGGTAGTCCCCCACCACGAGCACGCCGGCCCACGGGATCCACACAGCTGTCCCGTCGGACGTGTGGCCGTCAGCCGGATGGAGCTCCAACTCGCGCTCGCCGAGCGAGCAGTAGCCGGGCACTGGCAGCGCCTGCACGCCTGGCAGCGAAAGCGGCGACGGACGGTCGATCAGGTACTGCTCGTCGAATTCGCGCAGCTCCCGCTGCGCGGCGCCGGGCTCGGCGGCGAGCCGGGCGGCGGTCGTCTCGCCGCAGCCGATCGACGCCTCCGGGAACGCGTAGCGGCCGAGCAGGTGGTCCCAGTCGGCGTGCGTGACGAGCAGGCCGGAGATCGGGAAGCCGGCCTGCTGCAGCAACGCCGGCAGCGCCTCCAGCTCGTCGGGCAGGATCGGCGAGTCGATCAGGAACGCCTCGTCGCCGGCGCGCACCGCAGTACACGTCGTCTTCCAGATCGCGCCGATCGCGACGACGACGTCCTCGTGAACGGCGATCGCGCGCAAGGCGGGCCCGGCGCGCTAGGTGAGCCCGAGCGCTCTGACGGCCTCGCGCAGGTTCGAGACCTCGAGGTCCGGTCTCTTCTGGCCCGACTCGAGCTGCTGTCTGGTCCGGTTGACCCACACGACCGGGATCTTCGACTTCAGGCAGGGCTCGATGTCGTGGTAGTAGCTCGACCCGATGTGGACCCAGCCTCTCTTGCCGCCGACGCGCCGCTCGCACTCCTTGAAGTGCGCGGGGTCCGGCTTGTACGAGCGGACCTGCTGGGCAGTCACGACGAGGTCGAAGTCGTGCGGGATGTGCCGGCGGGTGAGGCCGAGCAGCTTGTCGTCGATGTTCGCGATCAGTCCGAGGCTGATTCTCTGCTTGATGAGTCTCTGCAGCACCGGGTTGGCCTCTCTGAAGGCCGGCCAGCGCTGCACGGAGTCGGGCAGGAAACCGCTGCGCGACGGTTCCAACGGCCAGCCGATCTCCTCGGCGATCTGGACGGCCGTGCGACGCAGCACCTCGGCGTAGAGCTCGTAAGAACCCGCCTGGATCTGCTGCTGGATCGAGTGGAAGAGCGGGATCAACACGTCCCGATCCATCTCGAAGCCGTCGCGCTGGGCCTCTCTGGTGAATGCGTCAAAGGCGCCCAAATCCCAGTCGATCAGGGTGCCGTAGACGTCGAATGTGACGAACGTGACGTTCTTGGGAATGGGCATCGGCCGCGCATTATGCCTCGCGAGGCGGCCGGCGCGCGCCGCGATGCAGCCGCGGAGCATTTGGCTATAAAGTCCGGCGCCGCTATGGACCTCCTCGAGTATCAAGGCAAGCAGCTGTTCGCCCGGCACGGAATCCCCGTGCCCAGCGGCAAACCCGCCTCCACCGTTGCCGACGCCGTCGCCGCTGCCGACGAGATCGGCTACCCCTGTGTCGTCAAGGCGCAGGTCCTGATCGGCGGTCGCGGCAAGGCCGGCGGCGTCAAGCTCGCCAAGGACAGAGCGGAGGCGACGCAGTACGCCACCGACATCCTCGGCATGGACATCAAGGGCTTCACCGTCCACGAGGTGTGGATCGAGGGCGCGTCGGACATCGCCGAGGAGTACTACGCCTCGATCGTCTTCGACCGCGCCGCGAAGGCGCCCCTCGTGATGCTCTCCACCCAGGGCGGGATGGACATCGAGGAGGTCGCCGAGAAGACGCCAGACGCGCTCGCGAGACTCCACGTCGACCCGCTGCTCGGCTTCCAGGACTTTCACGGCCGCAAGCTGGCGTTCGCCGCCAGAATCCCGGCGGACCTGATCCGCCCGGTCGGCGCGATGCTCGCGAAGCTGTACGTCACCTTCGTCAAGGAGGAGGCGATGCTGATCGAGGTCAACCCGCTGATCATCACGCCGGACCGCGACGTGGTCGCACTCGATGCGAAGGTCACGCTCGACGGCAACTCGCTCTACCGCCACCCCGACAACGCGGCGCTGCGCGACCCCTCCGCGGAGGACGAGCAGGAGCAGATGGCGCATGAGCGCGGCCTCACCTACGTGAAGCTCGACGGCGACATCGGCATCCTCGGCAACGGCGCCGGGCTGGTCATGTCGACGCTCGACGTCGTCGCCGGCGCCGGCGGCGCGCCCGCCAACTTCCTCGATGCGGGCGGCGGCTCGAGAGCCGACGCGATCGTCAGCGCGGTCGAGGTGATCCTCTCCAACCCGAAGGTAAGAGCCGTGCTGTTCAACATCTTCGGCGGCATCACGCGCTGCGACGAGGTCGCCAAGGGCCTGATCGAGGCGTTCGACGTCGTCAAGCCGACGGTCCCGTTTGTCGTGCGGCTCGACGGCACGAACGACGTCGAGGGCCGCAAGCTGCTCGCCGAGGCGAGCCTGCCGAACGTCGCGACCGCCGCGACGATGGACGAGGCAGCCGCGAAGGTCGTCGAGCTGGCGGCCGGATCGGGGGTGGCCGCATGAGCGTCCTCGTCGACAACGACACGCGCCTCGTCGTCACCGGCATCACCGGCCGCGAGGGCACCTTTCACGCGACGAACAACAAGCGCTACGGCACGCAGGTCGTCGCCGGCGTGACGCCCGGCAAGGGCGGCCAGGACGTCGAGGGGATCCCGGTCTTCGACACGATCGCCGAGTCGGTCGATAAGGCCGGCGCGAACACGGCGATGATCTTCGTCCCACCGCGCTTTGCGGCGGACTCGATCCTCGAGGCCGCGGACGCCGGCATCAGACTGATCATCGCGATCACCGAGGGGATCCCGGCGCACGACGAGCTGCGCGTCTACACGCAGCTGAAGCGTTCGCCCGACGTGCGCCTGGTCGGCCCCAATTGCCCCGGCATCCTGTCTCCCGGCAAGGCGAGCGTCGGCATCATTCCGGCGTCGTTCTTCAAGCCGGGCAACGTCGGCGTCGTCTCGCGCTCCGGCACGCTGACCTACCAGATCGGCAACGAACTGGCCCAGCGCGGCTTCGGCAACTCCTCGATCGTCGGCATCGGCGGCGACCCGGTCCCCGGCTCCTCCTTCATCGACATCATCGCGCTGTTCGAGGCCGACCCGGAGACCGAGCTGATCGTGATGAGCGGCGAGATCGGCGGCTCGGCCGAGGAGGAGGCTGCGGAGTACATCGCGGCCAACGTCTCCAAGCCCGTCGTCGCCTACATCGCCGGCTTCACCGCCCCGCCTGGCAAGACGATGGGTCACGCCGGCGCGATCGTCTCCGGCACGGCGGGCACCGCCGCTGCCAAGGCCGAGGCGCTCGAGGCGAAGGGCGTCCGCGTCGGCAGAACGCCGACCGAGACGGCCGAGCTGGCGATGCAGCTGCTGTCGGCCTGAGAGCCGGCGGCAGGTTCGCCAGCCCGCACGACGCCCGCGACGACGACTCGCGGGCGCTTTGCGTACCCTGCGTGACATGGCTTCCGAACCCGCTCCGATCTCCTTCGCCCGCGGCGCCCCGTCGCTCGACATCGTCGACGTCGACGGCCTGCGCGCCGCCGCTGACCGCGCCTTCCAGACCGATCCCGCCGGCACGACCGCCTACGGCACGTCGATCGGCTACAGACCGCTGCGCGCGTGGATCGCGGAGAAGCACGGCGTCGCGCCCGAGCAGGTCGTCGTCACGAACGGCTCGATGCAGGCCGACGCGTTCCTGTTCGAGGCGCTCGTCGAGGACGGCG
>Ga0126311_10000202_pt1 | contig 29576 bp, 30 predicted proteins | sample Plot61_FD_92539 | JGI IMG/M metagenome (GOLD analysis project Ga0126311, IMG submission 92539) | Serpentine soil microbial communities from UC McLaughlin Reserve, CA, USA - Plot61 | ecosystem: Environmental > Terrestrial > Soil > Grasslands | place: USA: UC McLaughlin Reserve, Lake County... | reverse complement strand
TTCCAGCGCCACTTTGCTCTTGAAAGCCGCGCTATACTGCTTCCGCTGTTTGCTCATCGGTCCTCCGCTAAGGTACCGATTTTATAGCTTATTCACCTGTCCAGTTTTTGGGGAGTGACTCACATTATTCATCAGCAATAAGGCACATTCTTCTATGCTCATGCTTGGGACAATCCTTACGATCAAATGTATGTGATCAGGAACTGTACTCACCTGGTCGATGGCAAACCGACGCTTTGTCGCCACTCGCAGCCAGTAATCTGTGAGCGCTCTACCAACTCCTGAACTGAAAATGCCTTTTCGCCAACGACTTGAGAAAACAAGATGGTGACTCAAATCGAAAACTGCATGAGTTGCTGATAGCTCGAGTGGTGCTTCGGAGCGATACCGGTACACGGGCGGCAAACATCTTAAATCATATCCGTGGTGCGCGGATTGTCGTTCGAGGTACTTGCGGACCGCATTCACGCGCACTCGACCGACGCTCTGAGCTAAATACCCTCGCGCCCAAAGACGTGAGCGAAGCGTCGATTGGCGAGACGTGTTGGTCTTAATTGTTTGAACTACTTTCGCTACTGGTTGGTTTGGGCGGAGGCTGACCACGATCCGAAGTTGAGTAGGATACGATTTGAAAGCGAGCAGGCGGTAGTCGTGTCGCTCACAAATGTCGTATATGAGTGCTTTTAGTAGGGGGTCAATTGAAGGCAAAGATCGAGATCTGCGATGAGTGCGGAAGCACAGATAGTAGTGCAATTGGTAAGCCCATGTGAGGGTCTTTAACGGTGTGAGGTACATGAGAGCAGAATAGGTTCGACTATCGATTAACGCAAGCTTGTAGAAACGATCTGAATCATCCACCCACTGCCGTGGGTGGGATTTCTTACAGGCACGCTGGCGATTGTAGAAACGATCTGAATTATCCACCCACTGCCGTGGGTGGGATTTCTCGTGGGCGAAGCGGCGGTTGTAGAAACGATCTGAATTATCCACCCACTGCCGTGGGTGGGATTCTCGTGGGCCAAGTGGCGCTTGTAGAAAGGATCTGAACCATCCACCCACTGCCGTGGGTGGGATTTCTCGTGGGCCAAGTGGCTCCTTGTAGAAACGATCTGAATCATCCACCCACTGCCGTGGGTGGAATTTCTCGTGGGCCAAGTGGCGCTTGTAGATACGATCTGAATTATCCACCCACTGCCGTGGGTGGGATTTCTTGTGGGCGAAGCGGCGCTTGTAGAAACGATCTGAATCATCCACCCACTGCCGTGGGTGGATTTCTTGTGGGCGAAGCGCCTCTACGGCTGATGGTTCTGTCCTACTCCTAGCTAACGACGGAATCCCACCAACGGCAGTTGGTGGTTCCTTCAGATCCTCTCTACCGCTGCGGAATCTTGCGCACGAGATTGTCGGGGTGCGAATTATTACCCGCCGCTTCGCTGCAAAACTTCCGAATAGACCATTTCTCCACTGGCATAAGCGTTGCGCTTGTGAGGGTGAGTAATACTATAGCCGGGGTCTCATATGCCGAACGCGCAACAAATAGAGATGGAGGAGCCAGCCGGGCTTGGCAGGAATCGAGCGGGAGCTGATTTCCCTTCGTTCCTGCAAGCCGTCCACGCCGCCAGCGTCAGCAACCTGAGTCTCCTGCACCCGCGCGGAAAGGTCCTGTTCGCCGAAGGTGAGCCCGCTCGCGGCGTCCACGTACTGCGAACAGGCCGAGCAACCGTGTCGATCTCGTCGAGTCAAGGACGCATCGTGATACTGCGTCTCGCGCAAGCAGGCGACGTGCTCGGGTTGAACTCAGTGCTACAGAACTCATCTTACGAAACGACAGTCAAGGCGCTCGAACCATGTCGCACAGACTTCATCTCACACGCCGAATTAATCGAGTTGATGCGAAAAAGCCAGACCGTCACCGAGACCATCATGCGGATACTGAGCCGGGAACTGGGAGAACTTACGAACCGGGCCAGGTCTTTAGTCTTACCGCAAACGGCCGGCGCCAGGCTAGCCCGACTCCTGCTTGAATTGAGCAAAGAGAACGGCCTTGACAAGCTTTTTACACACGAAGAGCTCGCACAAATGATATGCTCTTCGCGCGAGACCGTGACCCGCCTGCTGGCGAATCTTAATAAGCGCCAGATCATTCGCGTGACATCAGACAGCATCCTGATCAGCGATCGAGCAGCTTTGCAGTCAATCGCCGTTGCTTGAGTTGTGACGCTCGTCACATCTTCACACACGGCAGAAAACCTAAAATACGGAGTCCAGGGTCAGTCACTTAATCGCGAAAATTAAAGGTGGGCTAGATGAGTAGATTCTTTAAAGCACTCCTGATCTGTGGCTTAGTTTTCGTCGCGCTCGCTGGAATCAGCTACAACAATCCCTCTCAATCCGCGCAGCTCAACCTCGCGAAGTCTGACGATTACGTCGGCAGCGACACCTGCAAAGACTGCCACGAAGATCAGTTCAAAAACTTCTCCCATACGTCCCACGCTCAGCTCACCAAGCTTGCAAGTTGGAAAGAGAAGATTACGGGTTGCGAATCGTGCCATGGTCCAGGCAAGGCCCACATTGAAGAAGGCGATCCGAAGAAGATCATTTCATTCAAGAACAAGTCGTCGAAGGAAACCTCCGAGACGTGTTTAGGCTGTCACGCCGGCAGAGAGGAACACAACAACTTCCGTCGCGGCGAGCACTGGCGCAATGACATCGGTTGCACTGACTGCCATTCAACCCACTCTGCACCAACCGGACGACAACTCGCAGCCTCGAACGTCTTCGTCTCCTCAGCAAACGCACAGAAGCCAGGCTTTGCCGACATACGCTTGCTCAAGAAGAGCGAGCCACAGCTTTGCCTCGGTTGTCACAGCGAAACGAAGCACCAGTTCAACCTGCCGTTCCATCACAAAGTGCTCGAAGGCGCGATGCGATGCAGCGATTGCCACAACCCACACGGCGGATTTGAGCTGAAACAAACGCGACTCGCGACCGGCGCCGATGCCGCGTGCATCAAGTGTCACGCTGACAAACAAGGCCCGTTCGTGTACGAGCATGCTCCGGTTAAGACTGACGGATGCATCGCGTGTCACACGCCGCACGGCTCATCCAACCCGCGTCTATTGATTACGAGTCGCGTCGCCCAACTCTGTCTGACGTGCCACAGCGTCGCGCACGGTGTCGGCGCGGACGAGCCCGCGGGTCCGCAGCACAACCTGAACGCGCAATACGCGAACTGCACGAATTGCCACATCAAGATTCACGGGTCTCGTACGAGCCCGGTGTTTTTCCGCTGACGAACTTGAGCGACAAAAAGGCACGAAATGCGCAAAATATTTTCGCTACCACTGAGTCTTTTATGTTTGAGTCTTTGGACGATAGGTGCAGTCGCACAACAACCGGCGCCTTCACCTTCTCCGACAAAGTCCGATTCACCTGACGCGCCAACGGAGGCGGGCGAAAAGGCCGGAGACTATACGGCTATCGGCAGTGTGGAGTTTGGATATCGCGGACTCAGCGTTGACGGAGATCTCAACAAGTATCAAAGCGATCTCAACTACAAAGCCGGACCAAGACTCTTCGACAGTTCTTTCCTGCTCAGATCCAGTGACGGCAAAGGCTCTCTCTTCGAAACGTTTCTGGTTAACTCAACGGGCTGGGGCGCCGATCCACAGGGTAACCTGCGCGTGAATGTCGAACAGCCGGAGTGGTATCGCTTCGATGCCACTTATCGTCGCTTTAAATACTTTCGCTTTCTTAACAACTTCGCCAATCCAAACTGGGTATTCAGTCCGGCGCAGTTCAGTGTTTCGCCCAAGCTCACGACCGGAGAACATGGCTACGATACCCGAGTAAAGTTAGGAGACTTCGATCTCACTCTCCTGCCGAAGAACCGGCGTATTCGTTTCAACCTCGGTTACTCACCGGAGCGCTACAGTGGACCAGCCTTCACCAACTACCACGCGGGGGGAAACGAATTCATGTTTCTCTCGCAGCTTAGATCGCGCGCTAACGATTTCCGCGCCGGCGCCGACGGTAAACTCGGGCCGCTGAACTTTTCGTTCTTACAAGGCTTCCGTCGCTTTCGTGATGACAGTGTGATCGATCTCGGAGCCACACCGGGAATAAATCTCAATCCAACCGCACCGAGTTTGACCAGTTTCGATCGCAATGAACCGGCACGCGGCAGCGTTAACTACACGCGTTTCAGTTTGCAAACGCTGATCGCGAAGAAACTCGACGTCACCGGTCGCATCATTTACAGCAAAGCCGAGCAAAACTATTTGTTTGCCGAGAGTCTCACTGGCCGAAACTGGAACCCGCGAATCACCGGATTTCCACCGAGCCCGCCCGGCGCGACGCCAAACATTCTCAATCTCGGCCTGTACAATCTAACCGGCGACACTGAAAGACCAAGTTGGCTCGGCGACCTCGGCCTAACCTTCATGGCCACCGGCAAGCTCCGGATTTCAAACACGTTCAGAGTTGAAACGTTCGACATTACCGGCTCAGCACTCTTCAGCGATTTCTTTTCACTCACGCGCGGTACACGGACTGACACAATCGGATTCAATAATGCCAACGTGCTCACCAGCACCGATTATCGAAAGATCCAGAACACGATCGAAGGCGACTACCAGTTTAATCCGCGCTACTCGATCCACCTTGGCTATCGATACGCACAACGCCGCGTCGAAGAAGCGATCAGCGGCTTCAACCTCGGCGCTAATCAACCGACGCCGCTCGTGCCTGAAAGTTTTACAGAGCACAACAACACACACGCGCTGCTGGGTGGTTTCAAGGCGCGGCCACTCAGTGAGTGGACCATTTACTTCGACGCCGAGCACGGTACGGCAGACAACGTGTTTTCGCGCATCGGCAATTACAACTACACCAACGTTCGTGCGAAGAGCAGGTACAAACCAAACCAGCGGCTCGCTTTCAATCTCGCGGTGATCACCAAAGACAATTCGAATCCTTCCGAGATCGCAGGTGTTTCGCTTGCGGACTTCGGAGTCAATATCAAATCGCGCATCTTTAGCTCGTCGCTTGATTGGACCACGACGTCGAGATTCTCTGTCAGCGCCGGTTACAACTACCACTGGATAAACAGCAAGGCCATTGTCGACTATTTCTTCAACAGCGTGCGGCATCCGCTGGGCAACAGTCTCTATATCGTGAGGAACAATTTCTTCTACGTAGAAACGGTGGCGCGGATTGCTCCCCGCACGACCTTGTTCGCGGCCTATCGTATTAATAAGGACAACGGCCAGGGAAATCGCGTGGCCGATCCGACCGGCAATCCGGGAACGTTGATCGCCTCTTATCCAATGAGCTATCAATCGCCGGAAGCGCGGCTCGCGATCAAGCTGCACGACCGGCTCGATTGGAACGTTGGCTACCAGTATTACAATTACAACGAAAGCACGATTGTTGGACCACGACCGCAGAACTATCACGCGCACCTGCCTTACACGTCGTTGCGCTTCTACTTCGGCCGCAAAGAATAGATCGCAGTCGTGCTAAAAGTCTTCGCATTCGTAGTGATCGGTCTCACGCTGGCGCAACCGCGCACGAATTACTCAGACTTTTCCCACACCACTCACGTCGGGAAAGAAAAGCTTGCGTGCGGTTCGTGTCACAAGGTCGTTAGCAAAGATGTCACCGACTTTCCGCAACACGCGTCATGCCTGAGTTGTCATCGCCAACAATTCTTCGCGCGCGAGCGACCGGCTCCAAAGATCTGTTCCAATTGCCACGTCAAAGGCACCCCAAACAATACGACGCGCCACCCATTTCCGAATCATGGCAAGAAGCCCGCGGGCTTTGTCTCAGAGTTTCGCGTCTCATTCCAACATGAGAAGCACGAGGATGTGGATTGTGCCGACTGCCATGAAACCAAAGAACCGGATAGCAAGCCGCAGTCGCTCACTCACGCGAAGTGCTTCGTGTGCCATAACCAGGAGAGCGAGCTCGCACCTCTGCCTGCAAACTGCGATACGTGTCATAAACCAGCCGCTTCGGAAAAGCGTGCAAGTCTGGAAAGAGTCTTCGCGCATGCGGTGCAGCAATCCGCGACTGACTTTTCACAATTCAAACACGACAATCGCAATCACGCGCGGCTTCCCTGTTTGCTTTGTCACCGCCGTGAAAACAATTCACCGCAACCGGCGTTGCCGGGCAAAGCTGCACATGCGCCGTGTACGGGTTGTCATGCGCAGCAGTTCTCAAATCCCGCGAGCGAGATCTGCACGATCTGTCACACAGACGTGCAGAGTGGAAAGGTCAAAGCGTTTCCACCGTTGCGCAGTTTCGACGCGAGGTTCGATCACGCGAAGCATACGGATGCGGCTTGTGCCACTTGTCACCGGAGAAATCGTGGTGGTGTCGGGCTGTCGATTCCTGCGCGCCTGAATGCTCACGTCACTTGTTTTAGCTGTCACACGCCTGGCGCGCAGGCGAATGGACGGAACATCTCGTCGTGCAGCACCTGTCATCAGCTTGGAAAGCTGGTCCGCACTCCGGAGCAAGCGCGTGCGTATCGGGTTGGGTTCAGTCATGCAAGTCACGATGCGTCTGAGAAGTTGGGTTGTGCGGCGTGTCATCAGGTAAGAGGGCGGCAAGTTTCAGCGCCGTTGCCCTTGAATCATCACGCGCCGGCTCGTGCGTTCAGTTGCGCAAGTTGTCACAACGGGCAGCGAACGTTCGGCGGCGACAATTTTTCTGTCTGTACTCGTTGCCACAATGGTCCATCGTGGCGTTTCTGATTGATCGCCGAACAAGCCAGGAAGAGGGGCTTGCCCCGCTTGTCCAATCCAGCAGCAGCGGGGGCAAGCCCCTCTTCCTGGCTTGTTCGGCGGGCTGCGCTGAGGAAAGTTTCGCAGACATCTGGGGAAAAGCGCGCGTTGGTAAATCGATAGATCGAGATTTGCGGGTTTTTCCGCAGGGCACACTCGTTGCACTTAGCCATTAAGGAGGGGATGATGAAACTGGTAAAGAACATAACAATCGCGATGGCAGCAATCTTTTTGTTCAGCATGGTCTTCCTGAGCGTTGCACCCGCTCAGGGTGAAGCACAACCGTCTGAACCCGCAGCTTATTACAAAGCCAAATGTCAGATGTGCCACGGCCCAAAGGCAGAGAAGAAATTCGATCCAGCTCTCACCGACGAGCAATGCATCGACGCGATTTTGAAAGGTAAGAAACCCGAGAAGCCACCTAACATGCCGGCCTACGGCGAGAAGGGTGTAACAGCAGATCAGGCAAAAGCACTCCTCGAGCACATGAAACAACTGAGAGCGAGTCAGTAAACAAATTTCAGCAAGCGTTTCCACCAACACCTCCCGTGCCAGTTTGGGCGACAAACGGCATGGGAGGTATACGTGTTTTTAAGGAAACTCATTGAGACGCCGATGAGCGAACAAAAACAACCAGAACAAAAATCCCCAACCCTATTTAGAAATTACATAAGCTTCGCCGGCGCGGTGATCGTAATCGCCGCAGTCGTCAGTATCGTGCTGCTGTTTCTCATCGACTTGTCGCAAACAGCAGACAACCCTTACCTCGGCATCGTGACCTACGTCATCCTGCCGGCGTTCCTCGTCTTTGGTATTGTCGTGATACTCGCGGGGATGTGGCTGGAAAGACGCAGGCGCAGGCGTTCGCCGACTTCCGAGATCGCGCCGTATCCCAAAGTTGATCTGAACGACCCGAGACAGCGACGCATCGCGATCGCGATCCTCACTCTGTCTTTCGTTTTCATTTGCGCGAGTGCGTTCGGAAGTTATCGCGCTTACGAGTACACAGAATCGGTGGAGTTTTGCGGTAAAGCTTGTCACAGCGTAATGAAGCCTGAGTTTGTAGCGTTCCAGGCGACGTCGCATGCCAGTATTCGGTGCGTTGATTGTCACGTGGGCCACGGCGCCGAGTCGTATGCGCGTTCCAAGTTTTCGGGAGCGCGTCAACTCTTTTCCCTTGCCACCAACAGCTACTCAAAACCAATCGAGTCACCCGTTCACAACATGCGTCCAGCGAATGAAACGTGCGAGCAATGTCACTGGTCGTCGAAGTTTCATGGCGCGCAGCTCAAGACTTTCAATCACTACGCCTATGACGAACAAAACTCGTTACGACAAACGCGAATGTTGATTAACGTGGGTGGGGGCGATCCGGCGAGTGGGCCAGTGGCCGGAATTCACTGGCACATGAATCTTGGTAATCAAATCACTTTCATCGCGGGCGACAAGCAGAGGCAAGTGATTCCCTGGATCCGCGTGCAGGATCGCAATGGCAACGTGACTGAGTATAATGATCGCAGTCGACGTCTCACTTCCGAGCAGATCGCATCTTCCGAGAAACGGCGCATGGACTGTATCGATTGCCACAATCGCCCCGCCCATACTTACCTGCCACCAGATGTAGCTCTGGATCAATCATTCGCGGCCGGTCGACTCGATCCGGCGTTGCCGTATCTGAAGAGGCAGGCAGCAGAAGCATTGAATAAACCTTATTCGACAGAAGGTGAGGCACTCAACGCGATCTCATCAGGACTGGACAGCTTTTACCGCACAAACTACAGCCAGCTCTACTCACAGAAACCAGAAACGATCAAAACCGCGATCAGCGAAACGCAGCGTATTTTTAAGACCTATTTCTTCCCCGAGATGAAGACCAACTGGTCGACTCATCCAAACAACATCGGACACTTCTATTCATCAGGATGTTTTCGTTGTCATGATGGCGAACACGTCAGCGACACGGGTAAGGTGATTCGAAATGATTGCAACATCTGCCACACGGTGCTTTCAGACTCCGCCAGACCGTCGACGATGCCTGCTACGATCGATTTCAAGCATCCGGTGGATCTCGGTGGCCTGGCAAATCGAAAGTGCGAAACCTGTCACAAGGCAAATGAGCCATTCCGGCATCCGGTAAACCTCGGAGACATCTCGACGTTCCAGTGCGTCGAATGCCATCCAAAACAGTAGCTATTGTGTCTCTAAAACCCTATTTAGTGCCCGGCGTGATTCTGGGAATTGCGATCGGTTTGGCGATTGGGGTTGGAGCCTACACTTTCGTCTACGCTCGTGGCTATTCGTACATGACTGACAATGCGGAGGCGTGTGTGAACTGCCATATCATGCAGGACCAGTTTAGCGGCTGGGTAAAGTCAAGCCATCGCGCCGTTGCTGTCTGCAATGATTGCCACACGCCTCCGGGATTGGTCGCGAAGTATGCAACCAAAGCGCGCAACGGGTTCTGGCACTCTTACTATTTCACCACCGGCTGGTTTGACGACAACATCCATATCACGCCTCGCGGTCTTGAAGTAGCTGAGCAAGCCTGCCGGAAGTGCCATCAGGAAATTGTGCAAGCGATTGAAGGTCCGCATCCCGACGCTGCGGACGCGCGCACAAGTTGTATTCGTTGTCACAATTCAGTAGGTCATCTGCACTAGTAGACTGGAGAAGATCTAATGGCTGAGGAGAAACAAAACAGTCGACGGCGTCGCTCACTGCGCTTTGTGGGCCTGGTCGCGATAGTTGTGCTTGCCACCGTTTTCGGATTGGGCCTGCTGGTTAACATCTTCCAGCGCAAACAAGAAGCGCGCAATCCTTTCTTCAGAGTTGTCGAGCTCACAGACGACACCATTGATCCGAGTATTTGGGGCAAGAACTTTCCGCTTCAGTATGACGACTACTTAAAGACAGTGGATCAGGTCCGCACACGCTATGGCGGCAGCGAAGCGGAGCCACGCACGCCCACGCAGGCCGATCCTCGTTCTGTAGTCGCGCAGTCGCGCCTCGAAGAGGATCCGCGCTTGAAGATCATCTGGGCGGGATATGCGTTTTCTAAAGATTTCAGGGAAGAACGCGGTCATGCGTATATGCTCGATGATCAGACGTTCACCGAGCGTCAGCAGGTTGCGAAACAACCCGGCACGTGCATCAACTGTCATGCCTCGGCGTATGTCGCATACAAGCAGCTCGGCGGCGGCGACATTGTCAAAGGCTTCGAGGCATTGAACAAGATGCCGTATTTCGAAGCTCGTAAAGTCGTCACTCATCCGGTCGCGTGTATCGATTGCCATGATTCGCAAACGATGCAATTGCGCGTCACGCGTCCGGCATTCATAGAAGGCATGCGCGCCTTGAAAGCTTCGCAGGGCATTCAAAACTACGACGTAAATAAGCAGGCCACGCGGCAGGAGATGCGGGCCTACGTTTGCGGGCAATGTCACGATGAATATCACTTCAGTGGTCCAGAGAAGCGCCTGGTCTATCCGTGGGCCAAAGGACTTTTGATCGAGAACATTCTCGCTTTTTATGACGAGCAGAAGTTCAAAGACTGGGAACATGCCACCACGGGCGCACCGGTGCTCAAAGCACAGCATCCGGAGTTTGAGATGTGGAACCAGGGAATTCATGCGCGTTCGGGTGTTGCGTGTGCGGATTGCCACATGCCTTACAAGCGTGAGGGTGCGTTAAAGATCAGCGATCATCATGTGCGTTCCCCGTTGCTAAACATCAATCGCGCCTGTCAGACGTGTCACAAGTGGTCTGAAGAGGAGCTGAAGGCGAGGGTGGAGACGATTCAGTCGCGAACGTATAACCTTCGCAACATTGCGATGGATGCGCTCGTCGATTTACTTAACGACATCAAGGCGACGAAAGATGCGGGACGAACGGACGCTGGAGTGACAACAGCGCAAGACTTCCAGCGCCGCGCTCAGTTCTATTTGGATTTCATCGAATCCGAAAACTCAACCGGGTTTCATGCACCGCAAGAGGCCGCGCGCATTCTGGGCGAGTCGATCAACTTCTCGCGTAAAGGCCAGATCGCGCTTCGTGGCAATCTACAGCCGAATTCACAGTAGACGGCAGCTTTGCCTCAAAAGTCATGGATGCGAATACCGCCGATATCTACGGGCACCGATTTCATAGCAACACCTTCCTTGTCACTGGTCACCAGCAGATCGCCAAGGAGTCGATTTGCGATTTTAATCTCATTTTTGTTCTCCTTTATTTAGACCAGTGGGATCCAGGACCGATGAGAAGGACTATGTGCGCCGAGGCATTATATACCTGCTTTAACGCAGGTCGTCTTAACGTTCGAATGATTTTTAGCATCTAAACTCATCACAAACGGCATGAACGTTGCAGTGTGAACGAGCATGAACACAGACACGATCACACCGCCGGCAGTCGAATTCGTAACGTTTCCCTGAGCTTCGACGATCGGCTGGTGCTAAACGACATGACCTTCACGCTAACTCAAGGCGAGATGATCTTTGTGACGGGTATCTCAGAATCCGGCAAATCGGTGTTGTTGCGTTTAGCGATGGGGCTTCTAAAACCAGACTCCGGACAAATTTTTATCGAAGGACGAGAGTTATTGTTTTAGAGGCTGGAAGAATCATCCTGGACAGATCAGTTGAGGATTTCGCGAAGAGTGAGCTTCCCGCAATCAAGGAAATGCTTACTCTTGATCGCCATGATCACTCCCGTGATCCCCATTTCACAGACCCGTGGGACAAACGACGCCGCCCTACTGAAGCGATTCTCTAAAATCGGCTGGCCTCAAAAGTCGATCACGCTCCATCGTTGGTAGGAATTTTTAGCCACAAAAAGACACAAAAAGCTCAAAAATCAGCAGAACCTATTTGAGCTTTTTGTGCCTTTTTGTGGCCATAAAGACTCTTGCGGAGCGCGGAGCTCTAACCTTCTGAAATGCCTGTCAGGCGCTCAATCCTTATTCGAAAAACGATAACTTCCGGCGGCGAGCCATCTATGGCGATCGCAGATTCGACCGGTGTTAACATCGGAAATCTACGGAGCAGCTTAGTAAGAACATCGGCACGCTCGTTTGCCTTTGTGATTTCTTCATACTTTCCAAAGGCAAGTGCGCTTCGCCAGCGCAAGTCGCTTTCGATCTCGTCGACTTGCACACAAGCATGAGGATTTTCACGAAGGCCGGAAATCTTCAATCCAGGTAGTGAGTGACTGTATAGAAAATCTCCTTCCAGGTGACAGTTAACCGGTACGACATACGGTTCACCATTCACAATGCAACCAAGCCGCGCCACACGCGCTTCGTGAAACAATCCCCTCGCCTCATCATTACTCAACATCTTCATCATCCGCGTCTACCTTAGCCAGTCTCTTTACAGATGAACGGCAACACGTGTACCGAAGCATTTAGCAACAGAGTCTTCCCATAACCCATCTTCACAACTGCGAATTTCTCCCCTGACTGCCGCAAAAATTCGCAATCAACGAAGCTTTATACTTTTGAGGCAAAGCCGCAGGAGATCTAAACTGGAGGATGATGGCTGAAGTACGTCTACGACTGTCAGACGATCACCACACTGTGAGTGAAGTGCTGGAGCAACTTCTGACGGCGTTAGAGAACAAGGATGTACAGACGAGCTATTCCAGGCTGGATCTATTTTGGGCACGGCTGGCCGTTCACATTCGAGCGGAACACCTGCACCTGTTTCCGGCAGTAACGGACCGTTTGACTAAGTCACTCCACGGCGTGGTGTCAGACTTGAATGAAGCGCAAAGGGTAGTAGAGAGTTTGCGCGCGGATCACGATTTCTTCATGCATGAACTCGCACGAGCAATTGGCGTTCTTCGTCAACTTCCTCAGACGATAGTTACAACAAGCGATGAGGCCAAATTAGCTGCTGTCGCCGGCACCGTCCGAAAGATTGAAGAACGACTGGCTACTCACAATGAGATTGAAGAAAATCAGATCTATCGTTGGTCGAGTACAATTCTGAACGAATCCGAGCAGTTGGAATTACTCGCGCGAATAAACGCTGAACTTGAGAATGGCCCACCACGATTCTCAGAGCAGGCCTGGCAAAACCAGTAAACACCCGCGACCGCTTGCACAAAAGTCTTAAATCCCACCCGCGGCGGTGGGTGGATACTTCAAATTCCTCTATTAGAAGGGATTTGAACAATCTTCATGAACAAAAGAAAACGACGAGGTGGATTTTGCTCCCACCTCGTCGCTGTTTCTGTTAGCTGATGATTACTTACCGCTTAAGGCACTGAAATCTTCAGCGCCGTCAGTGTATTACCTTCACCCTTACGGACTTCGACGGTAACAACGTCGTTCGCTTTCACGTCAGCGAGAGCCGCATCCTTTCCAGCTTTAGTCACTTTCGTTTCACCTGTAACAGTTAGCGTGTGCTCAGCCTTCTGGCTGTCAATGATGGTCAACGCTGAATCAGTAACGGCAGATACTGTTCCGTTGATCATAGCTGTCTTCTCTTTTTTCGGCTGATCCTTGGCTGGCGTAGTCTGTTCCTGCTTTGCCATGACAAAGCCGGCTGATAAAAGCAGCCCCAGACAGAGCATCGCCGCACCGAGTGCTCTTGATACTTTACTCATTCTTCTCTTCCCTTCCTTGATTGTATTTCGAGTGATACGAGCAGACTCCAGAACTGAGTCCGGAAGACTTATCGATAACATAATTCATTAGACCGCCGCGGTTACGCTGATTGGTTACTACGAACATGTGATGACCTTGCGAAACGGTTGTTCATCAGTTGCTCAACGAATCGTTATCTTTCGATTTGATGGCGATTTGGTGGCATTGTCTCATCGACCCGGTATCATCTCCTGCATGGCAGACACGCTTCAGTTCCTAAACGTGGGTATCCCGCCCCGCCGAGTCGCAGATGAACCTCGCAAAATAGTCCAAATAAGACTTAAAATCAGTTGTCGCTATTCCATACTGTTAAGGCGCAGCCAGGAGAGGACCAATGAATAACACACAGTCCACCGAAACATGTGCTCATACACCATGTAAATGTCCGCGACCGTCGGACGATGAATATTGCAGCCTACACTGTAGGAATGCGGCGGGTGGGAGTGAGAAGAACTGTAGCTGCGGTCATCCTGATTGCCTGTAAGACGTCCGCGGCAGGTTTCAATTCACGTTGGACTAGAATCCCAGGGTTCTCGCTGCGCTTCGAACCCTGGGCTGAAATTAGCGAACGCCTTCGGCGTATTTCAAACTGCACCACTATCTACTGAAAGGTGAGGTCAAGCTGCTTGTGTAAAACCTAGATGTTCATGGTCCAGATGCGCACCTTCCCATCGTCGCTGCCGGTGACGAGTCGGGTGCTGACAGTGAGGAACGAGAGCGCGTTGACGCCGGAACACTCAGCGATGGTCCGTGAGCGTCCGCTCTCGAGATCCCACACGCGAATTCTGCCGTCCAGTGAATAGGCAGCGAGTTTGTCACTCTGCATCGAGATTGCCATCCGGCACACGCAGGAACAGTTCTCTCCTAAAATGCGTGCTTCGCCAGTGCGAACGTTCCATAAGCGCACTGTTTCGTCCCAACTCCCGGACGCCAACTCCCTGCCGTCGCCCAGAAATGCAATTGACGTAATCTGACGCGTGGCTCCTCCGAGGACGCGCATCGTGCCTGTTTCAAGATCCCAGAGCCTGATCCACGGATTTGAAAGATCGCTGTCAGCGGCCGCGATTTGGCGTCCATCGGGTGAAAAAGCGATCGAGCGTGGACCACTCCATGCGCCTTTCAAAACACGCATCTGTCCCGTTTGCAAATTCCAAACTTGTATCTCGCAACGCGCATCCGCACTCGCGGAAGCGAGACTTTTGCCACCCGGCGAGAAAACGAGTGAAGGCTGTTTGCCGATCTGGCCCAACAACTTCACTTCCCCGGAATGTAAATCCACGAGCTCGATCGATGGTCCACTGGCGGCGGCGATCAGCACGCCATTCGGTGAAAAGGCGAGTGCTGATACCGGTGCCTCGCATTCCTTCAGAGTATTGGTGGAGTGTGGCTGCAGTAAGCAAATGGCTCCGTCGTCTCCACCGCAAGCTATCATTTCGCCTAACGGAGAAACGGCGATCGAGCGAACTGCTTTGGAGAATTGTGCGATGAGTCCCGACCGCGGCCACGGATTTGACGGATTCGCGTTACTAACTAATGGCAGCTCGATCAATGTGGCCTTTGATTCAGATCTCGAAAGCGTGCGGATCGCGCGGGCCCACGACTCAACGGCCCAGCGCGCGTCGCCTTCGTTCAAGGTGCGACCCTTTCGCAAGCGTTTGACCAACAGACCGCGGAGTAAATCGCGCTGCAATCCATCCTGCGAAACAAGCAGATCGCTGGCGACACGCTCTCTAACTGCCAGGACCAGCAAAGAGATCTCCTCTTTAAAAGCGCCGCAGTAGTCCTTTAAGAGGTTCTCGCAGAGCTTTGCATCCTTGAGTGGTGCAAGGCCGTGCCTGATCAAGATCTCGCCCAGCGTTTGCGGCACGCTTTCATCGAATTGCTTCAAGACCAGATCTCACCCTCTGTGTGGCCGAAGTTGATTCTCGTGCCCAGGGCCAGCGTTACGCTGCGGCCCGGTGAGACGTCCCTGACCTCACCTTTCTGATTTGTGGTGGACCAGGTTTGCATCGAGATGTTCTTGAGACCCCAGATCTCCGGATCGACTGGATGTTTCGTCACGGCGGCAACGGGTTGGGTGAAGTCGTATTTCTTTTCTTCGTTCACGTGATGTGCGAACAGTAACGTGTCGTGATTCAACATCACGAAGCTCTTACCGATGCGAACACGTGGCGGCAGGCGCAGTTGTCGCTGGCACGCCCAGCAACGATCGTTGTCTTCTTCGTGATCGTGAAAGTTTTCTGCGTGGCAGTGCGTGCAATAGATGATTGAATCGCGCAGGCGGACCATCGCTGACCGCCAATTACTTTCACGCACGCGTCCGTGTTGTGGATCACGAATACCGTCAGTGAATGCTTTCGTGAACAGGTCGCGCAGGAAACGCGGATACAGCGGCCAGAAAGCGAGTGCGTTGCGATGAGACTGCGGATCCGGCGCGTTTGAGTCGTCAGCAGGATCGAATATAAACAGCGGCTCCGTTCCGTAAAGCTTCTTCATCGCCGGCCAGTCGAGACATTTGATCGCCAGCTCTTTCTTTCCTTCGAGTGGGTGATGCATCACGAACATGTAGAACAACAGCACCGCGAGTGAGAAGAGATCAGTTTGCGTACTGGGTGTCGCCTCGCCTCTGACAATTTCGGGCGCCATAAATCGTGGCGTGCCGTAGACGGCGCTGCGCGACTGGTTATCGACGGCAACGTTGTCGTTGTCGCAAATGAGGATCTCGCCGTTGTTCGGATCGAAGAAGACGTTGCCGAAAGAGATGTCGCGATAGCAAAGGCCCTTTGTGTGAAGCTGTAGATAACTGTGCGAGAGCTCCAGGCCGGCGGTGGCCAGGGCACGAAAGCCGGGTTCAATCCTTCGCTTCATTAAGTCGACGATACCGCGGAATCTACGATCTCTCAGCGGCATGACGTAGCCAAAGCCGGTGCTGGAAGATGAAGTCGCCAGCTCGATCGGCCAGAGAAAACGATCGCTCGGAGTCCCCATGTTGATCAGCGTCTCGAGCGCTTTCTGTTGTTCCGGCGTAGCCGAAGCCGTGTAATACCACTTGAGCGCGACGGGTCTATTGTCCAGCAATGCGCCGTAGACTTCTCCCTGCCCACCGCTCCCGAGGAAATTCTCGACGACACAGTCACCGCGCGTGGCTCCAGTGCGGACCTTCTGACCTGGTTTAAGAATCTGGTCCATGTTTATCCAGTGAATAGAGAATGCCGAGGGTGACGTCGTCGCCACTGCCCGCGCGAGTTGAATCGCTGAGCCATCCGGAGAGATTGTCTTTGACCATGGCGAGACCGTGCTCGCGAATCATCTGCAGGATATCAGAGCCGACTTTGAAGAAGCCGGATTCGTGTCGAAATGAATTCGGATAACCGTCAGTCGAGAGCAAGATGAGCGCTGGATACGAGTGGGTGAGTGGTTGGAAGCTCACGCGGAAATCACGCCACGCGTTAGGGGCGCACAGGGATGTGGTTTCGTTGCCGAAGAGTCGATCGTCTCTGGTTAGAGGCCGTGTTACTTCGCCGCTCTCGCTTACCGTCAGGATCTCTCCGTCTCCGAGTTGCAGGTATAGGGCAAAGCGCTCGCTGACAGCGGCAACAATCAAGGTCGCGCCGTACGCGACGATGGAGCTCTCTTCATTGCTGAGTGGATCCGCGTTGCAGTGATCGATGACTACTTCAACCCACTTGCGGACAAGCGCACGCGGCAGCCAATCTTCAATCGCGTCTTTCAGTAACGACAGGTTGTCTGCCTGGCCATTGATAAACTCATGGACCAACTGCGCGGCGGTTTCAACCGCGAGACTGGCGCCGATATGGCTACGTGAGTATCGCGCGCTACCATGACCGTCAGCTACGGCGAGCACGATCGACGATCCCTCACCGGAAGCAGGCAGCCAGCAGATGGCGTCCTGATTGGGCAGACCGTTGCGCTCATGCACCGCCCCACGCACACTCTCACCAACAACCTGCCAATGATTACGCATCGTTTATCGTCACCTGTATTTATCCACAGATTACACAGATTCCATAAAATCTGCGTAATCTGTGGATAAGGAGTCGAGTTTATTACTTACCACACGTCGTCGGCGGCTCCGGCGCCGGTGTCGGGAATGACCGGGAGAGGGACGTTCAGGCCCGGTGAAGAATCGATCGTTCTGCTCATTGGTGAAGAGGCCGACTTGAGCACGGCGGTCGATACCCAACGAATGTATTTGGTTAGAGCTTCCGGATTGTTGGCTTGCAGTGGCCTCAGCTCCGGGTTGTTGATGAACCTCTTCAACACTTCCTGATCGGCGTCTTCACCGATCGCAATCGCGATACGTACAGCTTTACGACCCCACGGCTCGTTCATCAAAGCCTGCAACCCCCCGTTAAAGTCGTCAGTCGGTTGACCGTCGGAAATAAGCACGAGCACGGGCGGCAACGCGCGATCTGTCATGGGTGGAATCTTGAGCTGGTCCGCAACAATGGTGAGGGCACGGCCCATCGCAGTGACGCCGCCGGCAATGAGATCGTCCCACTTGAAATCCGCGATGTCAGTCGGCTGCGAGACGTGCCACTGAGCGCCATCAGAAAATCTGACCGCACGCACGAGCACCTGCGCGTTCGGATTCTCATCGGCGACGTCCTGCATCGATGGAATCGCTTCCTTGATCGCGGTATTCAGCGATTGGATCTTGCCGTCGACGGCCATCGAGCCGGAACAATCGGCAATCCAGATGAAGTGCAATGGCCTTGTCGCCAACTCACCACCAGGTCGCAACGTCATTCAGGGTTCAAGCCTCCTCATCATCATCATCATCTTTTACCATGCACCCGGCGCAATCGCTCCACCGCGGCGTGCGGGTATTGTTCCCGCGGGAGGGCCGTGTGGAAACCACTGGCCCGCCGCCCAGGCGTGACCATTCCAAAGGTTAAGATAGGTATTGCTCTTTGCGCCATTGCACGGCGCACACGAGCCAACGAGATTATTCGCGTCATTCACTTGCCCCAGGTTAGCTCCGAGGTATCCCAGCGTTACCCAATGCTTGTGTATTGGATATACATGGTCCACCTCGGTGGACGCGACGGCGTTGCAGTAAACGCAGTTACCACCATTGTATGCAAGTGCTGTTAGTCGACGGGCTGCCGGAATTGCCGGGTAGTTTGCGCGTGCCCAGGCGAGATAACGATACGCTGCATTCGCACCCGCCGTGTAGCCCAGGCCGCGGCCATGAACACGCCCATCATTTCGTTCCTCACCGGCTACTACAGTCTCTAGAAGCGGAACGACCTGGGCCACAGCGATCATAGCACCAGTCGGAGCTCCAACGATCCCACGCGCAATAGCTAAAGTGGGCCGAACTGCAGGCGCCAACTGTAGTCGCTCATGATCGATACCATCGTCCCAGCCGTCCGCATAACCCTCAGCCACGCCCGCTATCCATTGGGCAACATTGGGTGAAGTTGCAAGATCGATTTCCTCATCTACGTCTGAATCGTCATCATCCGATGAGGATACGGCCATCGCTTCCGGTAGCCACTCAGGATCTGCTTCCGCCCGTTGAATGACGTACCGGTGTGGAAGACGCGCGGCGAATCCCATTTTAGACGCTGCACTTCTGTTTGGCGGCAAGGCCGCTGACATTTGCGTGCGCGAGACGATCTTCGGCTGGACAATCTTTATTGCCGGACGATTAACCGGTGGTCCAACAGGCGGTCTTGCAGACGGTGAACTTTTTTTCTGTAAAACTTTCGGCGTCTGTTGAGGACGATAAACCGGAGGCGCAACTGGCGGCTTCCGGTTCACAGCACCGATTGCCATTTTGGGTTGCACTATCTTCGGCGCTGCCTGCGGACGATAGACCGGAGGCGCGACCGGACGCTTTTGCGCAGTTACAGCAGGCTTCGGAACTGCGACGGCCATCTTAGCTTGTACAGTCTTTGGCGCAGGCTGTGGCTTATATACGGGAGGTGGAACACGTTTGACAATCTTCGCCGCCTGCAGTTGGGCCACAACAGGTGGTTTGGGAGCTTCCGGTTTTTTATTTATTGGGTTCATAGGGATCGCCAGGCACTTCTCACCTCTTACGCTTGTGCTCGCCCTTGATGATCTGTTGAAACGAGTAGAATTGGTCCATCGGCAGGTTCGCCTGTCCGGCGTCTTCGGGATAAGGTTGATAATGGCCGGACCCGTTCGACCACCATTGCAGTGTGCCGTTGTTGAAGAAGATCTCTCCGGCGTAGAGCACCTGCTTGCCTTCGGCGATTGAAGGGTGCCGGTAACGGTTGTGCAAAAGCATCTCACCGTCGCGTGTGCGCACGAAGTTGTACTGTTGATTAGGAACGTTCACGCCGTGGCTATGCCGCCGGTGTAGCCGGTATTGTCCGGCGAAGTTGCTAAGACGAAAGACATTGTTTGCATCTACGGGCTCGATAGCGCCCGGATGTAAATTGGGGTAGAGCTTAAATCCCTGTACGACGCGTGATGGAAAACATTGAATCGTGCTTTTCTTTTGTATCACTTGTCGAGCAGGTATCTTCGCCAACGGACTCGGCACAGCCTTTGATTGACTGTGAAGTTTCGCTTGCACATTCAGCCGCGGGTCTGGCCGTTGCTGTATCAGCGCAGTCAAACGCGCACTCTGAACAGGCAGTTTTGGCGTTGGTTTCTTCATTAACCCTTATACTCTCCGAACCGTTGCTCTCTGCCGACTCGCACGTCCACACTAACGGCAATACCCGCGGCGCGAAGCGATTCAACGGCGGACTGCGATGCTTCCAATCCTTTATAAAGGCCTCGGCAGATAAGCGTTAGACCGAGTTTATATTTCTTCTTAAACGCGATCAGGTTCTCGGTACAACCCGGATCCTTGTCGCCTGACGTGCCGTGGCCGGAGCTACAAGGACTCTTCGAGAGATTCAGTATGACGGAAAGTCCAGCCAATCCGTCTCCACCATAGGTGGCCAACAGCGCTCGCATGGCGACGTCTTCGGCGTGTTCGGCGCCGAATGTTTTTGTTTTAAGACTCTTCCCCAATCCCAATTCCGTGAGAGTAAGCTCATCATCATCCACCATGATCGAGACATAAGTGACCATGCCTGACTTCGCCCATTGCTGGTTATCCATATCGTCGTCCTTCTGACCCATTTTCCACTGCGCTCGTTGGATGACCTTCGGTTGCAGAATCACCGGACGTGCAATGCCAGGCCGCGCGTGTTGCTTGCGTTGGACCAAAGGGCTCGGGTTTGGTCTCACGGGAACCGGCGGAGGTTTAATCTCTTTCCGCTGCAATACGTGTGGAACCGGCGGCGTTGGACCAGCCGTCACTGTTTTGCGTTGCAGCACTTTAGGCACAGGCATGGGACGATACGCCGGCGGTGCGACTGGTGTTGGTTTTCCTCGACCCTGTTTCATGCTTGATCTCCACACTAAATTAACCACGGATAACACAGATCTTAGTTACAACTTCCGCTCCATCAACGGACTGCCTCGACTGCTTTTTCCCACGTTCTGAAATCCCTGACGACGGTACATCGCAACCAGTGCCTGCGGTGAGATCCCATTGTCTGAAGGACGTGCTTCAAGACTTACGGCCTTGAAACCCTGTCTGCGCGCCGTGGAAACTGCTGCTTCGATGAGCTGGGCGGCGACACCGCGGCGGCGATGTTGTTGACCGACCTGGAGGTTCGAAATGTAAGCCTGTCCTCCGCCGCGCGGCGAGATATCGACCGATCCTGCAACGTGTGGCGTGCCACTGATCGTTGCGCGTATCTGCTGATTCCGTCCTGACACCGGGACAGGCGACTGCACGTTATAGTTAGGCGCTTTGGCATTCGCAGACTGCCGTTGTGCGGCTTGCGGTGTTGGCCGGCGGAGTTGTGCGATTGTATGTGGAGGTTTTGCTGGCGGCTTCATAGTCATTGCTCCGCTCTGATCGTCCTCACGAAAGTGGTGTTGGTACATCGTTATTCCTGGTCAGTGTTGCCGGTTGGACCACTGTTGGATTCTTCGGAGGCATCTTTCCAATTAATCTTTCTTCCGTGGTATTACCGTCATTGCGGCCTTGACGCCCATGCGATCGGCTTCCGCTTCCAACGCGTGGTCCTGAACCACCGCCACGCCGCCACCAAACGGGTTTTGGACTCGTCCGGATTTCTGCTGCAGCACGTGCCACAACTCGTGTCCGAGCAGTTTCTGTCCTGCGAGGGTGTGTGGATTGTATTGGCCCGGAGCGAAATGAATGTTTGTGCCCCACGTGTACGCGATTGCGCCCAGTGCCGATGCTTCGTGTCCGATGTGTACGCGAACGTCGGAAAAGTCGCCCCCCAAAGCAGTCTCCATCTTTGTGCGCACGTCTGACGGCAACGGCAAGCCACCAGCCTTCGGCCGCAGCGGCACTCGAAACGCTTCGACGCCGGGTTTACTCTGACGCTGAATCGTTTGCGGTGCGCGAGCGCTCCATAGATCAAGCCGCGCCTGCAGCATTCGATTGCCACCGATGACATGCGCCTGTACGACGCCAGTACTGTGTATCTTCATCGACACCTCCTATCAGAGCGACTCGACGGGCCGCACGACCGCCTTCAGCTTCTCCTGCTTCGTGAAGTTTGCCGCGGCGTTCGCGGCTTGTTGCTTGTCTGAATAGACACCGATTCGCACCGCGTACCACTGGCGCGATTCCGCATCACGTCCGTAAAAGAAAGTAGGTCTGTAGCCCTTGCTCTCCATTTGTTGCAGCAGACGACCGGCTTCTTTGTCATCGAGAAATACGCCGACCTGGACCGTCACGTAATCCGATTCAGCAGGCTGTGTATTTGCGGCGTTCTCGGGTTCGGCTTCTGAGATGACTTGCGGAGGAGAAATCTTGCCGGGCACTACTACTGGCGCCGGCTCTGCGCTCGGTTCCACTGGAGTTTCCGTTGCTTGCTTTGGCAACACTAACGCTGGCTTCGCCTTCTGTGGTGCAGCGGGTTCTTCGTTGAGAACCGGTTCGCTTGGCAACGCAGCGCGTTCATTCTCGGCAGCATGCGCCACCGCAACTGAATCAGTTCCTGGCCATTGCCTGCCGACAATCAAGCCGGCCACGAACAGCAAAACCGCGATCGCAACTGAGCCCGCGATCAGCGAGATCACCGCTTTCTTGTCCAGCGCAAAGTCGTAAGTCATCTATCAAACTCCTTATCCACAGATTACGCAGATTTTTTTATGGCATCTGTGTAATCTGTGGACGGTTTTTCAAGGGATCATTACTGTGGTCTGACCCGGGTTTGTGATCTGGATCATTCCGCCGTAGGCGCACGTCAGCTTGCAGTTGTTATCGAGCGCGGGCATGTTTGCGATCAGGACCGTCGGCGCTCCCGGGGCCCACGGTGCGGGGATCGCGGGAACACAAGGCATCGGCGTCAACGCGCCCAGCGCCGCAGCGGTCGCGGCTGCGACCGTGGGATTTGCCATCGACGAGCACATCGCGAACGGCATGATGTTCACCATCGGCACGTTGTCCATGATGTTGGCGGCCGGTGTTCCGGTCAGCGTTTTATTCGCCGGCAGGACCACAAGCGAGCTCGGCGCCGCGCCAAAGCTGCACTGCAACATCGCTCCCATGCAAACTTGCATTGCCATATGCTCACCTCAAACTTGGATTGAGTCATCAGCGGGGGCAAGCCCCTCTTCCTGACTTGTTCTTTTCCTGGTACTCAGTGGAATGAACAGGTCAGGAAGAGGGGCTTGCCCCCGCTGGTTGGTGCTGACCTGGTCCAACAATGATTTCTGACTCCTCAATTAATCTTCACCAGAGAGCCCTTGATGGTCGTGATACCGCTGCTCTCGACCGTGTTCGAGGCCTGTCCTTTATTAGTAATGTCTGCTTGCGCTTCGTTGGTCAGCGAGGTGCCCGCCTTGTTGGTCAGCGACGTGCCGGCCTTGATCGTGACCGAGCCGGTGACGTCGATCGTCAGGTTTCCGCTCACCTTTAACTCGTAATTGCCACTGATGGTCTGCGTGAAGTCTCCCTTGTTCGTGTGTGTTTCGTTTCCGGTGACGATGAGGTCTCGCGTGCCTTTCACTTCGTACGTTTCGTTACCCGTTTCTACTTTGTACGTGCGGTTTCCTTTCGAAACTACGTACGTATCGTTACCTTCCTGGATCGTCGTCGAGCGATCCTGCTTGATAGTGTTTGTCTCGTTGTGCAGCACGCTCTTCGTGCGATCGTTCTCGACGACGATGGTCTGGTCCTTCTGCGCGTGAAAGTAAAGCTCTTCCGAATCCTTCTTGTCTTCAAAACGAATCTCGTTGAAGCCACCGCCGCCTTTTGAAGAATTGGACTTGAGCGTGCTCTTGGTCTGATCGGCAGGTAACGTATAAGGAACAGTCTGTTCGCTGTTGTAAACGGCTCCCGTGATCAGCGGCTGGTCGGGATCGCCTTCGAGATAGCTGACAATCACTTCCTGCCCGATGCGCGGCAGGAAAATTCCGCCCCAACTCTTGCCTGCCCAACCGTAATCGACGCGAATCCAGCACGAGCTGTTCTCGTCATTCTTGCCAAGCTGGTCCCAGTGAAACTGAACTTTCACGCGGCCATACTTATCGGTCCAGATCTCTTCACCTGCTTTACCTACGACGATCGCCGTCTGCGTTCCCGAGATGCGCGGCTTCGGCGTCGTACGTTGCGGATGAAACGGAACATCGACTGCAAACGCAGCGAACGAGTTGGTGTAGTTTTCCTGAGTCGCCGCGTGCGACACCGATTCCAGCACGTACGTCTTGTTTACGTCAGCGCGATAGTGGTCCTTCAATTCGAATTTATGACCCGCCACAAACGCACGTGCGTAACCGTCGCCGCGAATGGTCTTTTGACGTTGCTCGATGGCGTCGAGACGGAGATTGGCGCGTTTTTCGCCCGCATCCGTCTTAGTAAATCCGCCGGGATATTCGTAGACGCGATAAGTCGGTGTGTCGCTCTGCGATTCGACTTTTAGATCCGTGCTCGGAGCTTCGAAATTGAAGTCGTCATGCGCGTACGCGCCGCTTACGACTTGTTCTTCGACCAGGCAACGAGTAATCGTGAAGTCCTGTGTGTGGTCGATCAACGACTGCCGGAAGCGAACGGGCGTCGATTCCAGTCCCGGGCAGGTTTGATGGGCGTCGGCGTCGTCGCCCAACACGAGGGTGTGCTTAGCGGAGGTGTGTTCGAAGTAGTAAAAAATTCCTTCTTCTTCCATCAGGCGCGACACGAAGTTGAAGGCAGTTTCGTTGTACTGAACGCAGTACTCGCGCGTGTCGTAAGTGCCTTTCAGGTCGTTGCGAAAATCCGTGAAGCCAAACTCTGAGAAGATGGCTTCGAGAATGTCCGGGACGCTCTTGTTTTGATAGATGCGACAATCGCTCGTCTTCGTCAGCAGCCATAGCCATGGATGAATCTCGGCAAAGTAGCGCGTCAAACGAAGGTTCGTTTCTTCCTGAACAAACCGGCCGACGATGCCATGAAGGTAATGCTCAGTGTCGTTGGACAACGTGAGGGTGACGGTCACCGGTTTGCCGACGATTGAAGAAAAATCGATGGCGTTATCTTCAGAAACCATCTCCAGCCTGAACTCGAAAAGCCCCGAGATCCGTTCTTCGCCGCGGAAGGCGCGCAGCAGGAGCTTGTTGTCTCCCAACGGCGTTGAGACCTTTAGTTTGAGATTGTCCTGGATATAAGTAGCGGTCATCGCTGTTTTGTTCTACCAATCAGCAGTCGTCAGTACCACTCCAGCGGGGGCAAGCCCCTCTTCCTGACTTGTTCATTCCACTGAGTACCTTGAAAAAGAACTAGTCAGGAAGAGGGGCTTGCCCCCGCTGTTTTGAGGTCAGGCAAGTCATCGTCGTTACTCGGAATGGTGATAAGCGAGGTCGTCGAGCGGATCCTCAGAGCTGAGATAAGCTTCGATCGCGCGCCGGAAGCTCGGCTCCTCCATCATCACAAACGTCAGGTGCTCGCGCCTGAGAACTGACAGCTCACAATCAGTCAACGCGAGGGCGGTTTCACTGTATGGCTTGTGTCTGAGCATCGCGCGCTCGCCGAAACAATCGCCTTCGCCCAACACACCCAGAACGGTCTCCTTGCCATGCTCCTCGCAACGCGACAATTGCACTTTGCCGCGCCGGATGATGTACATCGTGGTGGCCGCATTGCCCTGTAACATCAACACGGTATTCTTCGGAGCAGTGCGATTCATCCGCCCGAGCAATACCGCCTGCCTGCTACGCGGCAGACGGTTGAGAAGGTGACTCTTGATCGATCCTCTGCTGGACCGCACTGCTTCCGGCGTAATTATGATGTATGGATCTTCCTGCGTGACGTGCGGACGATGTCCGTTTCCGTTTGCGTTGACGTGGCGCGTTGGACCAAGCCACGAAGTCCAGGAGAGCGCCGGTTCTGAGCTCAACGTTACCGCTGGAACCTCGTCCGCTTTCAGTATCAAGCGGATGTTGAACTCAAACTCATCCCTGACATAGAAACGGACGAGGTCACACAGCACACCAAAACGCCATTCAGTTGGCAGGAAACTCTCGAAGTCCGACAGGCCGAGTGGTCCCAGCCGGATCTCAAAGCGGGCTTGCTGATCCCAGACTTGAGTGCCGAGCACGACTGTGTCGCGTCCGAGTCGCTGGTTCTTTCCCGATTCGCCAATCGTGGACCACTGGCTCTCTTCGAGCTCGCACCAGTTACCGACAAACTGATTGATTTCAACATCGACCTGAAAGTAGTCGGAGAGAACTTGCCTGAGACCTGCCGCGGAACGAGGTTGTCGACCGAGGATGCCTGCATAGTAAAGCAGTGCGCGGTCGCGGATCTGCATCCGGCCTTGTAAACGCGGCGTTCCCAATCCGATGAGTGAATACAAATAACGCGCGACCTGATCTTCCCCGGGCGTGTTCGAGATCAAACCAACGCGGTGGTGCTTGCGAATACGATACAGCAGTGAAACCAGCCGGTGATTGAAGATGTCGAGAAAGTCGCCGAGCGCTTTGTCGTTGCGCGAGGCGCGTTGCAGCACCAGCTCGGTGCTCGGGATGTCGAGTGCTCCGAGACTGCCTGCCAGCCCGAGAAAATTCACCGTCATCTCGGTCGGCGCTGGCGACGCTTTGCGACGTTGCTGGTCCTTCGTGCGTTGTACGTCTTCGATGTCACTGGAAGGAAAATCCAGTTTTACAGCGGAGCGGAAATGTACGATCTCCTTTGTCGGATCGGAGCCTTGTCCCGGCGGCGAAAGGCGCTCATGACTTACGGTTGGACCATGCTCGCCGGTCGTGTAAATGATCTCGAGGAGCCGCACTGCCTGGAAAAAGTCAAACTGGTGACCTTCGGCGAAGAGCCAGTCTTCGACCGCCGTCGCTTTTCCCCAGCCGTAATCGTTTACAGCAGTATTGCTTCGCCCGCCATCGGTTCCCATGTCTTCCAGATTCCTTCGCGCTGCTTGCTCTTGATCACTAACTGCGTGAACGAGTTGATTGAGGCGTAAGAGGCCAGAAAGCGGTTGAGCACCGCGCTAAACAAAAAGCCTCCGCTGCCTTCGTAAAAGTTTTCATCCAACGTCAACGTCACTTCCTGACCGCGACAAAAACCGCGCCACGGATCGGCACCGACATGGCGCATGACCTTGCGACACGTCATCTCTGTAATCCCGTCGATCAACTGGTGATGCGATTCGGAGACACAGTACAAACGCAGAATCTCTTTCAATGCCGGCAAACTGTCTTTCTCTTCTGACAACGACAGATGATTCAGAGACAAATGCGAAACCAGCCGCCAGGCGGTTTCGCCTCTCAGCGGCGGCGACAACGGCCGGCTCGGTTTTCCCAAACACACGATGGGCCGCTCGTGGTCCAACGGCGCGAACTGTTCCATTTGAAAGACGGCGCCGACCGGCAGCTCGCCGGGGAGCTCACGATTAGTACACAACGTGTGCGCGTAAACGCTCTGCATCGCGGGCAGACTCGGCTTGAGATCGAGATCGAGAAATGACAGCAGCATCTCGGTTCCGGCCACGTCTTTACGTTGCGCGGGTACACGGCGCGCGTGCCAGAACGCCTTGTGATCGACGCTTTCAAGGCGATGATTGTAGGAATAGAACGGCTCGATGCGTTGCGTCGTGTCGCTGTTGTTTGCAGAAGCCGAGACTGACAGGATCGAGTGAATTTCCGTCGTTCGCTCGCGCCGTTTATCCGGCACGAGTGGATATTCAAAGCTGCGATGATCGAGACGAATCGGCTCCGTCGTCTTCGGAAAGAGATTAATTATCGGAGTGCAGCCGAGACGGAACGTGTTCTCGTCAACAAACAAGTTTTCTTTGGGCCGCGTGTTAAGTAACAGCAGGATCTCGAAGCTATCGACTTCTGTGGCTGAAAGAAAATCGCGGAGGGTGTTGGTTATTCCACGCCGCTCGGGATGGCTCTGATCCAGCAGCAGATCGAAAAAGAAATACTGTTTCGGAAAAGCAAAGTATTCGAGCAGCAACATGTATCCCGGATGCACGTTTGGTGGATGTGGCAGGACGTCGTCATAAGCTTCCAAACCGACGGGCTGGATCGAGTTCGCGCCGAGGAAAATCGGCGACGGTGCGTTCGGAAGTTGAATCGCCACGTCATGGACGTTGCAGAACAGCAGCTCGTAGAGTGTCTTCACTGACGCCGGATCGCCGTTCAGATAAAAACGAAGACGATCGAGCGATAGGTCATTGAGCTTTCCGCCGGGTAGACAATCGACTTTCAGGCGTAACGCTGCGACGGCGTTGCTGCCTGCCTCGACGAAGTTCCAGCGTCGCGTGCTTTCGAGCGTCGCGCCCGCAACTTTCAAAGGCCAGAGCGTGACGGGATAACACGTGCGAAAACGGCAGACCGTTCCATTTGCCGCATCAGCGAAGATCGGCGTGTGACGATCGATCGAGAAACCAGTCGTCATCTTTCCCTGATCGGGATCGATGTTGAATTGCGCGACGGCCATCGAGGGGATTGGACTGGTGAGTTGCGGGTAGAGAATGTTGAGGAGCGCGCTGGTGATGTCTGGAAACTCGCTGTCGATCTCGTGTTGCAGACGGCCGGTGAGAAAAGCAAAAGCCTCGATGAGCCGTTCCACATGCGGATCGGCACACTCGTCACGGCCCAGCTCCAGGCGCTTCGCGACTTTCGGATAGCGTTCGGCGAACACGCCGCCCATCCGGCGCAGGTAAGTCAGCTCCGACTTGTAATACTTCAGGATTTCTTCGTGGCTATTGGCTATCATTCATTTCCGCCGTTCCACTCTTGCTGTTCAATGTCACTGGGAACGACACCGGCTCGGTGAACAAGCCGACTGTCAGATCCGCGCTGATGTTCAGAAACAAAGACGACTGGGCACCTGCGACTGGTCCAACTTCGACGCGCACGTGACGCAGGCGCGGCTCGAATGCCGTAATCGTTTGGCCCACAATCGAAGCAATCAAAACGTGATCGTCGGCATTGCGGGGAGAAAGAGAGGAGAAGTCAGGGATGCCGTAGTTGATGACGGACCGCTCCTCCTCGCCAAGCTGATGCAAGGGAATGGAGCAACGCGTGTTAAGCAGTCGCTCCAGTTCCCTTCGCACCGAGGCTTTGAGTTGATCGCGATTGAGGATGCGCAGAGGCCGCTCATGTTCATCCCACTCGGGAGAAACATCGACCAGCCGATCGAACAGCAGCGCCCTCGCGCCCTCAATTGGTTTAGGTTCCGACATTGTTTCGTTTGTGAAAACGGGGCCTAGTTCTGAGATACGTCGAAGGCGTTGGCTAATTTCAGCCCAAGAATACGCGGAAGGCGTTGGCTAATTTCAGCGGAATACGCCGAAGGCGTTGGCTAATTTCAGCCCAGGGTTCGAGGAACGAGAACCCTGGGATCGCCAAAATAAATTTTCGGATCAACCCTGAAAGGGTTCGCCAACCGCCGAACCCTTTCAGGGTTCATTCGTGTTTTCGGTTTCGGACCCAGGGTTCGAGGAACGAGAACCCTGGGATCGCCAAAATAAATTTTCGGATCAACCCTCCTAAGGAACTACGACGCTACTAGGTATGTAAGTCAACAAGTTGAACACCTAGCTGTCGAGCTCTTTTCTGCAAAGACTTGAGGGCACTGGTGCGATATTTGGCTTCGTATTGGG
>Ga0126311_10000201_pt1 | contig 29585 bp, 26 predicted proteins | sample Plot61_FD_92539 | JGI IMG/M metagenome (GOLD analysis project Ga0126311, IMG submission 92539) | Serpentine soil microbial communities from UC McLaughlin Reserve, CA, USA - Plot61 | ecosystem: Environmental > Terrestrial > Soil > Grasslands | place: USA: UC McLaughlin Reserve, Lake County... | reverse complement strand
CTTGTCTGGGGGACAAGAGGTCCCGAGTTCAAATCTCGGCGCCCCGATCAGAGTAAAGCCTCGCAGATGCGGGGCTTTTTCATTTTAGACGCCGATCGAGCAGCCGCCCGAAGCTGCCCATTCGCTGCCTAAACACTGAGGATGATGCTTACCACGAGCGACACGAGCCCTACCTGCCAGCGCCGCGCAGCCGTTCAAGAGAAAGGCGTGGCGATCATCCCGGTGTTCGCCGAGTGCGGCGAGAAGCGTTGCGGCCTGACGACGAGCATTCGTCGGCGTACCACACGGACGACGAGCCGCCGGAACTCGCCTTCTACTGCCCGGGCTGCAGCGAGGAACAGTTCGCCTGACCGGGTTAGTCACTCGCAGGTACAGGCGCCAGCGGCGCAACCATTACCTACGCCTCCACGCGTCGCCCCAAGCGGAAGCAACAGTGCCCGGAGCGTCGGCGAGCCTCAGCAGTCGCCGGTCTTCTCGAACGTCCGGTCGACCCGCACGTTGCCATCCGCGTCGGTGTGGAACACGGCGTGCTGGATGATCTGGATCGGGCCTTCCTTGCTGTTGAACGTGCTCTGGAACACCTCTCCGCCGTGATTGGCGACGACGTGGAAGTTCTCGGCCCCGTGACCGGTCCAGGTGCGGAGGCCGGATCGCCGAAGACCAGCGTGTACTTGAAGCTCTCGTGGCGGACGGTCACGAACGTGTTGCCGTTCTCGAGCGCACGCGTGTGCGAGGTCACGTCGAACGGTGAACGTCGCCAGGTCTCCGCAGGTGTTGGAGTCGTGCGCCACCTCGACCTCGTGGTGAACCGACTCACGGACCTGATCCACCGTCCGTAGCGCGCCCGTTGCCGGGATCAATAAGAACACGGTTGCTGTCGCTATGAACAGCAAAGCCCGCCGCATCGCTGCCTCACCTATCGGCCCCCGCAGGATGAGTGTCCCCCGGAAACGGCGGGTTTCGCCTATTGGTGCGAGATCGCAGTTCGGCACGGGCGCCGGTGGAAACTTGGCTGGCTACCCGCGGCGCCGCGGCCGCCGTGTTCGCGCTGAGGCTTTTTCATGCCGACCGGATGACCGTCTGTTCGACAGCGGCACCTAGAATCGGGCTTCACTCGACTGGAGGGTGAGCGCTTTAGACACGCCTCGGGAAAGAGACCAATCGCACGCGCGCGAGCAGCACCTACTCAAGGACATGGTCGAGCTGCAGAGCGGCACCTTCCGCATGGGCTCGAACCGGTTCTATCCCGAGGAGGCGCCCGTCCGAGATGTGACGGTCGACGGCTTCTGGATCGACACACACCCGGTGACCGTGGCCGCCTTCCGCCGGTTCGTCAAGGCGACAGGACACGTGACGTGGGCTGAACAGGCGCCCCTTGCCACCGACTATCCAGGCGCGGATCCGGAGCTGCTCGTTCCGGGGTCGCTCGTCTTCCGGAAGACGGACGGGCCCGTCGACCTACGCGACTACCGCAACTGGTGGGAATGGGTCCCCGGCGCCGACTGGCGTCACCCGGACGGGCCGGAGAGCAACGTCGGCGGCCGCGAGCGGCACCCGGTCACACACGTGTCGCACTCCGACGCCGCGGCGTACGCGGAGTGGGCGGGCAAGTCGCTCGCGACGGAGGCCGAATGGGAGTACGCCGCCCGGGGAGGGCTCGACCAGGCGATCTACACGTGGGGCGACAAGTTCGCGCCGGAGGGCCGGATGATGGCGAACACCTGGCAAGGCAACTTTCCGTGGCAGAACCTGCTGCTCGACCGCTACGAGGGCACCTCGCCAATCGAGTCGTACCCCCCGAACGGCTACGGCCTCTACGACATGGCCGGAAACGTCTGGGAGTGGACCGACGGCTGGTTCGGCCCGGAGCCGCAGAGCGCCCGGCAACCTTGCTGCGCACCGCAGACGCCGCATGCGTCCGGCGCCGAGCCGTTCCCGCGGAAGGTGATCAAGGGCGGGTCGCATCTGTGCGCCCCGAACTACTGCCTGCGCTACCGGCCCGCCGCCCGCCAGGGCGAGGCGCTCGACACCTCGACCGGCCACATCGGTTTCCGCTGCGTGATCCGGCAGGGGGCCTAGCTGCAGCCGCCGATGGGTGACCCCGAGGTGACGGATGTTTCTCGACGCTCGCGCCTTGCCAACGAACGCACCTACCTCGCCTGGCTGCGGACCGGGCTCGCCGCCATAGCCGTCGCCGTCGCGACGGGCAAGATCGTTCCTTCGGTCGCCGACGTCTCCGAGTTGCCGTTCGAGCTGCTCGGCGGCGGCTTCGCGCTCCTGGGGCTGGCTGTTACCTCGTACGGAGCACGGCGCTTCGGCGAGGTCGAACGCGCGCTCGACGAAGACAGCTTCGCGCCGCTCCAGCCCAGCGTCGCGACGGCGCTCGCCGCCGCGACCTGCGTGCTGGCCGTCGCCGCGCTCGTGCTCGTGTTCGTCCGCTGAGCCTTCATCCGCTCCGGGTGATGCACGCTGCACCACCGCTCTGCAGCCTGACCGGCGAACCCGAACCTCGACGGGAGGTCCGAGATGAGCGAGCCTTTCAGTGGCACGATCAACGTCGACGTCCGTGACTCGACGCCCGACTGGACGCCGTACCTGCAGGCGGCCGCCCCACCGGGATCGCCGAACGTCCTCTACATCGTCCTCGACGACGTCGGCTTCTCCGCGATGGAGCCGTGGGGTGGCCTGATCGAGACGCCGAACATCAACAGGCTCGCCGCGAACGGCCTCACGTACACGAACTGGCACACGACCGCGCTGTGCTCGCCGACGCGTTCTTCGCTCCTGACCGGACGCAACCACACGACGAACGGCATGGCGTGCATCGCCGAGGCGACGACGGGCTTTCCCAACGGGAACGGCCACATCCCCTTCGAGTGCGCGACTGTCGCGGAGGTCCTCGGGGAGCGTGGCTGGAACACGTACATGCTCGGGAAGTGGCACCTCTGCCCGGCCGCGGAGATGAACATGGCGTCCACGAAGGGCAACTGGCCGCTCGGGCGAGGCTTCGAGCGCTTCTACGGCTTCCTCGGTGGTGAGACGAACCAGTGGTATCCCGATCTCGTCTACGACAATCACCCCGTCGCGCAGCCGGCCGCGCCGGAAGATGGCTACCACCTGACGACCGACCTGACCGACAAGGCGATCGAGTTCGTCAAGGACGCGAAGGCGATCGCGCCCGAGAAGCCGTTCTTCATGTACTTCTGCCCCGGTGCCACGCACGCCCCGCACCACGCGCCGAAGGACTGGATCGAGAAGTACAGGGGCCGCTTCGACATGGGATATGAGGCCTATCGCGAGGAGGTCTTCGCCAGGCAGAAGGAGCTCGGGATCTTCCCGGAGAACACGGAGCTGTCGCCGCTCAACCCCTACGCCGGGGAAGTCAGCAGCGACGGCAAGCCGTGGCCCGAGCTCGACGTGGTTCGGCCGTGGGACTCGCTTAACGAGGACGAGCGGCGTCTCTTCGCTCGGATGGCGGAGGTGTACGCCGGCTTCCTCTCGCACACCGACCACGAGATCGGGCGGCTGCTCGACTTCCTCGACGCGTCCGGTCAGCTACAGAACACGATCGTCGTACTCGTCTCCGACAACGGCGCGAGCGCCGAAGGCGGCCCCAACGGCTCGGTGAACGAGAACAAGTTCTTCAACGGCATCCCGGACACCACGGAGGAGAACCTCCAGTACCTCGAGGAGCTCGGCTCACCCGCCACGTACAACCACTACCCCAATGGGTGGGCGTGGGCGTTCGACACGCCCTTCAAGATGTGGAAGCGCTACAACTTCGAGGGCGGCGTCGCCGATCCGCTGATCATCTCCTGGCCCAGAGGGATCAGCGCTCGCGACGAGCTGCGCAGGCAGTTCATGCACGCAACCGACGTCGTGCCGACGCTGTACGACCTGCTCGGCGTCGAGCTCCCTCAGGAGGTCAAGGGCTACCAACAGGTCCCGTTGGAAGGCGTCACCTTCCGCTCGACGTTCGACGACGCCGACGCGCCAACGCCGAAGGAGTCCGCGTTCTTCTCGATGCTGGGCTCGCGCGCCGTCTGGCACAAGGGTTGGAAGGCGGTCTCGGTGCACCCGACGATCGCTGGCTGGAGCAACTTCGACCAGGATCGCTGGGAGCTCTACAACACCGACGAGGATCCCGCCGAGATGCACGATCTGGCCCAGGGAAACCCGGCCAAGCTCCGGGAGATGGTCAACCTCTGGTTCCAGCTCGCGGGCATGTACAACGGGCTGCCGCTCGATGACCGGACGGCTGTCGAGGTTCTCGCCGACCCGACCAGGCCGCAGGTCGTGCCGCCGCGGGAGCGCTACGTGTACTACCCGGATGCGGCCGAGGTGCCGGAAACCGCGGCTGCCAACATGCGTAACCGCAGCTACTCGATCGCGGTCGAGGTCGACGTGGAGACGGCGGACGCGTCCGGCGTGCTGTTCTCGCACGGCGCCCGCTTCGGCGGTCATTCCCTGTACGTCAAGGACCGCAAGCTCAAGTACGCCTACAACTTCATCGGCAGCAACGAGCAGATCGTCGAGTCGACGAAGGAGATCCCGACCGGCGAGGTAATGCTGGGCGCCTCCTTCGTGCGGCAAGGAGACGAGCTGCCGACGACCGGAACGCTGTCGCTTTTCATCGACGACGAGAAGGTCGGCGAGGGGACGATCATGACGCAGCCTGGAAACTTCTCGCTCGTCGGCGAAGGGCTCAACGTCGGCCAGGATCCCGCATCGCCGGTCACAGGCGACTACCCCGGCATGAGCCCCTTCGCTTTCACCGGCGGAACGATCAAGGAAGCGATCGTCGACGTCTCGGGCGAGCATTACGTCGACCTCGAGCGCGAAGCACTCGCGATGATGAAGCGCGAGTAGGCACGGCGGGGTGGTGCGTTCCCCGGCGAAAATCTCAAGCCTCGCGCTTGCGGATGTGGCGTGAGCTTCGATCCGGAACCTCCTCTCCCGCCCTCCGCTGAGGGTCCATGACTCGCGACTTGACAGCTCGCGCGCGGCGGCGAAGATCGTGACGCTCGCGTCGACCCTCGGAGCGGCCCGAGGCCAGATGGCGTTCACGCTCGGCTTCCACATCATCCTGGCGTCGCTCGGCGTCGCGCTGCCGGCTTTGATGTTGATCGCCAACTACCGCGGTCTTCGCCGTGACGACGCCGACGCGCTGAAGCTCGCGCGGCGCTGGTCGAAGGCGGTCGCCGTCACGTTCGCCGTGGGCGCGGTCACCGGGACCGTGCTCTCCTTCGAGTTCGGACTTCTCTGGCCGGCGTTCACGGGGCGCTTCGGCCAGGTCTTCGGTGTCCTGTTCGCGATCGAGGGCATCTTCTTCTTCCTCGAGGCGATCTTCATCGCGATCTACATCTTCGGCTGGGAACGCCTATCGCCCTGGACGCACTTCTGGACGGGCGTGCCGGTCGTGATCACGGGCTTGGGCGGGGCGTTCTCGGTCGTCGCCGTGAACTCGTGGATGAACCAGCCGCAGGGGTATTCGCCGGCGACGGGCGACGTCACGTCGGTCGAGCCGCTGAAGGTGATCTTCAACCCCGCGGTGCCGTACGAGGTTCCCCACATGATCCTCGCGGCGTACCTCGTGACCGGGTTCTTGGTGGCGTCCATCTACGCCGTCGGAATGCTCCGCGGCCGGCGCGACCGGATCCATCGCCTCGGGCTGCTGATCCCGCTGACCGTCGCGTGCATCGCTACGCCGATCCAGTTCGCGGTCGGGGACACGGCCGCTCGTGCGATCGCGAAGGACCAACCGGTCAAGTTCGCGGCGATGGAGTGCGTGCAGCGGACGTCGACGCACGTCACGGAGTACCTCGGCGGTAGGTGCACTTCCACCGGTGTGAAGGGCGGCATCGGGATCCCGGGATTCGACTCCTTCCTGGTCGGCTGGAGCACGAGCACGCAAGTCGTCGGACTCGACTCGGTGCCGCCCGACGAGCGCCCCCCTGCGAACACGATGCTGCACTGGGCCTTCGACACGATGGTCGGGATCTGCACCGTGCTGATCGGGCTTGCGCTCTGGCTGGGCATCGGCTGGTGGAGGAAGAGAGACTTCCCGCAATCGCGCTGGTTCCTGCGAGCAACTGCCGTCTCCGGAGTGGCCGCGGTCATCGCGCTGGAGTGCGGGTGGATCGTGACGGAGGTCGGGCGCCAGCCCTGGATCGTCTACAACGTCATGCGCACCTCCGATGCGGTGACGAATGCGAGTGGGGTCTGGGTGACCTTTGGCGTGGTGGTCGCGCTCTACGCCGTTTTGGGCGCGGCGCTGATCACCACCCTCCTGGCAATGTCGCGACGCTGGCGCAGCGCAGACGAGGAGGGTGTGGTCGTGCCGTACGGCCCTGAGTCCGGCCCTCCGCCGGACGTCCCCACGGGGGCCGTGCGGTGACCAAGGCGGACGCCGTCGCGGTCGTCCTCTGGATCGGCGTGACCATGTACGCGATCTTCGCCGGAGCAGACTTCGGCGCCGGTCTCTGGAGCCTCCTGTCAGGGAGCGGTGACCGGGGTCGACGGCCCCGCGAGTTGATCGACTGGGCGATCGGGCCGGTCTGGGAGGCCAATCACGTCTGGCTGATCTTCGCGCTGGTAGTGCTCTGGACCGGTTTCTCCTCGACGTTCGAGGCCGTCTTCTCGACGCTGTTCATCCCGCTGAGTCTCGCCGCGCTGGGAATCGTGCTGCGTGGCGCGGGGTTCGCGTTCCACCACAATGCGCGCCGCGCGCGGGGGCGGGCGCTCGCCGAGAGGCTGTTCGGACTCGCCTCCGTGCTTACGCCGTTCTTCCTGGGAACGGTCGTAGGCTCGGTCGCAGGTGGCCGCGTCCCCGTCGGCAACGCTGCCGGAGATCCCGTGACGAGCTGGCTCAATCCGCTCTCGCTGGTGATCGGCGCGCTCTTTCTCTCGACGGGCGCCTACCTGTCGGCGGTCTTCCTCGTGAGTGATGCTCGCCGCGCCGCGGCTCCCGACCTCGAGCGGTACTTCGGCACGCGCGCGATCGTCTCCGCGGTCGTGACCGGAGCTCTGGCGACCATCGGCCTCTTCGCTCTGCGCAGGGATGCACGGTTCGTCTTCGACGGCCTCACGAGTGACGGCCTGCCGCTCGTGATTCTCTCGGCTCTCTGCGGGATCGCCGTGCTCGTCCTGATTCACCGCCGGGCGCGGCGAGGCGCGCGGGTGCTTGCGGCCGGCGCAGTCGCCTCCGTCGTCTGGGGCTGGGGGATCGCGCAGCGTCCGTACCTGCTGCCGCAGAAGCTCACGATCGCGGATGGGGCGGCTCCGAGCGCGACGCTGACCAGTGTGCTGGTCGTCTTCGGCGTGGCCGTCGTGGTGGTGCTACCGGCGCTCGGGCTGCTGTTCGCGCTGGCCCAGCGGAGCGTGATCGAGGAGACATCCGGCCCGCCGCCTCCCCCTCCCGAAGAAGGGATGGGGGCGAGGAGCTAATGAACCGAGCTGCACCTACAGAAGCGCATTCCATCCAGATCGGATGATGCCCTCCGCTAGCGCCGTTTCGTAGGTTCCCGCGGCGGTGCAGACAAGAGCCGTCAACGCGGGAGAGTCGAGATGTCCGTAGTCGCCTCGCCGGCGCTCGAGGCCTCGACCGCTCCCAAGCGCGGCGGGCTCGTCCTCGGCGCCCTGATCGCCGTCGCAGCCGTCGCCAACCTCGGCCTGGCGATCGCGAACGTGGCGCTACCTTCGATCGGGAAGGCGTTCGACGCTTCGCAGACGTCACTCAACCTCGTCGCCGTCGGCTACTCCCTCGGCCTGGCGGCCTCGGTGCTCTATTTCGGCGCGATCGGCGACCGCTACGGGCGCAAGCGGCTGCTGATCGTCGGGATGGTGGCCACTGTGCCGGCGGACTGTCTCGCCGCGTGGGCGCCGTCGATCGAGGTGCTCTTCTCCGCGCGCGTCCTCGGCGGCCTCGCGGCCGGGATGGCATACCCCACCACGTTGGCGCTGATCACCGCGCTCTGGTCGGGGCCGGCGCGTACCCGGTCGATCGCGCTCTGGGCCGCAATCGGTGGCGCGCTGTCGGCGCTCGGACCACTGTGCGCGGGAATCCTGCTCGAGCACTTCTGGTGGGGATCGGTCTTCCTGCTCACACTGCCGCTCGCGGCTATCGCACTTGTGATGGCTGTCGCGCTCGTGCCGGACCACGTCAGCGAGACGACCGAGCCTGTCGACCACCTCGGGGGCGTCCTCTCGATCGTTCTCGTCGGCGCGCTGATCCTCGGGATCAACTTCGCCGCCGTGCCAGACGAGACGACGTTGATCGTGAGCCTGTTCGTCGTGGCGGCCTCGGCCCTGATCGCGTTCTACATCAGGCAGCGACGCGCCGTGAACCCTCTTTACGACCTGGAGGCGGCGTCGCGGCCGACGTTCTGGGTGGCCGCGTGCGCGGGGCTGATCGTCTTCGGCTCGCTGATGGGGGCGATGTACATCGGCCAGCAGTTCCTGCAGAACGTGCTCGGCTACTCGACCGTCGACGCCGGGCTCGCCATCCTGCCCGCGGCGGCGTTCATGGTGCTCGTCGCGCCGCGGTCCGCGAAGCTGATCGAGCTTAGGGGCGCGCGGGAGACCCTTCTCCTGGGCTATGTCTTCGTTCTGCTCGGCTTCCTGACCATGTTGCTGCTCTGGAAGGACGACATCAGCTACTGGAAGGTCGCGCTCGGCTATTCCTTCGTCGGGATCGGTGTCGGCCTCGCCGGCACGCCCGCCTCGCACTCGCTCACCGGATCGGTGCCGGTGACGCGGGTCGGGATGGCCTCGGGGACGGCAGACCTCCAGCGCGACCTCGGCGGTGCGATCATGCAGTCGGTCTTCGGCGCGCTGCTGACGGCGGGGTATGCGACCGCCGCAGGGGCTCTGATCTCGTCTTCGGGCAAGGACGTCGGCACCAGCACGCAGGCCGAGCTGACGAAGTCGTTCTCGAGCGCCGCAGACACCGCGTCTCGGTATCCGTCGTCGATTCAGGACCAGATCATCGCAGGTGCGAAGACCGCGTTCCTGCAGGGCGACCAGTGGGCGTACACCGCCGGCGTCGTCGCCGTGCTACTCGGGGCCGCGCTCGTCTTCTTCATGTTCCCGAGGCGGGAAGAAGAGCGGAGGCTGCTCGCGCGGTACCAGGCCGAGGACATCCCGAGCGCGCCCGACGTACCTCCCAGGACTGCGCCGAAGCTCGCTTCCTGATGTCGGTCCCGGGCGGAGCTTCCGTGACGCTTCCGGCTTTCATCCCGTTCGGATGAACTCAAAGACGCCAGCCGCCCGTACCGTCGCGTAGGCCGTGAGCCCGCGACCCGAAACGAATGGCGGACGTCCCCGTGTTCTCGTGCTTGGAGGCGGCTTCGGGGGCATCGGAGCCGCCAAGAAGCTCAAGAAAAGCGACGTCGACGTCGTGCTCGTGGACGCCCACGACTACCACACGTTCCAGCCGCTGCTCTACCAGGTCGCCACGGGGTTGCTCGAGCAGCCCGCGGTCGGGCATCCGATCCGCGATCTCTTCCACAAGCAGGACAACGTCCGCTTTCATCAGGATCGAGTGACGCAGATCGACCTCGAGGCGCGCGAGGTGCGCTTCGAAGAGCTCGCGCCGCAGCGGTACGACTACGTCGTGCTCGCCCTCGGCGCGGAGGTCAACTTCTTCGGCGTCGACGGAGCGGCCGAGCATGCCTTCCCGCTCTACACGCTCCCGGATGCAGTCCGGTTGAAGGACCACGTGCTCGAGCGATGGGAAGCGGCGGATCGGAACCCGGAGCTCGTCGAGGACGGCGCGCTCAACATGGTCGTCGTCGGCGGCGGCCCGACCGGCGTCGAGACGGCGGGTGCGATGGCCGAGCTCTACTACGGCGTCTTCCGCAAGGACTACCCGGACGTGGACCGCGAGCAGGCGCGGATCGTGTTGGTCGAAGCCTCGTCCGAGATCTTCGGGATGTTCAAGCCGGACATCCAGACGTACACGGAGAAGGCACTTGCCGAGCGGGGGGTGGAGGTGATGACCGGCGACGTCGTCGAATCGATCTCGCCGCGAAGCGTGAAGCTCAAGTCGGGCACCGTTCTCGCAGCCCACACGCTCGTGTGGGGTGCGGGTCTCCAGGGGAACGAGCTCGTCCGGTCGCTCGGGATCGAGCTCGAGCGGGGCAACCGTCTCGCCGTCGACCCAGAGCTCCACCTCGCGCAACACCCCGAGGTCTACGCCGTCGGCGACATCGCCGCGGTCACCGATCCGAACACGCAGCAGGTCCTCCCGCAGCTCGGCTCGGTTGCGCTCCAGTCCGGTGAGCACGCCGGCGAGACGATCGCGAGGCGGGTCGCCGGGAAGGAGACCGAGCCTTTCAAGTACCGGGACAAAGGAACGATGGCGACGATCGGCCGGGGCGCGGCCGTGGTTCAGATGATGGGCGGCAAGACGATGAAGGGGAAGGCGGCGCAGGCGGCGTGGGGAACGGTGCACCTTGCCTTGCTGCCGACCAATGCGGACCGCGCCAAAGCTGTCGTCGATTGGGCGGGCGCGGGACTCACGCACCAGCGCTCGGGCCGGATCAGGGTCGAGACCTAGGGAGGAGAGGGCATGGCGACTGCAGCACCCGAGAAGGAGCGCGCCGCGACTCCGGGGGGAGACGAGAACCGACGCACCGACGCGCTCGTTGTGTTCGGAATCACAGGAGATCTCGCGAAGGTGATGACCTTCCGTTCGCTCTACAGACTCGAGCGCCGCGGCCTGCTCGATTGCCCGATCATCGGCGTGGCCGTCGACGATTGGACAGTCGAGCAGTTGAAGGAGAGGGCGCGGACGTCGATCGAGACGACGGGCGAGCAGCTCGACCCCGACGTCTTCGACCGCTTCGCCAACCGGCTCTCCTACGTCGAGGGCGATTTCGGCGACACTGCTACCTACGATCGCGTCGCCAAGGCGATCGAGGGCTCACAGCAGCCGGTCTTCTATCTCGAGATCCCGCCGTTCCTCTTCGGCAGGGTGGTCAAGGGCCTCTCCGAGGCGGGCCTGGCGACCGACGCACGTGTGGTGGTCGAGAAGCCGTTCGGCCACGACCGCGCCTCAGCTGCCGAGCTGGCCGACGAGCTCCACCAGTACATCGACGAGTCGCAGCTTTACCGAATCGACCACTACCTCGGGAAGATGGGGCTCGAGGAGATCCTCTATCTCCGCTTCGCGAACTCGATCCTGGAGCCGATCTGGACGCGCCACCACCTCGAGTCCGTCCAGATCACGATGGCGGAGAGCTTCGGCGTCGAAGATCGTGGTCACTTCTACGACCCCGTCGGGGCGCTTCGCGACGTCGCCGTCAATCACCTCATGCAGGTGGTGGCAGCGACGGCCATGGAAACCCCTTCGAGGCGCGAGCCCGAGGTGATCAAGGACGCGCAGGTCTCGCTCTTCCGCGCCGTCGCGACGGCCGATCCCGCCCACTACGTGCGCGGCCAGTATGAGGGTTATCTCGACATCGACGGCGTCGCTGCGGACTCGGCGACCGAGACGTATGCCGCCCTCCGCCTTGACATCGACAACTGGCGCTGGGCCGGTGTGCCCTTCTTCATCCGCACCGGAAAGCGCCTGAAGGCGACCGAAACCGAGCTCCGGCTCGTCTTCAAGCACCCGCCCAAGCTCGGCTTCAACCTGCGAGCACAGCACCCCGAAGCGAATCAGCTCGTGGTCAAGCTCGATCCCTCGACGGGGATCAGACTCGTCCTCGACGCGCATCGCGGCGACCTCAGCGGCGCGTCCGCGATCACCCTCGACATGGAGTTCGCCGAGGAAGGCGGAGAAGGGCCTACGCCGTACGAGGTGCTGCTCCACGCGGCGATCCTCGGCGACAGCACGCGCTTCACGCGCCAGGACGGGGTGGAGGAGACGTGGCGGATCATGCAACCGCTGCTCGACGACGCCCCTCCGGTGCATGCGTACGCGCCCGGATCGTGGGGCCCGGAGGCCGCCGACGAGCTCGTCGCCGGTCACGGCCGCTGGCACGAACCCTGGATTTCGACCTAAGCGAACGGAAGGAGCCACGATGACCGCGGTCACCTCAAAGGATGAGACGAAGGCTGAGCCGCAGAGCGCAGCAGCGCCTTCGCCGTTTCCGCCGATCGCGGACTACGCCTTCCTGTCGAACTGCCACACCGGTGCACTGGTCGCTCCGGACGGCGCGATCGCGTGGCTCTGCATTCCGAGCTTCGACTCGCCGAGCGTGTTCGGCAGCCTGCTCGACCGTCAGGCCGGCTTCTTCCGCTTCGGGCCGTTCGGCATCGCACACCCGACCGCCCGGGCGTACGAGCCCGGGACGAACGTGCTCGTGACGACCTGGAAGACGCCTTCCGGCTGGCTCCTCGTGCGGGACGCGTTGACGATGGGCCCGTGGGATCACGAGGACGGGGTGACACCCCACACCCGGCCCCCCGCCGACGACGACGCCGACCACATGCTGGTTCGGACGGTCGAGTGTCTCGACGGCCACGTCGAGGTCGAGCTCGTCTGCGAGCCCGCGTTCGACTACGGCCGCACGGCCGCGTCTTGGACGCTTGCGGACGGTGGACGGCATGCCGCGGACGCGAGCGGGGCCGGGCAGCAGTTCCGGCTGCAGTCCGATCTCGCGCTGGGCGTCGAGGGCGACCGCGTCCGAGCCCGCCATGTGCTCCAGCCCGGTGAGCGCGCCTACTGTGCGCTGTCCTGGGCCGAAGGACTCGCCGCGCCGCAGGACGTCGACGAGGCACGCGAACGGCTGAAGGCGACCACGCGCTTCTGGCGCAACTGGCTGAGCGCCGCGCGGATCCCCGATCATCCGCTGCGCGATCCGATCCAGCGCTCGGCGTTGACGATCAAAGGTCTGACGTACATGCCGACGGGCGCGACGGTGGCCGCGCTGACGACGTCGCTGCCGGAGACCCCCGGCGGCGAGCGCAACTGGGACTACCGCTACACCTGGATTCGGGACACCACGTTCACGCTGCAGGCACTCCACTTCCTGAATCTGAACTGGGAGGCGGACGAGTTCATGCAGTTCGTCGCCGATCTGGAGCCGACGGAAGACGGCTCGCTGCAGATCATGTACGGGATCGACGGGCGCCGCGACTTGACCGAGTCGACGCGCGACGACCTGACCGGCTACGCGGGAGCCAAGCCGGTGCGAATCGGGAACGGGGCATTCGATCAGCGTCAGAACGACGTCTTCGGCGCCGTGCTGGACTCGATCCTGCTCCACGCGCGCCACAGCCAGCGCCTGCCGCGACGGCTGTGGCCGATCGTCCAGTCCCAGGCGGAGTGCGCCACGCAGGTCTGGCGGGAGCCGGACCAGGGCATCTGGGAGGCCCGCGGCAAGCCGCAGCAGTACGTCTCCTCGAAGCTGATGTGCTGGGTTGCGCTCGATCGCGCCGCAAAGCTCGCCGAGATCCGCGGCGATCCCCAGCTCCGGGCAACCTGGCAGGCGACTGCCGAGGAAATCCGGGCGGACATCCTCGAGCACGGCGCGCGCGACGGCGTCCTGCGTCAGCACTACGAAACCGACGCGCTCGACGCGTCCACGCTGCTCGCGGCGATCTTCGGATTCCTGCCCGCGGGCGACGAGGTGCTGCGCAAGTCGGTCGAGGCGATCGCGAACGACCTGACCGAGGATGGCTACGTCCTCCGCTATCGCACCGGCGAGACCGACGACGGCCTCTCCGGGAAGGAGGGGACGTTCCTGATCTGTTCGTTCTGGCTCGTGTCGGCCCTGGCGATCGTCGGTGAGACCCAGCGGGCTCGCGACCTGATGGAGCGTTTGCTGCGCGTCTCGTCGGCGCTCGGCCTCTACGCGGAGGAGTTCGATGCATCCACCGGGCGGCACCTCGGGAACTTCCCGCAGGCCTTCTCTCACCTCGCGCTGATCGAGGCGGCGGCTCGCCTGATCATCCCGGACATGATGGCCGAGTACTGAGTGGGCGGGTTGGGGTACGCGACCACGACCGGAGGGGCCGTGACGGCTGACTATGACGTGATCATCGTGGGCACCGGTGCGGGCGGAGGCACCCTCGCCGGGCATCTCGCGCCTTCCGGAAAACGCATCCTCTTGCTAGAGCGCGGCGACTGGCTGCCGCGTGAGCCTCAGAACTGGCAGGCCGAAGATGTGTTCCGCGACAACCGCTACGTCTCCGAGGACACGTGGTACGACGCGAAGGGAAAGCCGTTCCAGCCGCAGGTCCATTACTTCGTCGGCGGCGCGACGAAGCTCTACGGCGCGGCGCTCTACCGTCTGCGCGCGGAGGACTTCGGCGAACTCGTCCACCACGACGGGATCTCCCCGGCGTGGCCGATCTCGTACGGCGATCTGGAGCCGTACTACACGAAGGCCGAGCAGATGTACCACGTCCACGGCGCGCGGGGCGAGGACCCGACCGAGCCTCCGGCCGGCGCGCCATACCCGCATCCGGCCGTTTCGCACGAGCCGCGGATCCAGCAGCTGTCCGACCAGCTCGCCGCAGCCGGCTATCACCCGTTCCACGCACCTTGCGGGATCCTGCTGGACGAGCAGAGCCTGCCCTACAGCACGTGTGTCCGCTGCGCCAATTGCGACGGCTTCCCGTGCCCGCTGCATGCGAAGGCCGACGCCGAGGTGCTGGGAGTGCGGCCCGCGCTGCAGCACGACAACGTGACACTGCTGACCAACGCGAAGGCGTCCAAGCTCGAGACGAGCTCCGACGGCACGGTGGTGACGGGCGTCGTTGTCGAGCATGACGGGCTGACGGAGACCTTCACGGGCGATCTCGTCGTCGTCGCCTGCGGCGCGGCGAACACGGCCAGCCTGCTGCTCCGGTCGGCCAGCGAGATGCATCCGAACGGCCTCGCGAACGGCTCAGACCAGGTCGGGCGTAATTTCATGTTCCACGACAGCGTCGCTGTGCTCGCGCTCTCGCGGGACGAGAACGCGACCGTCTACCAGAAGACGCTCGGGCTGAACGACTTCTACTTCGGCAGCGACGAGTTCGATTATCCGCTCGGCAACATCCAGATGGTCGGCAAATCGCAGGCGGCGATGTTCCGCGGCGAGAAGCCCGGCGAAACCAAGCTCGCGCCGGAGTGGACGCTCGAGCGTGTCGCTCGTCACGCAATCGACTTCTGGCTCTCCACCGAGGATCTGCCACGACCCGACAACCGGGTGAGTGTCGATCGCACCGGCAAACTCACGCTGAGCTACGCGGAGACGAACGCCGAGGCGAAGAAGCAGCTCTACCACAAGCTTCGCTCGCTGCTCGGCGAGCTGGACCTAAATCCCGGTCACCTCTTCCACCGCTTCGCCTACATGAAGAACGAGATACCGGCGGCCGGCTGCGCCCATCAGGCCGGTACCTGTCGCATGGGCGCCGACCCGGCGAGTTCGGTACTCGACGCCAACTGCCGCGCCCACGAGCTCGACAACCTCTACGTGGTCGACACGAGCGTGTTCCCGAGCATCGGCGCGGTGAACCCGGCGCTCACGGCGATGGCGAACTCGCTACGAGTCGGCGATCACCTGCTCGAGCGGATCGGCGCGACGGCGGAAACCGTTCCGGTCCCGTCGTAGGTGAGGGCGCCGAGCGCCGGCGCGTCCTCAGCCTGCGCGCTTCTCTCCCTGCAAGGTGCAGGGGAGCTCGAGACGTCCGTTGGTGATGCCGCTCCGCGATGTCAGGAGCCGGATCGTCCGCTCCATCGCAACCGGGCGCAGGCCGCTCGCGCCCCGGTGGTAGGGGTTGTCGAGGAACCAGAGCAGGAGCAGCGTCGACGTGATGACGATCGCAACGGTGCCGATCATGGTCGCTTGCACGATCGCTCGCTCGCCGCTGTCGGCGAAGAAGAGCATGAACACGAAGATGATCCCGGCGCTCAGAAAGAGCACGATCCAGAGGGGAGTCGGGATGACACCTTCGGCGCCGTGCGTCCGGTCGGCGCGGGCGCTCTCGCGGTCGGAGCGCTGGTCGAGCCATTTGCCGTAGGCGGCCTGCTCGGATGCCGAGTGCGGCTCGACCGTCTTCAGGGTGCGGAACATCGCGACTCCCCAGCGGTTGTAGCCGCCGCCGAGGTCGCCTGACTCCATCCGCGGCCATTCCTGGTGCACGACCGCGCGGGCGTAGCACGCCAGCTCACCCGTGAAGCGGCCGCGGACGGCGATCGGCATCAGCTGTGCCGTCTCGGACTGCTCCGCGACGAGCTGGGCTTCGGCTTCGGCGCCGCTACGTGAGGTATCGAAGCTCTCGAAGGCGAGGAAGACCACGAACCCGAGCAGGACGGCGAAGCCCGTCGCAAGGACGCCGAACACGCCGGCCGCGCGGTCGCCGTCCTCGAAGTAGCTTCCTTCGGGCGCTCGCCAGCGGACGAGCAGCATGGCTGCGATGGCGACCACGGCGGCGGTCCCGACGATCAGCGCCGCCGAGAACAGGTTCATGCAGGAGCTGCGCTCGCCCAGCCCATGAGGGCGACCGGGACCAGGCGAGGTCGACGATCGTGGGTGCGCGGAGTCACTGGCAGTGCAAGCTAGGGGGCTGCCGTCGGCGCAACATCGCCCGATGCGGATGAAGCCCGCTGTCGGAGGGCTGCAGAAGCTCCACGTATGGATTCGCCGTTGAGCCCGTCAGGCGAGCAGGTCGAAATCGTGTTCGGCGAGCAGCGAGCGGTTGCCGTAGGTGTCGGCGCCGGGCTGCGGACGTATTCCGTCGGCGACCGGCCGCTGCTCGACGGCTACGGCGCGGACGAGGTCTGCACCTCTGGCCGCGGCCAGCTGCTCGTGCCGTGGCCGAACCGCATCAAAGACGGCAGCTATGCATTCGACGGGCGCTCGCACCAGCTCCCGCTGAACGAGCCTGAGCGGCGAAACGCGATTCACGGCCTCGCGCGCTGGACCCATTGGTCGGTGGTTGATCGCGCCGGCGACCGCGCCGCGTTCGAGCACGTCCTCTACCCCCAGCCGGGTTACCCGTTCTCGCTCGCGTTGCGCGTCGACTACTCGCTCTCCGAGCAAGGGTTGACGGTGCGAACCGAGGCAAGGAACGTCGGTCCCGGCCCCGCCCCGTACGGTGGGGGCTGGCATCCGTACCTCACCGTTGCCGGAGGTGTGGTCAACGACGTCGAGCTGCGCGTGCCGGCTGAGAGCGTGCTGGTCGCGGACGAGCGCGGCCTGCCGGTGTGCGCTACCGACGTCATGGCGGAGAGGCTGGATTTCCGCGAGCCGAGGCCGATCGGCGCGGCGAGGCTCGACCATTGCTTCACCGCCCTTGAGCGCGACGACAGGCGGCGCGCCGAGATCACCCTCGGTAAGACCACACTCTGGGCCGACGAGAGCTACGCGTACGTGATGGTCTTCACCGGGGACGGGCTCCCGGACGTCGAGCGACGAAGCCTTGCCGTCGAGCCGATGACCTGCGCGCCAAACGCCTTCCGCACCGGCGAGGGCCTGGTGCGGCTCGCGCCCGACGAGGCGCACGTAAGTAGTTGGGGGATTTCGCCGGGCGCCTAGCGGCCGAAGAGCGCGACGAGCAGCCGGCTAGGGACCGCTCGCCGCCGGCGGCGAGGTCATCGAACCGCGCAACGCGACGAGGGGTGAGTCCGGGACGCGGATCAGACCGCGAGTCGGGCGATCGAGGTCGAACACGACCAGGAGCAGCAGGGTGACGAGCCCGCCCGCGAGGATGACCATGGTCGAGCCTCGGCCGTGCATGGCCGTGTAAAGCGCGAGGAGGCCGAAGGCGATAGCCACACCAAGCACGTCCAGCGCGAGGACCGGGTTGGGGATCCGGTTGTTGAGGGCCGCTATGCGCACCGTCTGCTGGTCGATCATCTCGTTGAGGGTCTCGACGTAGAGCCGCGGAGAACTAGCTTCCGGCGCCGTCAGGAGGGCCTCGCCGGCCAGTCGCCAGAGCCGACGCTGGAGAGCGTCCTGCCGGGCGACGGCACGGTGGAATCCGGCAGTGGTCGGCACCGCCTGCGACAGCTCGACGCTCGCGTCGGCGTACGACCTGAGCAATTGCAGGGACCGGCGTCGCATCGGCTCGGCGAGGGTTTGCGCCCGCAGGTACGTCGTGCCGATCGCGTTGGCGTCGTCGACGACGGCGGCCCGACGCGCGTCGTAGCGTCCGATTGCCAGCGTCAGGCCGAACGCGAGCAGCAGCCCGACCAATGCAAGCAACACCCCCTGCACGATGCCGACGGGCTCGCGCAAAGTCTCCACGTGACGCCGCAACAGGCGGCCGGCCGCGTAGCCGACGGCCACGAACGCGAGGACGACACCCGCGATCAGCAGCCAGAGCTCCCAGGTACTCAGCCGAAAGAACACCGGCGAGAGCATCGCAGAGCGAGTTGTACGGCGGCCCCAAAGTCGCGGTGCGCCGCCGATCGGGGCTCAGCACCCACGCGCGAGTAAGCGCTCCGGCGCACCATCACGCGATGCGCCAGGCGTGGCCCGAACGGCCGTGAGCGGCACGCCCGGCGTCGGTGGCGCGTCGAGCAGCGGCTCGAGCGACGCAATCCCTCGTTCGAGCCACAACGTCCGGGTGGGCGAACTAGCCCTACTGGCAGTGGCCGCTGCGGACCATCGCGAACACGCTGCGACGACTAGTGACGGCGTCTCGCCGCACCTGCGTCGGCTCGGGGGAGCCGGTGCAGGCAGGCTCGGCGCCCTTTTGGGAGGGGAAAACATGAAGAAGGGGATGTGGCTGTGGGCTGCCGCGGGCATCGCGGTCCTGCTGCTGTGCTCGACCGCGCTCGGCGGTTCCGTCGCGAGCGGCAAGCGGTTCCAGCGGACGTTCGTCTGCGTCAACAAGCACAACGGCCTGATCAAGGTCATCTCGCGGCGCCAGCACAATCGGTGTGCGGTCGACTGGAAGCGGTACCGCGTGTCCGACCTGTTCGGCAAGGGCATGCGCGGCACGCGGGGCATTCCCGGCGCGCCCGGTCCTCAGGGGCCGCAGGGTCCAGCTGGGCTTGTCGGCGCGGCCGGCAATGCCGGCACTGCCGGCGCGGTGGGCGCTCGCGGGGAGACCGGCGCAGGCGGAGAGGCCGGTCCGGCGGGCGCAGTCGGCCCGATGGGCCCGCAGGGTCTCGCCGGCGCTGACGGAGAGAACGGCGCGAACGGCGCTGACGGCGCAACCGGTCCGCAGGGCTCGATCGGCCTGCAAGGTCCGGCCGGCGCGAGCGGCGCCGACGGCTCGACCGGAGCGCAGGGTCCGACCGGTCAGCAGGGCCCGGCCGGAGCCAAGGGCGACACAGGTGCCACCGGCCCGCAGGGGCTTCAGGGTCCGGCGGGCCCAGCGGGGCTCGACGGCAACGCGATCGTCCAGGTCTCCGCGGCCGGCGCTCCCGGTCAGAAGACGACGAGCGTCGCCTGCCCGGGTTCGCTGTTCGCCATCTCCGGCGGCTTCCAGGCTCAGGGCTCGGTGACCGAGTCATACCGGTGGTTCGCCGGCGATGACCTCGGCCACACTGCAGGGCAGGCCGCCCACGGCTGGACGGTGACGCAGTCGTCGGGCAACTCCGGCAGCCTCACCGTCTTCGCCTACTGCGCGTAGACCGGACCCGAAGTTGGCAGCAGAAGGCCCGCCGCGCGGCGGGCCTTCTGCGTTCAACGGAAGACGTCGGCGGAGCCGCCGAAGACGAGCGCGGCATGGACGTTCTCGGCCGCAACGCCCGTGAGCGACGGGTGGTCGACGTTCACCTCGGCGTCGGGCCAGCTCTCGAGGCCGAGCGCGGCCGCACCCTCGTCGGCGCCGAAGCAGAGGAGCGTCGAAAGCGCGATCACGTTGCGGCGGCCGGTGAGGCGCCGCGCGATCCCCTCGAGCTCGCGTAGCTCCTCGAGCGGGTCGATTCTCACGTTCGAGTCGGAGCCGACGCAGATCCCGATCCCGCGCTCGCATAACGCCTCGACCGGCACGAAGCCGTCGCCGAGGTTCGCCTCGGTCGTCGGGCAGACGCAGACGCGCGCTCCGGCCTCCGCCAGCAGGTCGAGCTCGTGCGAATCGGCGTGCGTCGCGTGGACGACCGTCGCGTGCGGGCCCAAACAGCCGGTGTCCGCGAGCAGCTCGATCGGCCGGAGCCCGTGCTCGGCGAGACATTCGTCGATCTCGCGCTGCTGCTCGTCCGCGTGCACGTGGAGCGGGAGCGACTCGCCTGCCGCGTAGCGGGCGAGCTCCTCGAGCCACTCGCGAGGACAGGCGCGCACGGAGTGGGGGGCGAGGCCGACCCGGCCGCCCGTCTCGCGCACCGCCTCGAGCTGGGACAGGTAGTCGGCCACCGACTCCTGCCGGAAGCGCTCGATTCCCCCGCGCGCGTAGGCGGCGAGCAGCAGCACGAGCTCGATGCGCGCCTCGGCCGCGGCCTCCATCGCCGCATGAGCCTCCGCCAGCCCGAGGTAGTGAAATTCGCCGACGGCGGTATACCCCGCGGCCAGCATCTCGCGATAGACGTGGACATAGCCGCCGCGAATGCCGTCGGTCGTCAGGCCGTCGGCCAGCTCGAGCACCTCGTCGCGCCAGCCCCAGAAGTCGGCGCCTTCGGTGCGGCCCCTGAGAGCCCTCTGGAACGTGTGCGAGTGGGCGTTCACGAAGCCCGGCAGCGAGAGCGCTTCCGTCATCGCCGTATCCTTGCACCATGGCCGCTAGAGCCGTCCTCAAGAAACGGCCGCGCCGGCGCAGCCGGAACGGCCTCTCGAACGCAAGCAACGCCTGGCTGGCGCTGATCCCGAACGCGCTCACGATCATGCGGCTGGGGCTGATCCCGGTCTTCGTGGTGCTCCTGCTCACGTGCGAAGGCGGCCACAGCTGGCCCGCCGCGGTCGTCTTCGGCGTCGCGGGCGTGACCGACCAGATCGACGGCTGGCTCGCGCGGCGCTGGCGCGTCGAGTCGAGCTTCGGCAAGGTCGCGGACCCGCTTGCGGACCGGCTGATGATCGACGCCGCAGTGATCCTGCTGTGGCACGCGGGGCGACTGCCGTGGATCGCCCTCGCGATCCCGGCGCGTGACGTAGCGCTCGTTGCCGGGTACAAGCTCGTCGTGGGTCGCGGATACGAGTTTGCGGTCAACTTCGCCGGCAAGGCGGCAACGTGGCTGCTCTACGCGTCCCTCGCGTTCGTGATGGTCACGAGCGAAGGGACCGAGTGGCCGCTGTGGATCTTCTGGGGAGGCGTCGCGCTCGCGGCCGTCTCTCTGGCCGGCTACCTGCTCAAGGCCCGCCGGGAGGTGGCGACGTGAAGGCGGTCGTGATGGCGGGCGGCGAGGGAACGCGCCTGCGCCCGCTCACCTCGAACCAGCCGAAGCCGATGGTGCCGATCGTCGGGAAGCCGTGCATGGAGCACATCCTCGAGCTGCTCAAGCAGCACGGCCTCGAGGACGTGATCGTCACCGTCGCCTTCATGCCGCAGGCGATCCGCGGCTACTTCGGGAACGGCGACACGCTCGGCCTGAACATCGAGTACTCGGTCGAGGAGTCGCCGCTCGGCACCGCCGGCTCCGTGCGACTCGCGAGCGACCGCCTCGACGAGACGTTCGTCGTCATCTCGGGCGACGCTCTCTGTGACGTCGACCTCACCGATCTGATCCGCTTCCATCGCGACAAGCGGGCGGCGGTCACGATCGGCTTGAAGTCGGTCGAGAATCCGCTCGAGTTCGGAATCGTCGTCACCGACGAGGAGGGGCGAATCGAGCGGTTCCTCGAGAAGCCGTCGTGGAGTCAGGTGTTCTCCGACACGATCAACACCGGCATCTACGTGCTCGAGCCGGAGGTGCTGCGCCACATCCCGACCGACCGCCCGTACGACTTCTCGAAGGAGCTTTTCCCGCTGCTGCTCGAGATGGGGCGACCGCTGTACGGGTACGTCTTCGAGGACTACTGGCAGGACATCGGCAACCTCGATCAGTTCAGGCAGGCGAACTTCGACGCACTGGACGAGCGCGTGCGTCTGAACGTCCCTGGGATTCGCCTGCGCGGCAACGTCTGGCTGGGGGAGGGTGTGGAGGTCGACGACCTCGACGCGATCGAGGGCCCGGCCTATCTCGGCAACTACTGCCGCGTGGCGGCCGACGCGACCGTCGGCCCCTATTCGGTGCTGGCCTCGAGCGTCACGCTCCTCGAGCGCGCGCGCACGGAGCGTTCGGTGGTCGATGCGGCCACGCATATCGGCCGCGCCGCCAGGGTGGAGGGCGCCGTCGTCGGCCGCGCGTGCGACATCCGGGCGCACGCACATGTGCAGGAGGGCGCGGCGATCGGCGACGAGGTGACGCTCGGTGCGCAGAGCGCAGTGCTGCCGCACGTGCGGATCTATCCGTACAAGGAGGTCGAGACGGGTGCGCAGATCCACGAGAGCCTGATCTGGGAATCGCGTGCCTCCTCGAACCTGTTCGGCAAGGACGGCGTGGTAGGACTCGTGAACGTCGACCTGACGCCCGATACCGCAGTCCGCCTCGCCGCCGCGCTCGGGACGGCGCTGAAGCGGGGTGCGCGCGTGGTCGCGAGCCGGGAGTCGCCGTCGGCCTGCCGCATGATCAAGCGCGCGATGATCTCGGGCCTCAACTCGACGGGGGTGGACGTCGCCGACCTGCGCGTCCTGCCGGCGGCCGTCAGCCGCCACCTGCTCAAGAGCCAGGGCTACGACGCCGGCTTCCACATCGGCGTCAGCCACTCCGATCCGGAGGTGCTGGAGATCCGGTTCTACGAACAGCCCGGGATCCAGCTCACGGCAGCGCTGCAGAAGGAAATCGAGAAGCACTTCACACGCCACGAGCTGCGCCGGGCGGCGTTCAACTCCGTCGGCTCCGTCAGCTATCCGGCGCGGGTGCGGGAGGGCTATGCGCAGGACCTGCTGGCGACGCTCGACGTGGGGGCGATCCGCTCTCGCGGCTACCGCATCGTGGTCGACTACGGCTACTCGGCAACGTCGTACGTCCTGCCCCTGATGCTCGGTCCGCTCGCCGTCGAAGCGGTCAGCTCACACGGTTTCGCCGCCGACGGCCGCGAGGCGCGGAGCGGGATCCGGGAGGCAGTCGGTCAGACGAAGCGCCTGGTGACGGCGATCGGCGCCGACCTCGGCGTCGTCTTCGACCGGGCGGGCGAGCGTCTGTTCCTGATCGACGAGCAGGCGCGGGAGATCCCGGTCGAGCAGGCGCTGCTGCTCTTCCTGCGTCTGATGGGGTCGGACGGGCGCCACGGCAAGCTCGCGTTCCCGATCACGGTCACGAGCCACGTCGAGGAGCTGGTCGCCGGGAGCGACCTAGAGGTGATCCGCACGCCCGCTTCCCTCGCCGAGCTGACGCGAGCCGCGGCCGAGGACGGCGTCATCTTCGCCGGCGCCGTCGGCGGCGGCTACGTCTTTCCGGAGTTCATCCCCGCCTACGACGCTGTCGCGAGCCTCTGCAAGCTGCTCGAGCTGCTCGCGCCGGTCGAACGACCGCTCTCGGAGCTCGTCGCCGAACTTCCGGCGAGCACGCTCGTGCACCGGCAGGTGTCGTGCCCGTGGTCGCTGAAAGGCACCGTGATGCGTGTGCTGACGGAGCGGATGCGTGACCGCGACGTCGACCTGCTTGACGGGATCAAGGTCTTCGACGAGCGCGGCTGGGCCCAGGTGCTGCCGGATCCGGACGAGCCGCTCGTCCACATCTACGCGGAGGGGTCGACCGACGAGGCGTCCGCCGCGCTGGAGAACGAGCTGCGTGGGGTGGTCGAGGAGATCATGCAGACGGAAGGGGCGGCAGCTCCGGCCGTAGCCTCAAGCTGAGGTTGACCCTTCGGGGCGCTTCTGCTTGACTACGACCGCTCCCCCGCCAGCGGACGAAAGGCTCACGTGGAACCGTTTCCGGATCTCGGCTCGCTCTCCGACGATGATCTCAAGCAGCTGATCGACGACCTGACGAAGGAAGAGCTCGAGGTGTCGTATCGCAGGCGCATCCTGCACGGGAAGATCGACCTGTTGCGCGCGGAGCTCCAGGCACGCCTCCGCCAGACGGGGGGGAAGAGCGTGCTCGAGGAGGTCGACGTCGACCGTCTCGCCGCGATTCTCGCGGGCAAGGCAGCACCGCCCGCCGAGGGCTAGATGTCGCACGTCTACTGTCCCGAGTGCGGGTTCCAGAATTCGGAGGCCGCCAACTACTGCTCGCGCTGCGGCGCGCTCCTCGTAAAGGACGAACCGGGCTCCGAGACGACGATGAGCTATACGCCCGAGGACGCGGAGGACGGCGCCGCGGTGACCCTCGAGGAGCTCGGCGCCGAAGGCCCTGCGCTCGTGGTGCGCTCCGGCGGTGGCCGGTCCGGCGAGCACTTCGTGCCCCAGGGCGAGCGCACCACGATCGGCCGCTCGCCCGACTGCGACGTCTTCCTCGACGACGTGACGGTCTCCCGTAAGCACGCCGTGATCGTGCGCAGGGACGACGCCTTCTTCATCGAGGACCAGGGAAGCCTGAACGGGACGTTCCTCAACCGCCGCCGCATCGAGTCGGGTCGTCTGGAGAACGGGGACGAGCTCCAGATCGGCAAGTACAAGCTGAGCTTCCTCGAGAAATGAGCGCCGCGGAGGCCACAGCCGAAGACCGGCACCTGCTGACGATCGGCACGCTCTGCCGTCGCCTGCAGTCGGAGTTTCCGGACATCTCGATCTCGAAGATCCGATACCTCGAGGACCAGGGCCTACTGGCTCCGCGGCGCACGCAGAGCGGCTACCGCCTCTTCAGCGAGGACGACGTCGAACGGCTGGAGACGATCCTCCGTCTGCAGCGCGACGAGTTCCTGCCGCTGCGTGTGATCCGCCAGGAGCTCGCATCGCCCTCGGGAGCAGGGAAGGAGCGCCGCCGCCGGCGCGCCGTCGGCCTCGCCGATCCGGACGACGAGCTCGATCTCGGCGAGCTCTGCGACCGAGCGGCGATCACGGCGGAGCTCGCGCGCGAGCTCGAGGAGTACGGTCTCTTGCAGCCGCGCCGCGAGGGTGGCGAGAAGCTCTACCCGGCCGGGGACGTCGACGTCGCCGTCGCATGCTCGAAGCTCGCGCGCTTCGGGATCTCGGCGCGTCACCTGCGCACGTTTCGCACCGCCGCCAATCGCGAGGCAGGCTTGCTCGAGCAGCTCGTCGCGCCGTCGCTTCGGTCTCGCAACCCGGAACGGCGCGACGCGGCCGTCCAACAGCTCCAGACGCTTGCGGAGGTCGCACAGGAGCTCTCGCAGCTTCTCTTCTGGCGCGACCTGCGGCAGGTCGCGACGCACTGATGGCGGTCGACGACCTCAAAGCGCGGATTCGCGACGTCCCGGACTTCCCCGAGCCCGGGATCGTCTTCAAGGACATCATGCCCCTGCTCGCGGACGATTCGACGTTGCACGAGGTGACCGACCTGCTGGCCGAGTGGGCCGAGCCGCGCCGCCCCGACGTGATCCTCGGCGCCGAGGCACGCGGCTTCATCCTCGGCGCGGCGGTCGCCTACAAGCTCGGCTGCGGCTTCGTCGCCGCCCGCCGGCCCGGGAAGTTGCCCTGGAAGACCGTCAGCGCCAGCTACGCTCTCGAGTACGGCGAGAACTCGCTCGAGCTTCATGCGGACGCCATCGCGAGCGGGCAGCGGGTGCTCGTGCACGACGACGTCCTCGCCACGGGCGGCACCGCCCGCGCGATCTGCGACCTCGCCGAGCAGCTCGGCGGCGAGATCGTCGGCGTCGCTTTCGTGATCGAGCTCGAGTTCCTCAAGGGGCGCGCGCAGCTCGACGGGCACGACGTGCACTCCCTGATCAGCTACTGAGAGCTGGTTTTGGCGTCCGGGGCGCCGACTACAAGATGTGCATGTACGACGCCCTCACGACCCGGTACACGTTCTCGTGCCCGGAGCGGGGCCAGGCACGCGTCGCACTCTCGTCGTTCCGGCGCGTCGAGCAGTTGCCGGGGCCGGCCCAGCCGGCGGTCTTCGAGATCGACTTCGGCTGCTCGTGCGGCGCCGAGCACCCCGCGCTCGTCTCGCACGACGAGCTCGACTGGGCGCCGCTCGGGCTGCGTGGGGATGCGACCTTCGTCAACCTGATGACCGCGACGGTCGACCCGGTCGACCTCGAGCTGGCGGACCTCGCAGCGCGCCGCATCCAGGCGGGCGAGTGGCCGTGGAGCTTCTTCTGCTACGCCGAAGACCGGCCGCGGCCGGTCTTTCCGTCCGCATTCGTCGTGCTCGCGCCGGGCACCGGCGGGGAGGAGGTGGGCGTCGCCGTACGCTGCCCGGTCTGCGGGAGCATCTCGGTCAACCTCGTCAGCGCCCAGCACCTGGACGTGCCGTTCCACAACGACCGGAACGTCGGTGTCGTGCCGCACGTGTTCGCGGCCGACGTCGAGCACGTGCTGGCGGAATTTGCGTCGGAGCTCTATTCGGCGCGCTTCGACAACCGCCGGGTAGCCCTCGACTAGCGGGGTTCACTTCCGCTGAACGGGGTACGAACCAGGCGGAGGTGGTGCCATGTACGGCTTGACACGTGGAACGATCACGCTGCTCGGCGCGGCTGTCGCCGGTCTACTCGTCTGGCTTGCCACGCAGGTCGCAGAAGGCTCGAACGGCGGCTACTGGGGCGTCTACGGCCTGATCGCGGCCGCTGGGCTCGTGATGGCGTTGTCGCAGATCCTCGGAGGCTGGACGAAGTGGGGCTGGCCTCGCTTGTCCGTCAACGTCTTCCTGATCGGCTTCATCCCGGTGCTCGTCGCGGCAGGCTGGGTGCTCCTCGCGACGCAGCCGGAAGCGAATTGGTTCCGCGACCACGTTCGGGGCTGGTCGAACGACATCGGCATCCAGGGTCTGGTCGCCGATCTCGGCGAGGTCGTCCCGGTGCTCGCGTTCGGCATCGGCCTCGTCTTCGGCTTCACGTTCGACACCTCGGGCCCGAGGACGTACGACCGATCCGGCCGCCGACGTGAGGTGGCCGCGGCCCCGCGCGACTCGGCTCCGCCGCCGGAAGACCGGGCTACCGCGCGTGAGGAGCGCGAGGCGGCGCTCGACGACGAAACCACGCGCGAGCGCGACCTCGAGCGCGAACGAGACCGCGAGCGCATCCGGACCGACTAGCTCGAGCGAGCCCGCTTCATCCCGTCCCTCCGGGGAGGGATGAAGCGGGCAGGACCGGAACCGATGGACGACGAGCGATGAGCGCCGCCCGTGACCGACCGCAACCAAAGCGTCTGGCTACTGCTCGCCCACGCGCGGAGGCGAAGCCGCGCCGGCCCGTGGTCGAGCGGCTGCGCGACAAGCTCGGCGCAGAGCTGGCGCGTGTGCTCGTCTCCGCTCTGGCGACGGTCAGCGCCGGCCGGCGCGACGCGGCTGACGCTGCGGCTCGTCGGAGCCGTAGGCCATCACGAGCAGGTACACCAGGAAGGCGACGACGGCACCGAAGATGAAGGCGGTCCCGCCGGCGACGCCGATCGCGAGCCCGCCCAGCCACACGTACAGGCCAAAGACGAGCGCCCAGACGAAGGACCAGACGCCGTGTGAGAATGCGGGCATGCGCAGGTGCGGCACGGGCGTGACTCTATCGCGCGAGTGGCGAAGGGGTTTTTCCACAAGTTGCACTCCTTGCTGTGGAAATGTGGAAAATTGAATTTCCGCAAATTGCGGTCTCCACGCCTTTTCGGCCCCTTGATTCGGGCTTGCGCGCGTCCTAGATTCTCTCTTGCGCCGAGCACGGAACCGGAGTAGGTCGAAGCCGAGTTCGAAGGCACTACCCGCAAGGGAAAGGTCAGCGAAAACGGTGGACGAAACGGAAACCGGCTCGGCGAATTTTTTTGGTCCAGCGTCGCGCGCCGGGAAGAGGAGCCGGCGCGACGTGTCGAATTCGAGGTTGACATAACGCCCGTTATCGTGCATTGGATCGAGACCGCGGCTGGCAGAGGGTTTGACCACGCTGGTTTCGTGGCAGGAAGCTGTCTGTCGGGATGACCGCGGTCGAAATCGAGACATTCCTGGCGACCCCGGAGCTGCACGAGCTCGTCGAGCAGGCGGAGCAAAACGGGTCGCTGCGCTACCCGGACCTGATCGAGGTCCTCGAGCCGCTGCAGCTCGATCCGCTCGAGACGGACGCGGTCTTCCGCGAGCTCGAGCAGCGCGGGATCGAGGTGCTCGAGCCCGAGGTGGAGCATCGGGAGGCGCCCGCGCCCCCACCGCCGCCGCAGCCGGTCGTCCAGGAGACGACCACCGACGCGCTGCAGCTGTTCCTGCGCGACGCCGGGCGGCACCCGCTGCTGACGGCGGCCCAGGAAGTGGAGCTCGCAAAGCGCATCGAGCGCGGTGACATGGCGGCCAAGACGCGCATGATCCAGTCGAACCTGCGGCTCGTGGTCTCGATCGCGAAGAACTACCGCAATCAGGGCCTGCCGTTCCTCGATCTGATCCAGGAAGGGACGCTCGGGCTGATTCGCGCCGTCGAGAAGTTCGACTGGCGCCGCGGCTACAAGTTCTCGACGTACGCGACCTGGTGGATTCGCCAGGCGGTGGCGCGGGCGCTGGCGGACAAGGCGCGCACGATCCGGATGCCGGTCCACATCGTCGAGCGGATGCAGAAGCTGAATCGGGCCGAGCGCACGCTCTGGACGCAGCTGGGGCGCGAGCCCACGCTCGAGGAGGTCGCCGAGGAGGCGAACCTGCCCATCGCGCAGGCGCACGAGGTCAAGGCCGCGGCGCGCGCGTCCACGAGCCTCGACCAGCCCGTCGGCGAAACCGAAGACGCCGTCTTCGGCGATTTCGTCGCCGGCGACGGGCCGCTCCCGGACGAGGAGGTCGAGGTCTCGCTGCGCTGTCAGGCACTCGCCGAAGCCTTAGGCGCACTCGCCGAGCGCGAGCGAAAGGTGCTGATCCTGCGCTACGGACTCGTCGACGAGGAGCCGAAGACGCTCGAGGAGATCGGGCGCCGGCTCGGTCTGACGCGCGAGCGCGTGCGTCAGATCGAGACGGAAGCGCTCAAGCGCCTCGCGCGGCTGCGCGAGATGGAGTCTGTCGGCCGGAGCTGAACCCGAGCGCCGTGCCGTCGAAGAGCGGCAGCGCGGCATCCTCCCCCAGCCGTACTCGCACGAGCTCGAACGCGTCGTCGAGGCGCGCCGGTCGTGTCAGCCGGTGGCCGTCCGACGCGACGATCGACGCGTCGCCGCCGTCGAGCAGGCGCCACGCCAGCTCCTCGATCTCGCGCCCGTGGCTTCCGAGCAGGCTGGACGCGTTCACCTGGAGCGGCCAGCGCTGCGCGAGCTCGTGTGCGAGCTTCGGCCGCTCTCGGATGGGGTCGGTTCGCTCGGGGTGCGCGACGAGCGGCGTCAGCCCTGCACGTTCGACGTGCTCGGCGAGCTCGACGAGGTCGGACAGCGGCCCGAGGAAGGGCATCTCCATCAGCACGATCTCGGTCCCCTGCAGGACGTAGCGCGCGGGGTCGTCGCGCAGAAGCGCGGGAGCGGGCGTCAGCTCGAAGCCGAGGCGTAGCTCCAGCCGCGCCTGCCGGGCGAGCCGCTGGTGCGTTTTCCGGATCTCGTGCTCACGCTCCTCCGTCAGTGGCAGGTGCGGCCACACGTGCGGCGTGCCGAAGAGGATCTTGGTGCCGCTGTCCGCCGCAAGGTCGCACAGCCCGAGGCCCGCGGCGAGCGTCCTGGCTCCGTCG
>Ga0126311_10000200_pt1 | contig 29648 bp, 32 predicted proteins | sample Plot61_FD_92539 | JGI IMG/M metagenome (GOLD analysis project Ga0126311, IMG submission 92539) | Serpentine soil microbial communities from UC McLaughlin Reserve, CA, USA - Plot61 | ecosystem: Environmental > Terrestrial > Soil > Grasslands | place: USA: UC McLaughlin Reserve, Lake County... | reverse complement strand
TAGCAACCTAATTCAAAATTAATTTTATTTAGGTTAATAATCCTTATAGTAGTACGAAGTTTTTCAATGAAATATATCATAAAAATAGAGTACACTGTACCTCCATAAATCAAGCACAAGTGATTTTGAAAGAAAGTTCATGAAAGCAACGAAAGTTCATGAAAGCAACGAAAGTTCATGAAAGCAGTAGCAGAGATACCAAAAGTTTTAAAAACATCTTTTTTTACACAAGATAATTGATTAATGACTTTATCAATCAAAGAAAGGGAAAAACGTGTTTTAGAATGTCTAGAGCAGAATAAAAATTATCGAGAAATCCAAGCTCTATTTCATATCTCTTCAAGAGAGATAAGTTTTATAGCTAAAAAAGCAAAAGCAAAAAAAGAAAGAAGAAGAAACGAAACTACAGAGATCTCTTACATCAAAAGCATATAAATTGTATTCAAAAGGAAAGGATCCCCTATATGTTGCCACAACATTAGGTATTGTGGCACAGGAAGCAAAAAAACTCTATATGGATTATCTGGAGCTTAAAGGCTGTCATCATGTAGTAGAAGTATTACAACAATTTGATAGACAAACAATTAGAAATTTTTCAAAATCCTATACTACAAACGATAATAGAATAGATGAAAAAAAATTAATTGAAGCAATTAAAATAAGTCCCAACCTTCCAAAAATCAAAGAAGAATATAATATTATATTACCTAGATTACAAGATCTCCGAAATCAGAGAAACTATTATAACTCAGAAAATAAATTATTAATAAGTAAAAACTTAGAACTGCAAGAAGGATTACGTTTCACACAGAATAGAACAAAAGAATATATTACTGAATTGCTAAAGCAAAAAGAGCCTTATATTAGAGCATCTATTATGACAATAATAAAAATAATTAAAGAAGATCCAGAAAAAAAAATTCTAATTAACAACAACAATAATAATGTACACTCGTCTGATCAAATAATTTCAGAGATGGTAGCTAAGTTTTATGATACTATTTCTGAAACCATAGTACTTAGCATTACTCACCTTACTAATAATAATTATGATAGGTATAATAATCAAGAAAAAAATATAATTTGATGAATTTATTATAATTTTCTAATAAATAAAAGATTATTTTCAAAATTGTATTAATTAATTATTATTTGAAACAACTTAATTTCTAACTATTAAATTCGAATTACTTAATTATCAATAATATGTATAATCATTTGTAATCTTATTTCATTATGCATATATGCATATAATTTCTAAAATAATAACAAAAATCAGCATATTTTATTCTATAAATCATTTATTATTCTTTTTAGGGTATTAAATAGATGAACAGAATCAAAAGAATATTAGATTGTATCCAAATAATCTCATACAGAACTTTTTATCAAATCAAAAAGTCTTTTGTTACTCACTGCATAGAATGATAGCTTATTTTTTAATCCTAATTCAGAGTCTAATTCTTGACCATTACTAGAATACAATATACCACCAGCTTCTTTTGCTATTAAATAAGCTGCTGCCATGTCCGTAGATCGAATCTTTCCTCTGATATCTATGTAAGCATCCATAAATCCTCGAGCAAAATAACACAGTTCGAGAGCATTTGCGCCAAAATGCCGTATATGAGAAGAAAAAGAAATAACTTTTGAAATTTCACCTAAAACATGGGAAGGTACTCCGGATACATTTGTACCTATTAATACATCAATAGATTTAAGATCTTCAAGAGATGTAATAGAGCTGAAATCTTTTTCATTTCTAACACTAATTTTTTTATTATTAAAAAAAGAACCTTTCTGTTTTGAAGCTGAATAAATATCTCCTGTGAACAAATCTAGTACCACTGCATCAATAACAGAACTTAGTTTAAATTCATTAGCGAAAGCTAAAGAGCAACAAGAAAAAGGAATACCACGAATTGCATTAGCAGTGCCATCAACTGCATCCATTATTACAAAACCGTTATCATTATTGTTAGAAGAAGAAGAAGAAGACGATAATGATGAGGATGAGGATGATGACGAAGAAAAAGATTTATTTAGATTAACTATTCCACATTCTTCTCCAATTATCACTGGAGAAATATTATTGGATTTAATTGTATTCAACACTGCAGTTTCTGCGACAATATCAATTTTTCTAGAAATGTCTCCCCCTGCACCCAGACTTATTTTACTAGCGCCTTCACGTGTTCCTAATAAATCCTTAATTTCGCTATACACATTCTTAGATGATTCAATTAAAATATCTAATATCATAAAAATACGTTTATCGTAATGTTATAAAACGATATAGTATAAAATATATTGTTATATAGAATAAAGTTAGAATCGATTCAAATTAAAAAAATAATCATGGTATAAAAATTTAATTGTTATTCAGTTCTTTTGAAAATTTTTTTTTCCGTCGTCCTTTTATCAATTTATAGATTGATATTTTTATTCCAACATAAATACTGTACAAAAGTTTTAATTCCATATTATTATAATACAATATTTGCTTTTAAACATTAGGTAAGAAATTGAACTTAAGGTAGGAGATCACAACTGCTAATTAGATAATAACCAAAAAAATAAATAAATTAAATAATTATTATTATTATTATTATTATTAATTAAACTGGAAAATTAAATGATGATTGTTCCAATTCTAAAATTGGAATATAAATAGCCTGTGTATCATTACCTATTCCATTTACAAACTCGAATTTTCCAGTCAGCTGTTTTAATTCAATAAATTTTTTTGCAGGCTTTTCAGTCAAAACCATATAATGAATAACTGTATTGACAGCACCTGTTTCTATAAATAATACTTCTTTATCCTTAAAATTAATGTGATAAAGCATGGGCACCATTCCTATTGGTGACTGAGAAGCAAATAAAATCACTTTAAGCATGTCTTCCAGAGTTTTATATTTTAGATATGTAGTTGAATAAACTTCAGCTGATGACATCAAATATCATACCCTATTATTATGGTAACCTATAATACTCTTCCGTCTTTATTTATTAAAATAAAAATACAAATAGAGAAATAGTAACAAAGAAAAAATATAAGAGTTAATTTATAATTCATTTATTGCAGAAATTTATAAAATATTTATCTTTTCTACTTGTATTTTTCTTAATTATTAGTTTAATTCAATTTAATTTTAATTATATTTATTCTAGTAACCAACAACAACAACAACAACAACAACAAACTAATTCTCTAAAAAAACAAATAGAAATTTGCTGTACATGGGGAAATAAACTTACAGATGGAATACTTACATATGAAATAAATAATGCAAAACCTGAAACAAAGGAATTAGTAACATCTGCGATAAGTTATTGGAAAGAAAATATACAGGGAATTAAATTTAAAGAGACAGATAGTAAAGAACAAGTGGATATCAAGATTTCTTTTAGGAATGATAATGGAAAAGTTGCAGGACAGACTATGACTAATTTTGATTCAGATGGGTTTATTTTTGACGTCAAGATATTGCTTGCTGAAAAGGCTTTTGGCAAACAATTGAACAAAAATGTGATTGAATATATAGCAAAACATGAGTTTGGTCATGCTCTAGGTCTAGGACATGCAAATTTTAATGAATCTCTTATGTCACCGTTGGTTTATAATTCATTTAACAAGATTTCAGACTGTGAAAGAGAAGCTGTTAAGGAAGCAAACCAATGGAAATTAATAGACGATAACTCGTCTCCGAAAATAAGCAAAATTAAAAAATATTTTTGTTAATTCTATGTTTATTGTTACCTCAAATTTTAATTATTATTATTATTATTATTATTATTAATCCTTTTTTATTTCTAAATTATTGATATATATTACTTATAGTAATTTATTATTATATGACCTAATTCTACAAATTATAAAATCTAGCAAATATGAAAATAATAAGATATAACCATTATATCTTCTTATATTATAAAGTTTATTTTATTTAATTTGATTTTCCAAATCTTGATCACCACTCGGAGTAATTAGTTCCATAACTTTAGAATAAAGATACAAATATCTTCTTCCTTTGTCAGTTATCCTAAAAATTTGTTCTTTATCGAAATATTCTATTAATTCACGTTCTAATAATATTGAAAGATAATCTTTTAATTGACTATAAGAAAGAAAAGCCTTATACATTATTTTTGTTTTAGCCGCTCCCTCTTGAGTAGCTTCTAGTATTAATGCTACTATATCTGTCCTGCTTCGATATTTCATTAACAGATTTTATAAATGGAACGTTTCATAAATATTGATCGTAATATATTAAATTATTAATACAAAAGTGTAATTGAAAATGAACTATGACTGCTTATTTTTTAAATCAATTTCTACCAATAATTGGATACCTTTTTTTGTGATAGAATAATTCTTTGCATTTTTTCTTATATAATCTCTCATTCTTTCAATATGATAGTATATGGATCCTGTAGATAAAGCTGTAGCGTTTTGTATTTCAGAAAAGCCGGCAGATCCATTTCTTTCAGCTATGGCACGTAATATTTTAATTCTGGTTCTTCGAGCGCGGAGTTGAGTTTCTCCTATCAATATTGATATTGCTAAAATAAATTATTTATTTTTTACTAAATTAAATAAAATTTATAATAAAAAAAGTAAAAGATATGAAAAATGTTATACTAAATAATTGTTATGTAATATTATTATTATAGATTATTTTTTAGATCTTCTCTTCGTAAAGCTTATAGAGATATAGATCAATAACCATAACTGCGATGTAATATGGGGTCGTAGCGAAGCCTGGCATCGCAACGGGCTCCAGATCAAAAAAAAGGGCTGGTAATATCTTGAAGATACCCGTAGGTCAAGGGTTCAATTGATAATGATTAAATTCACTATCAGAACAATTCCCTTCGGCCCCATCTATGTATATATATAAATTAAATTCAATTCTGAAGAATATATATATATATAAAAAATTATACCTCTCCCTCACTCTCTATAAAGTTACTGCATATATTAATATGAGAAAATCATTTGCATAGTAATATGGAAAATGAATCAAAATCAAATGCTAATGTTGCAATAATTGATTTAGATATTCAAGATATAGAAGGTATAGGTCCTACTACTGCAAAAAAATTGAAAGATGCTGGTATTATTTCTGTAATGGATTTAGCTGTAGCCAGTGCAGAAGAACTATCTGAAGGTATCAATGCTACAAAAGAAACAGCAGCTTCCTTTATAATTTCAGCTCAAAAACTATTAAGAGAAACAAATGTCTTAGATAAGGAATTTGTTACTGCAGATGATGCGTTACAAAAAAGACGATCGATGCTTAGATGTTCTACAGGTTCTTACGCATTAGATGATCTTTTACTTGGAGGAATAGAAACACAGGCTTTAACAGAGTTCTATGGTGAATTCGGATCAGGTAAATCTCAAGTTTGTCATACTTTATGTGTAACAGCAAAACAACCAGTTGAGGCAGGTGGATTAAATAGCTCTGTTATCTATATAGATACAGAAGGTACATTTAGACCAGAACGAGTTGAACAAATAGCAAGATCAAGAGGATTTGAGCCTACAGAAATTCTTAAAAGTATAGCAGTTTGCAAAGTTTATAACAGCTCTCATCTGGAATTAATAGTTAAAGATTTAGGAAAATATATTGATGATTTTAAAGCAAAATTAGTAGTAATTGATAGCATAATATCTCTTCATAGAGCTGAATTTGCTGGAAGAGGAACTTTAGCGGATAGACAACAACGATTAAACGGTATGTTACATAAATTAATAAGATTAGCAGAAATATACAATATAGCAATAGTCATAACAAATCAAGTGCAGTCGTCACCAGATACGTTCTTTGGCGATCCTACAAAAGCTACAGGAGGTAATGTTTTAGGTCATGCTTCTACGTATAGAATTTATCTTAGAAAATCAGGAGAAAATAGAATAGCAAAAATGATGGATTCACCATATCATCCTTATTCAGATACAAGGTTTACAGTTACGGAAAAAGGAGCAGATGATATAGAAGAGCAAACACCAAAGAAGGGAAGTAAAAGATCAACAGTAGCAACAACAGCGTCAAAGAAGAAAGGAGAAGAAGAAGGAGAAGAAGAAGGAGAAGATCAACAAGAATAAATAAATAAATAAATAAATAATAATGGACTATAAAGTAAATTATTATAGTTTTTTATTATTTATCAGATAACTTTTTTTTATTAAAAAACCATTTGCCTAATCTTATTATTGCTATACCGCAAGCGATAACAACAAGAATAATTACTAGAACTATTGGAGCGATCAATAAATTTAATGGATAGGGAGCATTTGAAATGTATATACATTTAGGTTCGTTATCACATAATTTTGTAATATGAAAGACAAGTAATACTGTTGCAAAGATGACTAAAAAAATTGTTCCAATTGATGCAATAATCGCACCTGCTTTAATCATCAATTCATAATTCATATTGTAATCGCATTATGTTAATCATTAATAGTTTATTATTATTATTATTTTTTGATATCTGTTTTTAATATAATTCCGAGTTTTATAATTAGAGCTTTGATATATCTATTGTTACAAACCTGTAGAAATCATTATATGTTACCTTAGAATATTTTTCATTATAATAAATAAATGGAAGATTTTTGTGTTCATGTTCATCCCATAAATCGTGAACTTGATCAAAATATTCCTTTTTGCTTTTTCCTTTAAGCCTTAAGATTTCATGTAATAAAATATGTGAAACTCTTGCACAATTATAATCTGCAAAAAATTTTGAACTTTGTTCTTTGGATTCTATATGTTCAGGTCTTTTCCATTGAATCATACCAAAGTTATTTGTAGCATATCCAGATACATTACAATCAGTCCAAAAGGGCTTGAAAAATGAGAGATAAAAATGATATACTGATTTCCCTCTGCTTTGATGATCTCTTAATAAATAAGCTAATGTCATTCGATCGAATAATCTTCCAGTGATTACAGGAAGAATGTCAGCATCAATACTAAAATTTAAAGCAAAATTTCTTTTTGTCCACCAATGAAAGAATTTAACCATGGAAGAGACATAATCCCAATCTTCTTCTTGTAGTTTTTTCCATTCTTCATTTTTTGCAACATATATGAAAAAAAGTTTATTTAAATTGGATTGCATAGCCGTATGAAAATTTATCCTAATTGTTATTAGTATAACTATAATGACAACTGCAATTGTAATATAGATTATTACAATGATGTATGCTATTATTTGGAAAAAGAGATGTGATACGATGTTTAATCACGTATTTCATCAATCTATAATAATTATAGCCAAATGATTCTCTACCACTACTAATAATATTGCAATTGATAGGTATCTTGAATTCATTCATATACATAATTTCTATTTAAAAATACAATAAAAAACCTATCGAATAATATCGTTAACCTAATAAATAATAACAAAGAATGAGAGGTTAATCAAGAATATATTAGACTATATAATATATTAATTGTTGGACGATATTGATTTAAAAATCAATAATTGGATTGTAAATACAGTTAATTCTTTAATAAAACCTAACAAGCTTGATAAAATTGCAGAATGTGCTTTAGAACTTTCAAAAATAATTTACTATAATGATATGAATGTAGAAAAATATTTAGATGAAATAAATCTAATGCAAAAGGAACTTAATATTAAAAGAGAAAGATCTAATATCAATTTTAATAGACCAACTCAAATAATAGAGTTAATAAATGAATACATGTTTAAAGAAAAAGAATTCAAAGCTAATATATATGACTACCAAAATCCGCTAAATAATTTTTTAAATGTTGTAATAGAAAAGAAAATAGGAATTCCTATAACATTATCAATAATATATATCACTCTTGCACAATCAATTAACTTTAAGTTGTATCCGGTTAATTTTCCGCGACATTTTCTAGTTAAACATGTATTGGATGATGTTAATAATAATGAGATAATAATTGATCCATTTAATCAAGGCAGAATAATGGATGATTATGCTTTAAAAAACTTAATGGATAGTTTTTTCCCAAACCAAAATATTCCATTAACAAAAAAATTAGTTGAAAAAGCTAATTTATCCCAAATAATGATACGAATTCTAAATAATGTAAAAGATAGTTTTTTTGAAATTCAAGAATTTGATAAATTAAATATAGCAAATGAAATGATTTTTGCTATAGATCCTAAAAATACATATGCAATCAGGGATAAAGGAATAATATTACATGAAAAAGATCCAGAAAAATCCTTAGAATTCTTGAATAGATATTTAGAGCTGGAACCAGAAGCAAATGATGCTGATGTTGTTTTAAAGATTATTAAAACCATAAGAGAAAAAAATAATAGATAAAAGAGTATATAGTAGGAGGATGTTTTATATTAGACACATTATTATTTAGTTTATAAATGGTAAAAAAGAAAAAACCTATTTTAATATTGGAAAATCTTTTTGCAATTTTATAAATAAATTTTTAGCATTTTTTCTTGCATCTTCTTTAATTTCTTCGTTAAAGATAGTATTGCTAAGAGAATCTAATATAGTTTGTAGCTCTTGTTCATTTAGAGAAAGCTCATATTTATCTTTAGTCATATTTTTCATAATTCAATCTAAAGTAATATAAAATATTCTATTCATTATGAAAAATTATTCTGAGATGTAATAAAAAATAAAATATTTATACCATTTATCAAGATCTGAAAAAATATTAATTATTATAAACAATTTATTAGATGAATTGGCACCACGGAAGAAAATCTTCTCTCTTTAGTTTATCGAGCTTTATATTTGCTTCTTGTAATAATATGTTACCATCTTCAGGATAATCATGTAGAACAACAATTCTTTCAATACCTACAGTTATGCACATTTTACTACATTCTAAGCAAGGTGCAAATGTACTATACAATGTTGTACCTTTTGTACTTGAACCGTTTGCAAATAATGCACATTGCATGATTGCATTAGCTTCTGCGTGAGTGCATAAACATCTCTCTAAATTTACTCCTGAATTTAATTTTCCATTAATTCTTTCTTGACATCTTTTGCACCCACCATCTATGCAATTAAGTATTCCAGGAGGAGTTCCATTATAACCTGTTGCTATCTGTCTATTATCTCTAACTATAACTGCTCCTATTTGTCTGGTAAGGCAATTAGATCTTAATTTTGCAATTTCAGCTTGAAGCATAAAATATTCATCCCATGTTGGCCGAACTTTGTTCCAATTTAACATATTTTTTTCTTGCATAAACTACTTTTAGATCTTAACTATAATAATATAAGCAAAATTTAACATTATAAATCTAAAAATTTTTATGTGAATTTTATAATTAAGATCATTAAATTAGGAGTAAGTAGTGATATTATGCGTAGTTCTTTACAAAAAAATGATGAGAAAAGGGCAAGAACAATCTTTCTTGTTGTATTTTATTTTTGTGCTACAACAATGTTCCTAATTACTTTTTACTCTTTATACGTAAGCATAGAAGAATATTTAAGTACAGGAAAAGTAGTTATAGGTGAAGTTCTTGTTAATACAGAATTTCCTTTTCCAGGATTAGCAAAATTGATAACTTATTTAATGATAGTTACTGTTGTTGGTTGGTATTGTGTTACAAAATTAGGAGCAGATAAAGTAAATACAATCTCTGAATCATTAAAATCTATTTTTCAATTAATTGTTCTTGCTATAATGGTAATATCGTTATATGAATTTATTTATAATTTTGTTATATGGAATTCATTCATTACAGTAGATGCAATAAATGGAATAATAAGATTAGACGATATAAATGTGCCCTATCCTAATGCTAATACACCATGGAATCCAGTATTTGCTACAAAAATGTCTTTATCAGCTCTACTAATTTCTGCTCATGGATTTTATATCATCTCTAGACATAAGAGCCAAGAGAAAATAGTTTAATATGGGAAATAAAATTTTATTAGTTATTAATTAATTAATTAATTATAGTTTTCTATAATTTCTCCGATACATTTTGTAATATTAATCAAAAGATCAATTCTTGCAAATTCATTTGGCGAATGTATTCTAGAGTATACATATGTACTGCCTATTGAAACAGAAGGCGCTTTGAGAATCTTTTGAAAGGAGTGCATCGGTCCAGTCCCAGCTGATGAGACATTTAAAATTACATCTCCAAAAACTCTTTTTGCTGACTCTGTTATTATTTTAACAAATGGATCATTTGGAGAAGTTCTCGCTGCTGCTTCTCCATGAATGAAATTGATATTTATATTTTTGAAACCTAGGTCTTTAATATGTTGTTGAAGTTTAGCAAATTGTTTTTGTGGATCCATATCAGGAACAAGACGAAAGTCAAGTTTAACTTTTGCAAATGAGGGAATTATAGTTTTAGCACCCTGTTCTATGTATCCTGAAACAAAACCAGAAATATTACATGTAGGAGAACCACATAATGCTTTTTTAACATCAATTCCAGAAATATCGCCTAAAAATCTGGATATACCATATTCCTTTTTAAATTCATTTGCTTCAAACAATTCTAAATTAAGAATTTTTTCTTCTTCTTGATTAAAATTTCTTATATCATCATACCAATCTGAAATTAATATTCGTCCATTTTCATCTCTCATACTATTAAGTAATTTAATTAAGTTCCATGCTGGATTTTCCACAAGTACTGCTAAACTGGAATGAGTATCTTTATTTGGACCATAAGCAATCAATTCAACATATAGTAAACCTTTCATCCCTAAACTTATAATGGGAATATTTTTTTCGTTTATATATCCAAATTCCCATATAATTCCATCACAGGTAAACTTTTCTTTGTATTTGGCAAGATATTTTTCTATATGTGTACTTCCAATTTCTTCTTCTCCTTCTACTATAAATTTAATATTGCATGGAACGTCACCTGTTTCTCTTAGGAAATACTCTACTGCTTTTATTCGAGTGATTAATTCGCCTTTATCATCCGATGAACCTCTTCCATAAATATAATTTCCAGCAATCTCACCACTAAAAGGAGGAACATCCCATTGATCTAAAGGATCTTCTGGTTGAACATCATAGTGATTATAAAATAAGATGGTTTTGCCATTTGGATTTTTTTGTGATTTTATTTCTCCATATACTACAGGAGGAGGGAGAGAAGAATCTGAAATATTTTTATCTTTAGGATCGAGATAAATAATTTCTGATTTAATCCCTATTCTATTCATAAGAGCAAAAACTGCCTCTGCACATTCAACAAGATTTTGATTTTTTGCAGAAATACTAGGAATGTTAATCAATGTCTTAAGATCAGAAACCATTGTATTAATCTCTGAATCAACAATTTTTTCTATCGAACTTACCAATATTTTAAATTTGTAAAAGAATAATTTAACTTTTCATAAAAAGTACATATTGCTAATGATATGATTGAATTATAAAATGTATTTCAATATAATCATAACAGGAATACATATAACCATGCATTTGTGAAACGATAATAATGACGTCTTCATCATTCTTATCTTTTGACTTGAAGAATATTTTCTTGAATCCACAATCGATTGCTGTAATCGGGGCTTCTGAAAAGCCCGGAGTGGGAAAGGCTATCTTTTCAAATATCATCAATGGTTATAAAGGAAAAATATACCCAATTACTCCATCTAATCCCACTGTATTTGGAATCAATGCTTTTAAAAGTGTTATAGATGTATCAGAAGATATTGACTTGGCAGTAATAGCCACTCCAAACAAGATTGTTCCTCAAGTAATGGAAGAAATAGGAAAAAAGAAAATCAAAGGAGTAATAATAGTTTCAGCAGGATTTAAAGAGGTTGATGAATCTGGAGCTCGACTTGAGAAGCAAATTGGAGATATTGGTAAACAATACGGAACAAGAATAATTGGTCCAAATTGTTTAGGAATAATGAGCTTATCTCAAAGCAGCATGATGAATGCTACATTTTTAAAAATTACACCAGAAGTTGGAGGAATAGCTCTAGTATCACAAAGTGGTGCTATATGCGCTGCTACTGTTGAAGATGCTATAGCTCAAGGAATAGGCTTTTCAAAAGTAATTAGTATGGGAAATAAAGTAGATATGGATGAAAATGATATATTAGAACTACTTTCAGAAGATGATGATACAAAAGTAATTGTTATGTATCTAGAGGATATTCATGATGGAAAAAGATTTATGCAAATAGCTAAAAGAATAACTAAAGAAAAAAAGAAACCTATTCTTGTATTAAAATCAGGTAGAACACCTGAAGGAGCAAAAGCCGCTATGTCACATACCGGTGCTTTAATGGGATCTGATGAAACATACGATGCTTTATTTAAACAATCAGGAGTTATAAGAGTAGACACCATGCAAGAATTATTTGAAACGTCTACAGCTTTTGCGAAACAACCAATACCTCCTTTAAATGGTGGAGTAGTCATAGTATCAAATGCAGGGGGACCAGCCATAATTTCTACTGATGCTTGTTCAAAATATGGATTAAAAATGGCAGATATTTCTCAATCAGAATCGAAAATAGCCAAAGTCATACCTCCTCATGGTTCATCTAGAAACCCTGTTGATATAGTAGGAGATGCAGATTTTAATCGATTTGAAAAAGTGCTAAATGAAGTATTATCTAATGATAATGTTAGCGCAGTAGTTACTATGTGTACACCTTCTGCAACATTAGATTATAATGAATTAGCAAAAACAATAATAAAAACATCCAAAGATTCTGGAAAAACAATGTTGGCGGCATTAATGGGATTAGCAGAAGGAATAGAAAATAAACAAATCCTATCAGATGGAGGAATTCCTCATTTTATGTATGCAGAACCAGCAATAAGAACTTTAGAAGCAATGTATAGACACCGTAGATGGATTGAAAAAGAAGATACTCCCCCAAAAAAGTTTGAAGTAGATAAGACAAAAGCACGAGATGTTTTAGAGAATGTGATAAAATCTAACAGAATGAATTTACTTGAAGAAGAAGGTTATGAAATATTAAAAGCATATGGATTTTCAACTCCAAAAAAATTTCTGACTACAAATGAAGAAGAGGCGGCAAGAGCTGCCCAAGAAATAGGCTATCCCGTAGTTATGAAAATTGTTTCTCCACAGATCATTCATAAATCTGATGCTGGAGGTGTTAAGATTGGAATTAACAATCAACAAGAAGCTATAAACGCATATAATGAAATATTATTAAATGTAAAAAAATACAAATCAGACGCAGAGATCAAAGGAGTTTTAGTTCAAGAAATGATAGGTTCCTCAAAAGAGACAATTTTAGGTGCAAAAAGAGATCCATTATTTGGGCCGTTAATAATGTTTGGTTTGGGTGGAATATATGTAGAAGTTCTAAAAGATGTAATATTTAGAATAGCTCCAATAGATGAACAACAAGCAAAAGAAATGGTAGAATCTATAAAAACCATTAAGCTATTAAAAGGAGCAAGAGGAGAAAAGGAATCAGATATAGATGGAATAGTAGAAAGTATTCAACGACTATCACAATTGGTTACTGATTTTCCAGAAATTGAAGAATTTGATATGAATCCCTTACTTGTATTAGAAAAAGGTAATGGTGTAAGAGCAGTAGATGTTCGAATAGGCTTAAAAAGCCAGAAAGATAAAACGATATAATAAAGTTGAAATAAATAAAAATAAATATTATTCTAGTTTTTTACCACATTGTTCACAATAAAGTGCATCTGATTCATTATGGTATTGGCATGTAATACATATTTTTTTATCTATAGGAGAAGTATTAGATGATGATTGTATTTTCTTTTGTTCCCTACTTATTAAAACAATATCTCCAATTTTAGAAATATTAGACCAAGTAATTTCATTATATAATTCATCGCCATTAGTTTCAGATGTCTTATCGTGATTATCAATTTTTAATGTAATTTGTATTGTACCATTAAGCGATTTTCTAAGTCCTATTTCTTGAACATTTCCTACTAGCATAGCTTCATGATCATAAACTGGCATTCCAATAATTGACTGAATAGGAAAGTATTTTCCTTTAGCGATAGTTATATTACTAGATTTTGTATATATACTCTCAGATTGTATTGAATCAGAAGTATTTTCTTCATAAGTATTAGAGGTTAGTGTAGATTTTTCAGATTCGCTTTTATTTTTAGGTGATGAATCAGAAATATCATTTACAGATTTAGTAACATCCGATGATTTTGTTGATTGAGCAAAAGAATTAGTTTTACTAGGAGAAGGGGTTTCATTATTAAATTTACGATATTGAGAAAGAACTGCATTACAAACTGTGCATTTGTATTCACCTTTTTCAATTAAAACAACTCCTTCACCCACATCTTCATTCGGATTTTCATACTTTAAATCTGGAGAGGTTGGATAATCTTTCTCACATTTATTGCAATAATATTTTAAAATTCTATCTTTTGATAATCGTCCAATTCCTGCTATAAATAATTCAGGCCCACCAAGATTTCCTTTTTTTTGTTCATAATCCGAAATTCTGGCAATAATATAGCCTCCAGAGCCCCGTAGTTTTTTTTCTTTTAGTTCTTCATCTTCAGCCATCATTAAATATATCATCATAATAACGCAAAAACAGTCGTATTAGTGTTTGTATTATCTTCTTATTTCATTACTATTTTTAAAATAAGTTTAATTTCTTAATAATATCATCATAATTTGTTACAAATTTACAAAAGATTTAGATTAGATAAGATGAAAGATTATTTATTAAACTAGTGAAATTTAATGACAAGACTATTCGATGAGCTGGGGCTAAATAAAAAACTATTACTAGCTATAAAAGAAAGTGGATATACAACACCTTTTCCTATTCAAGAAAAAGCAATTCCTATTATCTTGCAGGGAAACGATGTAATTGGACAAGCACATACTGGAACTGGGAAAACTGCCGCATATTCATTACCTATTTTAATGAAAATGAAAAATGCAAGAAATGTACAAGCTTTAGTATTAGTTCCCACAAGGGAATTAGCAATTCAAGTAGCAAGGGAAATGAATAAACTTGCAAAATATACAGAAACAAAAGTAGCTGCTATCTATGGAGGACAAAATATGAGAAACCAAATTATTAGACTTGAAAGAGGAATTCACATTATTGTTGCTACTCCAGGGAGATTGATTGACCATATAGGACAAAAAACAATATACTTGGATACAATAGATTTTGTAATATTAGATGAGGCTGATCGAATGTTAGATATGGGATTTATAGAAGATATTAATTATATATTATCAAAGGTAAAACATAAAAAACAATTATGTCTTTTTTCAGCAACAATACTTCCAGAGATAATAGAAATTAGTAAAAGATATATGAAAAACCCAATACATATTACAGTAAATCAAAATGATATTACATTAAAAACCATAGAACAAATGTATTTAATTACAAATGAAAAAGAAAAATATAATCACTTGTGTTATTTAATTAAACAGAGCAATAATAATCAGATCTTAATTTTTACTTCTACAAAACATAAGGCTGAAGAACTAGCTATGAACTTAAGAAAAAAAGAATTATTAAAAGTAACTGCATTACATGGAGATTTGTCTCAAAAACAAAGAAATTACGCAATGCATAAGTTTAGAAATGAGCAAGAACAAATTTTAGTGGCTACAGATATTGCAGCAAGAGGAATAGATATCCCTTCCATAAAATATGTTATTAATTATGATACCCCTAGAGACCCTATAACCTATTTTCATAGAATCGGTAGAACTGCAAGAGCAAATTCTGATGGAAAAGCTATTTCTCTAGTTGCGATTGAAAAAATTTCAGATTTTGAAAAAATTTTGAGATATACTAAATATAAAGTTCGCCAATTAAATGAAGAAATAGGCATTCCAATACCAAAAATTCAAAAAGAGTTTAAAAAACACAATTATTTAAACAAAAATAAGCCTTTTAACAAATGGCCAAAACATAATTATAAAAACAGTAAGAAAAAAAACTATAGTTATAAAAAATCTTCAAATCGAAATTTCAGGAAGAATTAATTTCCAAGCTTTTGAGACATATTAAGGTGGTTAAATAAACTTAATTTTCTTTTGTAATATTTATTAATAATTATAGTTCATTTAAAATATAAAGTAGCGACTTCGGTAAATATATAATACCTGACTCACAACATATACTATTGTTATGCCATCTATTGATAATGAAGAATCCTTTGCCAAAATATCCAATTTAATAGGTGGAGAAGAATACCAGAAGGTTGCTCAAGCACTTTTAAATGCCCAAGATGCAACTGATGAAGAAATTGCTGGTGCAACAGGAATGAGAATTAATGTTATTAGAAAAGTATTATATGATATGTTTGGAAAAGCATTAATTACTGGAATTAGAGTTAAAGATGAGAAAAAAGGTTGGTTTGTTTATCGTTGGCGTGCAAAAAGTGATCAAATTGACAATTTCATAGATAATCAGAAAAAAAAAATTCTAGATAGATTACAAAAAAGATTAGAATATGAAGAATCATCAGAATTTTATCATTGTGGAAATAATGAATGTCAAAGAATAAAATTTGATATAGCTATAGAGTCTTTTTTTAAATGCCCTACTTGTAATGAGAACCTTGCTATGGTAGACAATAACTATACCAAAGAAGCATTGAGATATAAAATTGATCAAATACTATCTGAAATATCTACAGAAAAATAATTAATATTTAGTTATTATAATAAAGCGTTATTTCATTATCATTTTTATTTTGAATAATTTTAGTAAGCTTTAATTTTATCCCTTGTGATATTGTAGAATATCCTTTTCCTTCAACAAGAGTAATAGCATTTCTTCCGCCTACAACTATTGGCGCAATAGTTATAATTAATTCATTTACAATGCCGTCATGTAAACAAGACCAATTTAATTCTCCTCCTCCTTCAATCAGGATTTTTCTATAACCCATTCTGTATAATATATTAAAAAGTTTTTTTAAATTTATTAACTTCGATCCAATTATTATAACATGTGCTCCTAATTTCTTTATTTTTTCTATAGTATCTTTACTTGCCTGTTTTGTAACAACAATTATAGTTTTAATTGTAGCAGCCGTTTTTAGAATTTTAGAATCTAATGGTATTCTACCGTAACTATCTATAATAATACGAGTAGGACAACTTCTATTATTATTTCTTATAAATCTAACAGTTAACATAGGATTGTCTATAAGAACTGTATTTATACCCACTACAATTGCATCAACTTTAGAACGTAATTTATGAACACGTACTAAATCTTTCTTAGAAGAGATACATGAGTTGCCAGTATAAGAAGAGATTTTACCATCTAAAGTCATAGCAGAATTAATAATTACTTTTAAATCAGTAGGGAGTTTCATTTATAAACCTACCATTGATCATGATACCTTTTATTGCACCATAAGAAAGTCTATGAATAATAGAAGAATAGATATTATGAATTGGTTGTAAATCTATATTATACTTATCAATAAATAAAATATCAGCATATTTTCCAATATCGATTGATCCAGAATTTAAATCAAATATTTCTCCCGGGTTAACAGTAATCATTTTTAATAATTCTTTTGGGTCAATGTAATTAGGATATTTAGGTGAGTATGATTTAATTACTTTCCATAAATAATCTAGTTCCCGTAAAAGATCGGGAGAATTAATCATTATATTATCAGTACCTATAGATATCTTAAATCCTAATTTTACCATAGTCACAATATCAGGAATTCCATTTCCAAGAATTCCGTTAGATCTTGGACATAATACTATGCCTATTTTATTATGTAAGGCAAGGGTAAGATCTTCCAAAGTAGCATGTGTCATATGAATTAGTATATCTGGTTTAAGAAAATTAATAATCCTCTCAACTTCTGTTTTTCCTGTAAGTAATTTTGAGAATTTGAGAGTACTTTTAGATTCAGCTGCATGAATAGCAATTATTTTTTTCTTATGATGTAAATAATTATGTTTGTTGAATTCTGTAACTTTATGTATATATTGTTTAAGCGCATTATCAGTATTTTCATTGGCCCCACTTAGTCCTAATCCATCACTTAATTCTAATACTCTTGAAAGAGATTCTAAAGATAGTTTTTGTAATTTATCTAATTTCTCATCAACAATATTTTCTTGAGTTTGTTTTTTAATTTCCAATATTTTTGTTAAATCAAAATATTGTTCTACTCTACCTAAAATTACTGATTTTATAGGCAGATCCCCTATAGAATCTTTTAATAATTCAATTCCTTCTGGACCGCCTTCACGAAAATCTACAAATGATATTGTACCTTTTATCATCATAGAAATGGCAGAAGTTCGTATAAAATATTTTAGATGTTCTTTGGTACTTTTATTCAATATTTTCTTTTTAATTCCATAAACAGGATGAATCAATTCATTAAAAGTAGAATTAAATGATATATCCTTTCCTATTGAATCTGCTATATGAGTATGAGAATTTATAAAACCAGGTATAACAAGAAATCCTGTTCCGTCATAAACTTTTGTATCAGTAAATTTGTACTTATCAAAATATGTATCTTCACTTCCTACATCTATTATTATTCCATTTTTATTAATACATATAAATCCTTTATTTATGTAAACTAAGTCTTTTCCATATAATAGACTAATATTTCTAATAATAACAATCATTTGATCTCATAGATAGGAATGTTTTGTCCTTTTTTCCGCAATTTTCTAATGAAATCAAGAGCCTCTGTGGCATTTTTGGCTGAGTCTCTAGAGGTTCTTCCTAATCCTATGCCACAATTAAATTTAATATCCAATTCATAAGAAATACTATTTAATAAAGTAGAAATTTCATCTTTTTCTAATAGATCCGCAGCAATTATCATAAAATTATCTCCTCCTAGGAAAAAAGTTAATGAATTTTTCTCGAGAAATTTATCCATAAGGAGAACATAAGATTTCATTACCTTTATAGTAGTTTCATAAGGAGATAGATGATTTCCAAAGCCTGATGAATCATTTATATCAATATGAAGTATTTTTACTTTTTTGTCATTTAAAGAGGAATTTTCTAAAATATTGTTTACTTCACCATAAATTTGAAACTTTTTAACAAGAAATTTTTCATTTTTTCTTGCCTGATAGGCTTGGATATTTGCATCTAAGGGGGTCTTTCCATTTCCTATTGTAAAAGATATACACAAGCTTGGATGTTTAATAGAAATTTCTTCTATAACTGAGACATGATCTTCTAATGATAATGTATTTGTAATTACAAAATATTCATCAAATCTATTGAAAAATACCAGACAATTATATTTGGAGAATAGATATTGCAAATCATGATAAATCTTGGCTTGGAGCATTTGTAATTTTGCTTCTCTGTCACTACCTAAGACCAATGTCCATGATCCATAACCTTCTATTTTGATTATTGTTACCTGGATATTCATTTTATTATAACAGTAGTTTTATTTTGACTATATTGGCTTTCATTTAATTTTTTTATTCTAGTTACCATATTTACAGCTGCATTTACTGCACGTATAGGAACTATTTTTGCTCTTTCCCATGCTTGTTCAATAGTCATGTTGGGTCCAGATATACCGAGAGCAATTGGTTTTTTATATTGTAATGATAAATCAGATATCAATCTTGCTGCGGTTTCAGCAATTATTATATCGTGATTTGTATCACCTTTTATAACTGCTCCTAAAGTAATTATAGCATCAATAGTATTATTTTGTAATAAATGACTTATCATTAGAGGCATATCAAATGTTCCAGGAACATAACAAATATGACTAACATTCGAGTTTAACTTTGATGCATGAACTCTTGCTTCTTCTAACATTACATCAGTAATTTCGTGATTAAATTCAGAAACAACTATTGCTAAGTGAACTTTGACCAATTGAAATTTAAATCACCGAATATGTCTTTAATTGATCAGCTTCTAATAAAGGAATATCTTTTAATTTTGCATATTTATATGCTTCATCAATAGAAAGAGATCTAAAAGTATGAGAATCAAGCATTTCACATATTACAACAGCTGGGGTTAGACCTGCAATCTTTGCCAAATAAACAGCAAGTTCTGTATGACCGAATCGTTCTTTTAATAGACCTTTTGCAGCGATCAATAGGGAAACATGTCCTGGAGTTCTAAAACACTTGATAAATTCTGATACTCCACCATTATCAATATTTTTGCAAACTGATGCAAGTTTAGAAATTGTTAATGCACGATCATAATCAGTAATTCCGGTGTAAGTATCTCTATGATTAACAGAAATTGAGAATGAAGGTTTGTCTCCATACGGAGCACGACCATTTGTCATAGTGGTAAATAAAGGATGATCAGTAGAAACACAGTTTAAAATATCATGTATGTATGATAATCCCAACTTTGTAGAAATATAACCATCTATAGCTAGGCACAATAGGCCCCCTGCGTCATTTCTTATAGTTGCTATATGATAGGGCGTTATATTTTCTGCAGCAATTATCATATCAGTTTCATTTTCTCTACTGTCATCATCATGAATAAGAACAAATTTCCCTCTACTGAGCGCCTTTATAGCGTCTTTTACAGTTGACAAACATACATTATAAAAACAGTAGTAATTATATATTTTACTACAAAATTTGTTATTACTAATTTTTTGGTAAGAGTTTTGAAATATATTTACTGATAAGATCAAATTCAATATTAACTTTATCTCCAATTGATTTTATTCCTAAAGTAGTTCTTTTTAACGTATGAGGAATCAAAGATATGGATAATAAGTTGTTATTGTTATTATCAATATCTACAACAGTTAAGCTAATTCCATCAATTGTAATTGAACCCTTTTGTACTATATATTGGAAAGATTCTTTTAGTTCTTCAGAGATTTTGATAATAAGTTTTGTTTCTGTAGGAAAAACTATTTTGTCGTAGATAATACCTGTACAATCTACATGGCCTTGAACAAAATGACCGTCAAATCGCCCTGATGCTCTCATACTTCTTTCAATATTAACCCTCTCGCCTTTCTTTATTGAATCCAGGCATGTTTTTCTTACTGTTTCTCCAATAACTGAAAATTCTGCAATATTATTATTTAATTTGGTTATTGTTAAACAAACTCCATTTACTGCTATGCTTTGACCAATCTTTAAACCCTTACTTAAATTCCCAATATCTATAGAAAATTTAATTTCAGCAGGATACTTCGAATTACCTTTTTTTATCTCGTCAATAGATTTTATTTCACACAGAGATTCTATTATACCAGTAAACATTATAGAATTTCATTTATTTATTGTTAATGAAGATAATATAAACACACAACTATTATTACATTCATATAATAAAAATTAAAATTTAGAAATGAATATTTTAATATATATACTCTCTCTTTTTAGAGAAAATGAATCAAATCTCTTTTATAAGGCAAGAATTAAATGAATTTATTACCACAAAAATTGGTAAGTATTGAAATGCTGAGAGTAATGAATATTCGATGAGGCTAGTTACACATCCTGTATAATAATGAATGAAGGTTAATTGAATTTGATGGATTAATATATGTCAAATGATTGGAAACGTGATAGAATAAAATTAACTCATACAAAAGAAAATTATTATATTTTTTTAACAAGTTGCAAAGGATCTTTCTAAAAAATAGCAGATTATAATGGTATTATTTTTCTGTTCTTTTAGTAAATAGTATATACTAGAAATCAAAAATTGATACTTCTAGCCAAAATAATTAATTAGAATATTTAAAGATGAAAAAATTAAAAAAAAATATTTTAATTTTACAAATATTAATAGAAACAGAAGATACTGTTTGAATTTGCCTAGATTATCAGAAATAAGAACAATAACATGTAAAGTTTGTAATTATTAAAAAATATTAAACTATAGAAATCTATGAATAAATAGAAAAGGCTAGAACAATAATAATAAGGAAATATAGAAAGTTGATTAAAAGATTTGAATCATATATTTAAGCTTTAATAAAATTTCCTTAATAGTCAAGTAAGGCTTATAATAATAATAAAAATAACCAACTATATGAATAAAATAATAACCAAGCGTGGAAATCATGTTATTGAAAAATTAAACGAATTTGAGTTTAAAATTAATGTTGATGATTCTAAAAAAATGAATGTACCAGTTACGATTTATGCAGATGATAACCTGATTTTAAAAATGAGTGAAGATAGAACATTAGATCAAGCTGTCAATGTTTCAACACTCCCTGGTGTAAGGAAACATGTAGTTGTATTGCCAGATGGTCATGAAGGATATGGTTTTCCGGTGGGAGGAGTAGCAGCTACTGATATGGAAGAGGGGGTTATTAGTCCGGGAGGTGTAGGATATGATATTAACTGTGGAGTAAGATTACTTAGATCAAATCTTAACGTAAATCAAGTTAAACCTCATTTAAAAGATTTAGTAAATGAATTATTTAACTCAATACCCTCAGGCGTAGGTAGTGAAGGAGCTATTAAACTCACTAGGTCAGAATTAGATGAATTATTGATCGAAGGAGTCGACTGGGCTATTGAACATGGTTATGGGTATAAACAAGATTCTGAAGTATGCGAAGAGAAAGGGCGAATGATAGGAGCTGATCCCGAAAGTGTGTCTGATATGGCCAGAAAAAGAGGTTCTTCTCAGTTAGGGAGCTTAGGCTCAGGAAATCATTTTTTAGAAATTCAACAAATCCAAGAAATTTTTGATGAAAATGCAGCAAATGTAATGGGATTAGAAAAAGGTAAAATAACAGTACTAATACATTGCGGATCAAGAGGATTTGGTCACCAAGTGTGTAGTGATTATTTACGTTATTCTGAAAAATCTTTGAAGAAATATAATATTGAATTAATTGATAGAGAACTAGCATGTATTCCAAATAATTCAATTGAAGGAGAAAATTATAGAAAAGCGATGTATTCAGCTTTGAATTTTGCATGGTCCAATAGGCAAATAATTACTCATTTTACTAGAAAAACATTCGAGAAAATATTTTCGAGTTCAGAAACAGGATTAGATATGAAATTGGTTTATGATGTAGCCCATAATATAGCCAAAGTAGAACGTCATAAGGTTGATGGAGAAGGAATGAGAGATTTAGTAGTTCATAGAAAAGGTGCCACGAGAGCTTTTCCAGCAGGTATGGAACAGGTACCAGAGAAATATCGGCAAATAGGTCAACCTGTAATTATACCAGGGTCGATGGGAACAGCGAGTTGGATATTAGTAGGAAATAAAAAATCTCTTGATTTAAGTTTTGGATCAACAGCACATGGAGCAGGAAGAACTATGTCAAGAGGTGCAGCTAAAAGAAGTTCTACAGTTGAAAAAGTAAAAGCTGAACTGGATTCAAAAGGGATCTATATAAAAGCATTAACAAAAAATGGAATAGTCGAGGAAACACCTTTAGCTTATAAAGATGTAGACTCAGTAGTGAATGTATCAGATAAATTGGGCATTGCAACTAAAGTAGCAAAGTTAGTTCCAATAGGGGTGATTAAAGGTTAAATGGGAGAAGATCCAGATATTGAAATTCTTAAAGCTAAGAAAATGCAAGAAATAATGCAACGTATGATGAAACAGAAAAAAGAAAACATAATAAAAAAAGATATTAAAAAACGTGAGCCGTCCGAAAGAGAGATCTTACTATCGTATTTGTATGATCGAGGAGATGAAGTATTAAATTTAGCAGAATCTCAATTTCCCTCAGAAACTAGAGCAATAATACATAGAATAATAGAACTTATTAATAGTGGAGAAATAAACCGAAAAATTTCTGGAGGAGAATTATTATCGTTATTTCGCGCAATAGGAATGAATATTAAAATAAATACTACTATCAAGATTGAAGAACATGGAAAATATATGTCATTTGCAGAGAAACTTAAGCAGAATAAAGAGATTGACGAAGCAGGAAAATAAAAGATAATGTAAATAAATAATACATTTCACCAAATACTTTAATTTTTTTAAATTTATTTTTATATTATTAAAAAATAATAGTAATATTGCGTAATTTATTATTGTAATTATCTCTCGCAATATTACTTTTCATAAATTTTTAACGTTTGGTTATATTTTACTTAAAGAAAATTAAAAAAGTATTGTGTATTGTTATACTCTTCTTCCTCTCCTGCCACCAGGCTTTCTGGTTGTATCATGAGGAACGGGAGTAACATCATCGATTCTTCCGATCCTAAAACCTGCTCTAGCTAATGCTCTTATTGCAGCTTGAGCTCCTGGACCGGGTATCCTAGGTCCTACTCCTCCAACTGCCCGCACCCTAATATGAAGTGCATTTATTCCTTTAGATTTTGCTGTATCTGCTGCAGATAATGCAGATTTCATTGCTGCATAAGGTGACGATTCATATCTATCTGCAGTTACATGTCTACCTCCAGAACTAAACGATATTGTTTCAGCACCACTAATATCGGTAATATGAACTAAAGTATTATTATAACTGCTAAAAATATGAGCTACTCCCCATTTATACTGAGTAACATCTTCAGTTTCAGACATAATCTTATAATTCACTTAATTTGGATATTAAAACTTTGTTAATACATTATGAAAAATGTAAAAACCCTTTATTTTCTAATAGAAAATAATCTTTATATTTTTCAATTTTCCTTCCATGAAATAATTCAAGTTTATTACCATATTTAATAAAAACATTACCACTTCCAATCATTGCTTTTCCTATTACAAACATTGGTAGATGAAATTTTTTTGCAAGAAAATTTACTTTTTGCAAATTCGAGGGATTGATCGTAGCTAGTATTTCGTATTCTTCACCACCATTAAATATCAGATCATAAATATCTAGAGAATTACTTTTTGCAAATTCAATTAGACCTTTAGGAACTGGAATATCATTAATATAAAAATCAACTTTACTTTGCTTAGCCAATTCATAAAGAGAGATCCCTAATCCATCACTAGAATCAATTGATGATGAAAAATACTTTCCCAATAATGTTCCAAATTTTTGATTAGGTTTTGGAAGTAGAATACTTGATATAGCTTCTTTTTTAAAAGAAGGTATTATTGCTTTTGAATTGAAAAGCAATATTTTTAATCCAGCCGATGTATAACCAAATTCTCCTGATGTTATTACAATATCTCCAGCTTTAGCATTATTTCTCAAAGGAATATTGTTAGATGTAGAATCCATAAAACCAATTAAAGTACAATCAATAACTAGTTCCTTTGATTCATTGGTATCACCTCCAAGATAAACTACACCAAATTCTTTAGAGGCTTTTTTGAATCCCAAGATTAAGTTTTTTATTTTATTTTTTGTCCAAGATCTAGGAATTGCTAATGATAGTAACGAAAAATATGGTGGTTTTATTCCTTTTGCAGACATATCACTAACAGCAGAAACAATACTTTTTCTTGCTATTTGCCATATTTTCATTTGTTTAACGACGTCGGTACTTTCTACTAACATATCACACTTTATAATTATAGTAGAGGAATTGAAGGGTCTTACTTTATTTTTTTTTAGATCTTTGAAAGATAATACTGATACATCATCTCTTATTGGGAATTGTGTTTTATTTTTTTCTAAAAGATTAGAATAAAATAAATCTATAATTTCTTTCTCATTTAATTTGGTCATGTAATTTAATTATTCTTTCATTTACATTTCTATAAAGAGTATTAATTTCATTATTAGTAGATTCTATTGATATTCTTAAAACATGTTCAGTATTAGATATCCTAAATAAAATCCAAGAATTCTCATCTATAATTATTTTAATCCCATCGAGCGTATTAATTTCTGTTGAATCTTTTTTAAATTCGTCATATAACTTTTCCAAAATAGTTTTTTGTAATTTAGAATCAATTTGAATTTTAGTTCTAATTTGGGAATAATTATCGGATATTTCAAAACATTCTTTTAATATCTTTTTATTAATTGTACTGATTAGAACACTAGCTAATATCGCATCTCTACACATATTAAAATTAGGCATAATGAATCCTGCACTACTTCCCTCCCCTCCTGCATTAGCATTCTTTTCTATCATTTTTTGAACAACATTTGCTTCACCTACCTTAGAATAAGTTAAATAACCTCCATGGTTTTTAACAAAATTTTGAATAGATACGCTTGTATCTACACTTGTTACAAATTCTTTTGCTTGGAAATTATATAGCATATTTGCTATACACAGTAAAAGTGTAATATCTGAATTTAACTTTTCACCGTTTCTATTCACAACAACTAAACGATCTCCATCTAGATCAAATGCAAATCCATAATCAAGATCATTTGATTTTACAATAGATTTCAATTGTAATAAATCATCTACTGTAGGATCAGGGCCTCGAGAGAATATCCCTTTATTCCCATTAACGTCATAAACAATATGTCCAATATTCTTTAATATATTATTAGCATATCCACATGCAGCACCACCTCCAGCATCTATTCCAATTCGTTTGTTATTGTATGAATTCACTTCTTTTAACTTTTGAATTAATTCCAATATATCATTTTCATAATTTGATAAGAAATTCCTGGAAACTCCATAAGACATAAGTGGAAACATTGTCTGAGTTGACAATAATTCATACAATTCTTTTTCAAATATCCCATGTCCATCAATTATGAATTTAAGTCCATTCCAATCCAAAGGATTATGAGATGCTGTTATAATGACAGATCCATCAAATTTTTTGGACTCTCTAAAAACTATTGGAGTAGGTGATATACTTAAATCATAAACATCAATATCCTGTTCCATTAAACTTGATTTTACAATTTTTTTTATGATGTCACCAGAAGTTCTAGTATCACAAGCAACTAGACATTTTATCTTTTTATTTTTAGATTGTTTAAGATAAGATCCAAAAAGAGAAGATAATCTATAAATTTCATGAAGATCAAGATCTTTACCATAAATACCTCTCGCTCCAGAAATTGATATTTTCATACAATAAGAATAGAAAGTTTTGATTTAATTGTGTTACTAGAACCTAAATTATATATCAGTAAAAATAATTTCTTTTGTTAATACTGCCTCTGTAGCTCAGCTCGGTAGAGCGAAGGTTTCGTAAACCTTAGGTCGTGGGTTCAAATCCCACCTGAGGCTTTGAATGCTCAATTCAAATCTGCTCTTTTGATGAATTCATACTGTCATAATGATTTTCAAGTATTATTGTTTCCTAAAGTTTAAGAAATATATAATACTAATTATTTGGATGATTATTCATTATTGATTAATGATAATTCAATAAATACCTAAATTATCTCAAGCATCTCTATTCATTATCAATTGGAGCTGTTTTATTGTCATGGAAGCGAATACCTCCAGTTTTAATTCTGATTAAACTATTGGGAAAAAGTGAAAATAAAGATTTCTATAATAATGAGCCATACATATTTGACGTTTCTAAATGTTCTATAATTAAAGACAAGAAATAGACTTACATACCAAGATAGAAAAAATTGCGGGAGGTAATTCAAGTATTAAGAGAAACAGAAAGATAAAATGAAAAGGCTGTCATTGCAAATTTAACAGATAAATTAATTATATTATCTATAGGTTGGATATGATTGAAAAAATCAAATAATTAATTAATAAAAATTATATTAAATGTGTCTTATGTTCTTTATATTGGTGTGATTCTTCTTCTGTCAATTTAAACCAGACAGTATGACCATCAAAGCGTTCCACTAGATTTTTAGGAATAGAGAATTTATCACCATCTATAGTTCCTTTTTTCGTTAGGATGTATTCTGTTCCAACTTCTTGAACTTCACCAAGATCAGTCTCATCTTCTATTCCTCTCGCTTCTTTTTTAATCACATCTTCTGGGTTATATATTGGAGACTCAGTTGACATCTATTAAGTAATTGTATACATTTTATATAATCTATTTCATTTGTCTATTTTATTTAATTTATCAATTCGATTCATATTCTTGTTATTAAATGATGACAATGGATCATTTTGATTAGTATTGTTAATGATGATGGAGATTAGATCCTCTTTATTATTAGAGGGATACACCTGATGTAGCAGAAATTGTAGAGATTTTATTATATAATAATAAAACCCATAACCAACTATTATTGACAAATATTATCAATAATAAAGGGATATGATAAAGTTGAAAAAACCTTATATTTTGTAAGATTGTATACATCTATCAATGTTATAGTATTTAATAATTCGAAACAATTTAGTTTGTACTTATTCTATCAAATGCTATAGCCCACTAAAAAATTAGAAAGAAAGGGTTAGGAGCAAACAGTGTATACCTAGAGAATAATCAAAAACATTAATTTATTACTTTATAATGACTATAACCAAAAAATTTAAAAGAATCCTATATATATAATGATCAATAAATATTATGCAAAGGGAAAAAATAAATAGACCTTTTTTAAAATATTGGAAATTTAGTATATATAGATTAATTAAGAAAATAATGGAATCACAAAATAAAGTTATGAGAAGGCTTCTTTTCTTGTTTAAAGTAAATATTAGCAATGCTTTTGTTTTAAGGGAAATTATTCCTTATGTTTTTTCAGGGTTTTCAATTATATTTATAGGATACGTAATAATGAATATTTTAACTAATTATCCTCCAAGAGAAATAGGGATTAGTCCTTAAATTAATGAGTTAAAACCCAAAGAAAGAATTATTCCCATTTATAAAAAAATATTAGTCTTTATTGTTATTATTGTAATTACTCTTTCAATCATTCCTTCTTTAAACTTTGATATTCTTTAAAATTTATTAACAATAAAGGCTATAGCAATATTGATTGATTAATTAAGTAGGAGTAACGACAATATTATAAATCATTTTAGATTCATATAACTTTATGAATAAGATGGCTAAAGGAAAAAAAGGAAATTATCCTCTATAATTAAAACCGATAATATAAAATTAAATATTCTTTCTTTTGGTTTTTTTATTGTTTTCGATTGGTTTTCTTGTATTTATATTAACAAATATAATCAATCATTATCTGACGAAATATATACACTTCAATTTAAAGGTGATTTAACTTTTTGAAATATGCTACAAAATCTCACATCTTTTATATGGTATCTTAAACTTCTCTGCTTTTATTTATGCTTTAGAACATTTTTTAAATAGATTTCTAACATTCATTAGATATAGTTACGAATTTGTGGATAACGGAAATAATAGCAATATCACATGAGGCTTTGGTTTGATTCCTCACTTCGAGTATTATTCTTTAATAAATTCAAAATTGTGATAAGAATATAGGAGTAACTTTTTTTATTAAAAAAATAATATAGTACGCATGTATAACAATAAATAGTAAGTACATTATTGTTGCAAGGTTCAAACCTTGTTAATACTAGTAAAGCTATGTCTGAAATGAGATTTTTGCAGTCTGAAAAATATAGTTACCGGAATATTTTTAAACTTTGTCAGACAAAATACATAAAAATCAGATGATAAAGTGTTCTAAAACCTATTAGATGGGTATCTTTAAATATTAACTTTTTCAACTGTTAGGATATTATATCTGTTAGTAAGAACATGCCTGTTTTATTTATTCTAAATAACACCCTTTTAAGTCAATTTCAAAGGTCTATTGAAAACTTGACGAATGTAGATTAGAGACAAGTCAGTCTTATGCCATATTTTTATAATAAGT
>Ga0126311_10000199_pt1 | contig 29690 bp, 14 predicted proteins | sample Plot61_FD_92539 | JGI IMG/M metagenome (GOLD analysis project Ga0126311, IMG submission 92539) | Serpentine soil microbial communities from UC McLaughlin Reserve, CA, USA - Plot61 | ecosystem: Environmental > Terrestrial > Soil > Grasslands | place: USA: UC McLaughlin Reserve, Lake County... | reverse complement strand
GTTTTCAGCGTGGCTTGGTCGCCCGACGGTAACATGCTCGCGTCGTCGTCGGACGACGAGACCGTCATCATCTGGGACCCACGCGAGGGGGCGCAGGTTCGCAAGCTGGCAGGACACACCAGCGGTGTCGTGAGTGTCACGTGGCTGCCCGACGGCCAGACGCTCGCCTCGGGCGGTGGGGATAAATCCATCAACGTCTGGGACGCGTCTACCGGAGACTTACTCTATACGCTTGAAGGGCACACGGCGTGGGTTAGACAACTGGCCGTCTCGCCTGACGGTAAGAAGCTGGCATCGGCGTCTTACGACGGGACGGTCAGGCTCTGGAATCTACAGAGCAAGGAGTGTGTCGCAGTTTTGGAAGGTCACGGCGACCGCGTTCACAGCGCTGTCTGGTCGCCGGACGGAGAGGTGCTCGCAAGCTCCTCGAACGATTGTACCGTCAGAATCTGGGGCACCTCAGGAGGACTGCTAAGGACACTTGATGGTCACACGCAGGCGGTATACGACCTGTCCTTCTCTAACGACGGGAAGTGTCTCGCGTCCAAGGGGCTGGATAGCACGGTCAGAATCTGGGACTGTAAGACTTGGGCCTGCGCGGCGGTCCTCCCCGAGGAGTCGGTTGCGACCGACTTCGGCGGTCTGGCGTTCCACCCGCAGCGGTCGGTGCTCGCGACGTTAGGCGACTACGACACGGTTGTGCGGGTGTGGGATATTGAACCTGCTTCCCTTCTCGACGGCGCTAGGCAGCGTACCTCATTCTACACGAGCGCGAAGGTCGTGCTCGTCGGCGAGAGCAACGTGGGTAAGTCCTGCCTTGCTTTGCGCCTTGCCGAGGACAGGTACGAAGAGCAGGGCACAACTCACGGCATGAAGTTTTGGCTGCTCGACCCGGAGCAGCTAAGTCCAGCCGCCCAGATCCCGGAGGACGAATACCGCGACATCGTGCTCTGGGACTTGGGCGGGCAGGACGAATACCGCCTCATCCACCAGATGTTCCTTCACGACACGACCGTCGCCCTCCTGCTATTCGACCCGACGCGGGGCCGCACGGCGTTCGAGGAGGTCGAGGGGTGGAACCGCCGTTTAGAGAAGCAGCTCCACGGCCGGCGCGCGATCAAGATCTTGGTAGGCACGAAGATGGATAACCAGGCGGCGGCGGTCGATAAGATTTTGATCGAGCGCCTGGTGAGTGATTGCGGCTTCGAGGGCTATTACCAGACCAGCGCCAAATCCGGCGCGGGCATGAGGGAACTCAGCGAAGCCGTCTATCAGGCCATCGACTGGGAAGTCCTGACCAAGACCAGCGGGCCGGAGATTTTTCAACAACTGTACGAGGAGTTGGAACTCGCCCGTGGGAGGGACGAGGCCGTGTTACTCGTTTCCGAGTTGGGCGCCCGCCTGGCGAGGCGGCAGGGGATTGATAGCGTAGACCACGAGACCCTCAATGACGCCGTCGATCAGCTCGCCCTCCAAGGGGTTATCGCGAGCACCACACTTGCCTCCGGCGACCGCGCGCTGGTGCTACGCATCGACGAGGTCGAGCGTTACAGCGGTTCGGTGATACTAGCCGCGAAAGGTAATCCGCGCGGGGTGCCAGCCATCGAGGAACGCTCTATCTCCTCGCGCCAGATGGTCTTCCCGAGGATCGAAGAAGATCAGCGGCTCCTGTGGCTCCAAGAAAGGGCCGTCTTGGAGTGTGTCATCCAACTGCTCATCGAGCACGACATCTGCATCCGTCACGAAGGGCTGCTCGTCTTCCCTTCGCTCTTCCTCGCGCCCGAATCGGGCGGCGACTCCGCGGCCCCGGCCGGCATCGCCCTTCACTACGATTTTACCGGGGCCATCGACAACATCTATGCGTCCCTCGTCGCCAAACTGTCGCTGAGTAACCAGTTCGGCCGCTACCGGCTTTGGGAGAATCGCGCCGAGTGGGAAGTCAGCGACCAAGGCGTCTGCGGACTTCGCAAAGTCTCCTACCGGAGCGGGGTCGGCCATATCGACGTTTACTTCTCAGAACAGGTGGACGCGCGGCGGCGCGACCTTTTCCTCGTCTTTGTGGAAGACCACCTGCGCCAGCACGGCGTCGAGATAACCGAGACCATACAAATCGTCTGTGTCTGCGGCAACCAGTTCCAGGACGAGGCGGTGCGCGCCCGCTTGGCCTCGGGCCGCATGGACATCATCTGCCCCGTGTGTGAGGTGAGGAACCGCATCAGCGAAAGCGCCCTCAAGATACGTTCCAGTGACCCTAGCGTCGAGAAGTCCCTGATCGCGATTAAGACCATCATCGATAAGCAGCGCCGCAGCAGCGTCGAGAAAGCGCTGGGCTTCTTCAGACGTCCGGCGTCGATGAGCAAAGCCGTTCGCATCCTCCACCTGAGCGACATACACATGTCTCGCGACCCGGATTCAGACCCCGACACACTGCTCCAACAGCTTCTGGCCGACCTCAGAGATCCGCACGGTCTGGCCTACGACTCGCTCGACTACCTGTTCGTGACGGGCGACCTCACTACCTGCGCCTCCCCGGACGAGTTCGAGAAGGCGTACCAGCTCATCTCCGGCCTGATTGAATCCTTCCAACTCAACGCCGCCCGCTGTGTCATCGTGCCCGGGAACCACGACGTAGACTGGGACGAGCAGGTCTACGAGTGGAAGCCGCTCAGGCAGGTGGATTTGGACTCGCTCCGGGCGGGCACCTACGTGCGTCAGGGTAACGGGGTACTCATCCGGAACGACAAACTGTACCCGATGAGGTTCAAGAACTTCAGCGACAGATTCTACATGTTCCTCAGGCAGGAAGAGTACCCGCTCGCCTTCGAGGAGCAGGCCATCCCCTTCCTCTTCACAGAGTCAAGGATTCAACTCCTGGCCCTCAACTCGTGCTGGGAGATCGACGAGTTCTTTCCGCACCGCGCCAGCATCTACTCCCGCGCGCTCGCGAAGGGCTTGACGGCCGCCGACAGACAGATTCAGCAAGCGAAGCAGGAGGGGTCGCTGTCGGAGCGCTCGGAGATTCTTCGGCTGGCGATCTGGCACCACCCGGTCACCGGCAGTGAAAAGATCAGCGACGACGCATTCCTAGATCGCCTGAAGCAGGCCGGGTTCAAGCTCTGCCTACACGGGCACGTTCACGAAGTGCGGGCAGACCTCGTCGGCTACACGCACCCCGCCCGGCAAATTCACATCGCCGGGGCTGGCTCCTTCGGCGCGCCCGCCAACCAGCGCCCAGAGTCGGTGCCCCGCCTGTACAACGTGCTGGAAATCGCTCCCGACCACAGCGAGATTAAAGTCCACACCCGCTGGTTGAGTACCCCCGGCGGGGCGTGGGACGGGTGGGCGGTCTGGGAGGGCAAAGGCCCGGAGGAGCGCTTGACCTATTACAGAATCAAGTTGCGTTGACGGTCGGGTCAGGGCCGCAGGTCGTCGCGGGCGAAGACCAACGCCCGACGCCCCGGTCATATCCCGTCCTCATAAGACAACGTGTTGACCGGGTTCTGCTCCAAGTTTTCGCGCGCGTGGTCGTAGCGCTGCACGGAGCGGGGGTCTCTGTGTTTGGTCACCATCTGAACCTCGCGGTAGCTTCTTCCGTCGTTTAGTAGTTTGGTGATGACCGTCCGCCGCAAGTCGTGGGGCGAGACGCGCCCGAGGCCGGCGTGTTCTGCCCACCGCCTCACAATCCTGTGCGCCTGGCGGGGTGACAGCGGCTTCGCGAATTCGAGTGTGCGGTAATTCGTGTGGGGCTGGAATATATACTGGTCTGAGCCCCCCGTCCCCAGCATCGCCCTCCTTTCGCCGTCCAGTTCAAGGTAGTAATCGATGGCGTACTTTACGTCGGGCGGCAGCGGCCAGACCTCTTCCCTGCCGCGCTTCACTTTGAGCCTGAGTGTCCAGCGCCCGTGAGTCCACTGAATGTAAGAGAGGCGTGCGGTACACGCTTCCGTGACCCGCAAACTCAGCCGCAACATCAACAGCATCAGCGCATGGTCACGGGTGCCACCCGCGGTTGCGCGGTCCGGCCCGCTTAGTAGGTGACGCACCTCTTTCGGCGTAAGGGCTCGGCCCGCAGGCGTGTCGGACGCCGGCGGCGTCGAGACGAGCCTCGTCGAGGCCGGGTTACGTTCCAGGTGTCCGTCGGCGATCAGGAAGTCAAAAAAGCTCCTCAGGATGGAGAGTTTCAAGGCGACGGTGTTAGCGCTCTTCTTACTATTGAGCAGATGGTCGCGGTAGGCGATAACGTGCTGGGGCGTGACCTGGGCCGGGTGCACGTGTTTGACGAACCCGAAAAAGCCCCTGATGGCCATACTGTAGGTTCGTCTGGTCGCTTCGGAAATGGACTTAAAGATGAATGTGTCTGCGAAACGGAAGTCGACTTGATGTATGTCTGCGGCCTGTTTCGGACTCTGATGTTCAATCTCGTCACAGATCTGGGGAGATGCAAGGTTACTTCCGTCAGGCGCTGGCGGCATAGGCCTTCGTATCACAGTCCTTTCGCTGAAATTTTAATGGCATTACATGATCCGGGTTGGTGTCGAGCGATTGTACGACACAATGACATGTGCCGTAACCCCGGCAGGTCACGGCGTTGAATCTATAGGTGCGTGTGTCGGAGGAAAGTTTAACTGGCTCGTCTTTCTCGACATGAATTGCGATACGAACTGATCGAACGCCGAGGCGAGCGCAGAGTCTACGGCTTGAGACGAGATTACGGTGTGCTTGACTTGGAGGAAGGTGCGACCACCCTTTGGTCATTTCCCCAGGAGGGTGCGCTCTTACGACGGCATCGTCCATGGGGTGTAAGAAGCAATACCGGGTGCGCCATAACTGTGACGAGTTCGTCCGTGGCGGCAGTCATATCAACGACATCGAAGGCTTCTGGGACTCCGCCAAGACGCGCCGGTCACGCCAAGTATATATTAAACCGGCGATTACCGTTTCTGGCCAGGAAGTTAATCATTTCCCGCGCCTCGTACTGAGCGTCCGGCGAAGCTAACGCCGTCTTTACTATTTTGTGCGCCTCCTCTCGGGGGTAGAACATCAGCAACGATTCCTTATAATCGGTCAACATCAGGTAGTATAGTTTAATCGCCTTCACCGGATCGTGTCTGACTTCCCTGGCGAGATACTCTTCTACATCGTTCCACCCGCTGTTATGGCGCCCGGGGCGCGCAATGTGTGGCACCATGCCTTCGAGCAACGGCCATAAGGACGTCAAAGTCTCGCGCTCTACCGCAAGATTTAGGAGGAGCGCGAACCAATTCATCTCGCCGTCGTAGTCGGTGTGATGTCCAGCACTCGAAGCCTCTCCCACGCGCCACGCCCACAGTGTGAGGGCGCGCCCCCAGTACGTGTCCAGCCTTTCTCTACGCTCGCTGCAAATGTTCCACAGCACCCAGGCGGCGTCGGCGCGGGCTAAAGGCGGCAGGCTTCTGTAGAACTGCGCGATCAGGCTCCGCTGCCCGTCCTCAGTGCGCAAATCATAATCAGCATGCAAGTATTCGATGAGCAGGTGGCTGGCGAGGTCACGTGCCGGCTGCGGCGAACTCCTAGTCGCCAATCCGGTACTGAGATTTTCAATCGCGCGGGCGTAATTCCCTCGTATCCTCTCGAAGAGATTTAACCTGACCTCTCCATTTCGGCCAAAGAACGAATCCCACTCATTCTGACTAATGAAGGAATCCCACGCAGCCACGAAATACCACCGCAGACACTCGTCATCCGAGACCGGGAAGATTCGCTCAAGTTGCTCGTCTACCCAACGGCTGTCTAGCCAATGGAGCCTTCGTAAGTGCTCGCCGTAAACGGAATGCACTGCCCAGCTCGGGTCAGCCTCTCTGTCCAGTTTGCGCGTTAAGATTTCCCGCACCTCCGGCTCCAAGCGAGATACCCCTCCAGCTCTGGATGAGCCGTCACCTGCCAGCCCGGATTCAAGCTTTGCTTTGTACACAGAGTAAAGGATGAGAGTCGAAAGCGCGCTCGAGCGCACGTGACCGTGCGCGATAAGTGAGACCTCTTTTTCTTTAAGCTTATCCTCCTGCACTGTCTCGTCTCGTTCGGGGTCAGGGTCGTTACATAACGCCAGCAGAATGTCGCGGACGCGAACGAGGTATTCCAGCGGCAGGTATTCTTTGGGAGCCGGGAGTAACCTTTTGTCCACCCACCTGGCGATGAGACGCACCACGTCTAAACGCACCAAAGTCCAACCGCCGTACGCCTGTGCGCTCACGTCCGTGCGCACGGTATCGTCAGCCAACAAACTCTCACAAAGCGATATTCGCCCCTCCCACGAAAGTGGGTAGCTGTCTGTGTTTGTCAGGCGGATGATCAGGGCCGCCGCGAACTGGTGCCGAATCAGCGCCAACTTATTAACCGCCGAAGAATACCTCGTGGGATTGATGAGAACCTCTTCGGCCATCAAGTCGGCCAGCAGCTTGTATGACATTATCGCCGTCCCGTCCTCGTCCGCCTCAGGCCGCCAACTTCGGGCGAACTCGACGAGTTCATCCGGCGACATGACTGCCAAGCGTTCCCTCGTGATGGTGCTCTCTCTAACGTGCGACGGGCGGTAAGGCGTTTGCGGAGCCCCCGGGGAGATCGGCTCTCCGACTTCTTCAATCAACTCTGAGAGTAGCCGGGTTTGACTCTCGGACAGGCAGGCTCGCAACGCTGCCAAGTAATCACGAATCCACTTCTTCTCGTAATGCAGGAAATACTGGTCTTGTTCGGTTGTGCTGCCTTGCTCGCTTTGATCTCCAAACTGCGCCTTAGTTTTCGGCGGCAGCCCGCGTGAAACTCGCTCGATCAACGCCTCCTGTTCCTCACCAGTAAGATACTGGTGACCTTTCTGCATTAACATCAAAAACTCGTCTTTTGGGTCGAGCGTGTTAAGGCTCTCTGGATCAAGCAACTCTTGGCGAACTAAGTCTTGATAGCGCGCAGCGTATTTTTGCAGCAGGTATACGGCCAGACGGCGTAGAACGAAGCCGCCGTCCAAGGGGGAGTGGCTCCGAGTAAGATACCCCTCAATGACGGGTCGAATCGCTTCTGCGTCTCTGCCAGCCCAGTCACTCAAGGTTTGGCGTAATGACCGTAGTAGGATGTGTTTGTACTCGTCACGGCCGATCCCCTTCGACTCGGCTATCGGATCATTCCAGGATCCCCACACGAACTCGTGAGGTGATCTCCGCGTTCGCGCTTCAAGTCGGATCGCTTCGAGGAGATGGTTTTCGAGGACGTTTACTACCTCTTTCGGCGCTGCCTCCGCGAGCAGTCGGACGAGTTCCGGAAGCTCCTTATGGGCAAAGCCTCCGCTGCTGCTGAAAAGCGCGACCGCTTCACCGGCATAGACGTACCCCTCTATCTCCTGAGGGTGTGGCGCCGGGTGAGGCGCCATCAGCCCGCCGAACAGTTTGAGCGCCGCCGCCGTACGTCTCTCCGCCACAAACCACTTGATGAGGTCGACGACGGCGCCAGCTATCGTTAGTCCGACGCCGTAATCACTCAGCCATTGAAGCAGCCTCGGTACGGCGGGTTCAGCCTGCTCCCCTTTGAGTAGACACAACGCTCTGACCGCCTGCTCAACGTAACCGCTATCCCCGCGTAGACGTTTGAGATGTTCGATTAACAAGTCCGGGAGGTCGGGCGCCACCGAGATGAGATAATTTTGCTCGACCCAAGGGAGTAAGACGTGGTTATCTTCGAAAGGCTGTGGAGGCGGGGATTCATTGAAGAACCCCTCATTCCACAAAACAGGTGCCCAGCGGGGGTGGAGTCGGCTGCCGAAGAAATAATCACGCACTCCTTTGTCAGCCCGCAGAATTTCGAGAATGATCGGTAGAGCCACCGCGTCCGCCGCAGAGTCGCCGGAATTGATGTAGCGCTGAAGCACCTCCGCCAAGGCGTCAAACGTCACCTCGCTTAATGTAAAAAGATCCTTCAGGAACTTTGCCCTGCGCCGGGAGTCAGGTCTGCGCGCGTAAAGCTTGTCCATCCACACGAAGACTCCGCGGAGGCGATACTTGTCGAATTCTTTAAGGAGCTCGCCTGGGAGCGTGCCAGCGCTCAAGGCTCCCTTCGCGACCAGAAACTCCTGCATCCGCTGGTGGCGGAAGCGGTAAATGTCCTCCTCTTCGCGGACGATCACCTGCCAGCTATCGAGTCGCCGCTGCTCGGGCGGATGGGTGCGCCCTAAAACGACATTGCGGTCGTCACTCCGCAACGCATCGCCGGCTAACCTCATCGCCTCATCAACTACGAGGTCTCCGAAGTCGGGCTGCACCCCGGCTCCTTCTTCCCGTGCTAATGCCTCGATGAAGGCCTCCCACAGATCGACCTCGTTCAGGGTGGCATAGAAGTCGTAATCGGGCCGCTCGACTTTTATCGTCGCGACTAACGAGAGATTAAGCAGATTCTGGCAGACCACGACGAGGTCGCGCGGGGGGTTCTGTATACCAAGTTCTTCCAATACACCAGCAGCCCTACCTTCCGTGAGTTGATGACTTGTCAACTCGACAACATTAGGGCGCTTCATTTCTTTAAGCGACTTCTCTTCGTGATACTCGACCTTCCTAGAGATGATTACTGTTTCCGCATTCTCAGTCTGGTAACAGGCCAACGCAAGTCTTGTTAAAAACCGTGCGGAGGGGGCCCGGACGGCGTTGTCGAATTGGTCGATTATGACGAGACAGCCCCGTTTACGGGCGACCCGGGCGACGGCAGCTTCGACTGGGCCGTTAAGGTTGAAATACTTGCGGAAATCGTCCTCGCTCTCGACGTAGCCGAGCCGCCTTGCATCGGTCAGGAGTACACATCGCCCTCTTGCCTGCGCCGCGCGAGCGAGCAGTACGCCGATGCCGCTCTTCCCAGTTCCCGCTTCGCCCGTCAGCAGCACATGCTTACCCGAGCGCAACTGGTCTTCGATGTGGGACACTTCGGCGCGTGCGAGCGGTTTGTCCAACTTCGCAATACCCACGACGGCGGAATCGAGCGCTTGCGAAGTGAGACGGCCGAACTCGGTTTCGATGTTGTGTAAGAAGTCGCCGCCGGGCGGGGGTATTTGCAGATAATCGTCAACGAGACTGGCGTGCCTGTCAGCAGAACCTACCCGGGCGAAGTATTCGAGTGACCGGACTTCGAGGTCCCAGCCGAACTCATTCTTTATCTCCTTTTTCCACTCCTCCTCCTTATCCCGCCGGGGCTCACCCGCCGTCGCAAAAACGATAACGTCGATGCGCCGCCCTTTATACTTAGCCGTCTGACAGTCCTCTTTAAGTTTGGCGAGCGTCCCGGTCTTCGAGGCGCTGACCGAGACCCATTTACCCTGATGTTGAAAGAGAGTCGTCCACTCCGTACGCGCGTCCTCGCCGAAATCGTAGGTCTCGGAAGTCGGGTTGAGCCCCTTGTAAGACTCTTCGTAAAGTATGCGGTAGGCAAGGCGCTCGAACGCATTGCCGTCCATATTTCGGATCGCCTCTCTAATGCTGTCTTCTCTTATACCCATAACAGCTAGACGGAAGTCCTACCGTAAACCCCTGAGTGGCGGCGCGTGGACATTAACGGCTTTATTCTTGAAGGTCAGCGCATCATTCACCGAGTGGGAAACTTACGCGGTGGATCCGGGGCTGCGGAAGTTGAGTACGTCCGCGCCCCTAGGAGGTTATTGCAACTCCCTCCCCTTGATTATGGTCACTGTGACTAGGTGCCGTGCGACCGGACGCACCCCGCCACCGCCCTCAGCCAGCGAGATCACTTCATCGTCGGAGTCGCCGACCCAGCAGCCGATGAAGTCGTAGAGCATGAAATCGGCGAGCGAGCGGGCGGAGTGCCGCACATCTTCGTAGCGAATGTTTTTACTTCCCTGCCCCGGGGTGGCCGTCTCGTCTACTATGCCGAGCAGAGTCGTCGCTGGTATGACGAGGGTTTTTACCGACGGGTACTCGTGCGGCCCGTAGAGGAAGTAATAGCTGAACGCAGATTTCTCCACCAACTCGCGGCACTGCGCGATGTCAATCGTCCACGACTGGGAGAAGCGGCCGGTTTCAGCGCTGTGATTCATCTTTTTGCTCTGAACGAGGATAGCGTGCTTCTTAGCGAACTCAGCCTCCAGCGAACAGTCGAGCAGGAAGGCGATGTCGGCGTGCCATTCGTCCTCCTGCGGCTGCGCGTCGCGGTGCGAGAAATCGACCTTGACGCTGCCCGACACTAGCGCCTTCCCCCAAGCCTCGATCACACCCTTCACCGGCTCGAATTCGTCCTCCATCGTAGCGACGAGCCGCTCCGTCAACTCCGGCTCGTGCTTGCCTATCTGCTCGCTGAAGAACGCGGAGAAGCGGTCGTCCGTCTTCTTGAAGGCGTCGTGAAGGATGCGCTCGACCGTCTCGTCCTTAATCCATGTGTGCCCGGCATAAGCCCTTCCTCGCGAGGCCATCACCCCGTTGTAATAGGCCATCGTATGGCTTATGTTCTCGAAGCGGCCGTGCGGCACGAGTTCCTTTGCAAAGGTGCCATCACGGTTCGCTAAGATTATCCTCGCCCTCATACGCACGTCGTAGTCCGCGTCCTCCGAGGCCAACTCTTTCAGTTTCTTCAGACTTTTTCTTGTGAGGGAGGCACCGAGGATTGCCGCGACATCATCCTCGACCTCGGCGTACCTCGTAAGGAGGAAACGCAGGCAGTGCAGCAGCAGCTCTTGCCGGGGCTTTAGCCACGTCGCCACGTCGCGCCTCTGAAGGAAACGCTTTCGTTCCGCGAGCGGCCCGCCACGGCCCCAACCCTTGTTCGGCGATAGGTGATCCATCAAGTCGATTAGCGTCCTGACTGCGGCGATCAGCGCGGGGTCGAATCTATGCAGCGCCTCACGCTTCAACTCATCCCAACGCTTCTCGCCTGCCCGCTTGAGCGTACCGGAGAGACCGAAGTTCTCTTCAATGATTCCCTTCTCCAGATCAAGCTCGTAGATTAGATCGCCAAGAATCTCTTCCTCCCCAATCTGGCCGATGGCCTTAATTAACGCATCCCTGTCCCAGTAACCTCGCTTATCAATGACCCGCAACAGGTACACGAGCGCCCACGTCAACTCACGGCGGTGCGCCGCCAGACTGCCGCTTACGCATAATTGGCATATTTTAGGAAGGGGCGACGAGCGATGGCTGCCTCCGTATGACTTGATCAACCTTTGGTAATTATCCGGCTCCAGCACCTCTAACAAGAGCCTCGCTACCTCATCTTGAGACGCGCCAAGCTCTTCGAGGCACATCAGCCGTTCGAGCTTTCCCTCTCGGACTTCCGAGACAACTTTATTAAGTTCGGCGTTCCCAGACGCATCTTCGTACATGCCGCATCTCCTTATGGGGTTCTCGCGTGAGGTTTGGTGTCATCCCCGGGGTAAGCGCGTCTAAAATATAGCCGCCCGATCAGGAATAATAACTACACAGAAATTCTCACCCCTGCCGAGCACCACTCAGCAAGTCACGTAAGCCAGCATAGGCTCTGTCGCGGGCAAGCAGCCTGTTGATGAGCGCTTCGGCAAATTGTCGTGCCGTGTGGTCGGGGCTGTTGATAGCCGATGCGAGAATAGAGCGCATGTGTTCGTGCCATGAATAGATGTATCGTCTCTTTTTGTCACCCTCTACCATCATGCCCAGGCATTCAACCGCTGCGGCCGGCATTGAAGCAGCCAGTGCCGCCAACCGCTCCAGAACCGAATGATACGGCTCCGCAAAGCCGGCTAGTCTGAGGACGTCCTTTAGTTGTGTGATCGACCATAGATCATCAAACTTGCCGGAAGCAAACCATCCGCCAAAAGCGGTGAGTTCCGCGACGTAAGGCACCCGAGATTCGGCATTTTGGGCCTCGTTGATTCGGTCAGCCCATAACGCTTGCAGCCGCTCAAGAACCTCTTTAGGAACGTCACCTTCTATATCATTAAAATCACGCCCCACTAACCAGATGGCGTGCCCGCGGACGTCGCCCGGAGCTTTCTGGAAGAAGTGACGAAGAAGCCCGTCCGGATCGTCAAGGCTGATATGACCGCGCCCGTAAAGAATCATCAGGTGTTCGGCGAGCCGGTCGTCAGGATCGCTAACGTAACGCTTCTCGCCGGAGGTAGTGCCTATCCGATCAATCGCTCGATAATACTCTTCGCGCAGAATGTTAAAGACGGCGGTATAGGGGGAGTTGAAGACTACGTAAGTCTCCCACGCGGCATTGAGCAAGTCGCGAGATCGCCCTTCCGCAGGGAAGATTTTCTGGAGCCGTGAGGCGACCCACTCCTGGTCTAGCTGCGCAAGCCAAGGGAACCACTGGCCGTAGACTGATCGAACCGCGAGCGAAGGGTCATTGTCGGGTTCAAGGTGTCTGTCGAGAACTTCTCTCACCTCCGGCATGGCGTCGAAACCGCGGGGAGCGTCCTGCGGCCCGCCGTCCTCGCTCTCGGTGTCGCGCTTACACCACAAGGCGTAACGCACCAGGCCATGCATCGCCTCGCCACGAATGGTGTTCAGTGAAAGCGTCAGCGGATCCATGGTCGAGCCCCGCTCACGCTCCGGCGTCGGATCCGGGTCGTCGGTCAACGGCAGCAGGATTTCCCAAACCGCACGGCGAAGGTCGAATGGGATTCCCGCGTCGCCGGATTTCAGCCCTTCCTCAAGGAGGCTCTGGATGGAGCCTTTAGTCCAGTTCCAATCCGGGTCGCGTTCGGCATACGAGCCTTTGGGTTTATCAACTTCTTGAGGCTGTTCAATCACCCACTTACACAGCCTCAAAATCGGCGGCCAGGCGACAGTGCCTTTTTGCTTCAGCGCCTCGTGGAGTCCTGAAATCACCGCGCGCACGTACGTCGGATCAAGATCTTTGAGGGCTTCGACCTCGTTGGCGAAGCGCTCGGGCTCTGAAGCGACCACTGCCGTGAGTTGCTGCCCCAGCCCCTCGGGCGACGGCCCTACAGGGCTCCCGGAAGATTGCCACTCTTTCAGGTAGGCGATGAGTTCGTCAAAGCTCATGCGACTTAAATCTTCAGAGCTTTTCGGGCTATCCCAACCGAAGTGCATGGACGACGGGGGTGAAACGTACTCGGGCCACTCGATCTCCCCGAACTCCTCGACTAACTCGCTATGTCGTTCCTTCCAGTGGTCAGGGAGGACGTTTTTGATCGGCGCCAGATGTCGCAACTGCCAATAACGTCGTTCTTCGGGTGTCTTGAAACTTTCCGGGTCACGGCCAGATTCAACCCAGCTAAGGTACACGTCCTGCTGCCCCGGCGTGAGACGGGTGAAATGGTCTCGCGCGAGTAAAAAGAAGTCGTTCCAAAGTTCTAACACGCCGAAAAGCGAAGGATCGGTAAGCCTCTCGACTATGAGATCAGCCCCGGCCTCTGGGAAGTGCTGAAGTAGGTGGAGAGCGAGGCGGCGGAAGACCAACCACGGACGCGCCTCCAACATCCGGACCATTCCGGGGACTTCCTGAGCGTCTCTATTGGCGATCCGCTTCGTCGCGTCGCGGACTGCCGAAATGAGCAAATCCCTGACATCATCATCATGAGAGTCACTATCAATGTCGCGCCTCCAGATGTATGAATGGTCGTGCGGCCCGGAGCCGTCGCTGCGGTTTCTGGAAAGGCGCATCGCCTCTTGCAACAGGTCACAGAGCAGAGTCAGGGCTCGCCCGCCGTCCGCATCGACGAGCAAGGGAATGTGCTTCTTGAGAATGATCCGGTAATCCCACGTGTTAAAGCGGGGCTGCGGCGTGGGCGGGAAGCGGTAGGTGTCGTCCTCGTCGCCCTTCTCCGGCCTTCTCGGATCCGGCAACACCGCGAGCAGGACTCCAGCCAGACCTAAAGCTTCATCCACCTGCTCCCCTTGGGCGAGATGTGCCACCAGCGAACCTAACTTCTCGGCGAAAAGAGGATGATGGGATGATTCCGCCCACTTCTTAGCCTTATCAACAAGTTTCGCCGCGAGGTCCGCTGGCATCGCGAGGGCGGCGTTAACTAGATCATCGTGGACGCGAACGTTTTCCGTGTCAGGTATCTGAAGCGCCACCTCAAGTACCGCATCCGGCGCGGTCGCCGCCATCCGGGCCAAATACTCTGACTCGGGCCAGCGGGGGAAGCTGATGTACTGCCCTTCGACCGCAGGCAGGGGAGGCGTGCTGAACAAACCGGCTTCTTTAAGGGGTTTGATCCAGACAGGGCTATTCAACCGACCGAAGAAATAATCGTAGTCAGCCTGACGCTTCCTGATCGTGGCTAAAACTTTCTGAACTACCTCAGGAGTTACCACCTGCTTCGACCTCTCTAATCAGCTCATCGATGCTCGCGAAATCTTCGGATGTCCGAGGTGCAAGCCTGTCCAGCAGAAAACTTTCCAAGACAGAAAGCTGCTCCCGGAATGTTTCTTCCACACCAGTGACTGTGTGATGCGACACCCCCTGGAAGTAGCCGTGACACCTCTCCCACTGCTTAACGTTCGAGTCTTCGAGCGGCTCCGGAAGTTGAAGCGACGACGGATCTAATCCCCGAAGCACCTTGATCGTCCTTCGCCTCCTGGTCAGGTGTTCCTCGGAAAACCATTGGAAAAACTCGTCCGACTCTGTGAGGTATCTGTGGAGGTGATCATCAATCTCCCCGCGCCAGACGGAGCCGTCGCGATTTGTCGAGTTTTTAACGGCCCCGTCTCGCTGCTGGGAGAGGGCGCGAACCTTTTCCTTTAGGCTCGGCGGTTTCTTCTCAACCGGGAGGTCGAGGTATTTAGGCAGCTTTTCAATCAGCTCGCGCAGGCTGTGTGCGGCTTGCGCGTATCGGTCAGCCGTTTCCCTGCGCTCGAATGCCATCAGTGCCCCGAGGTATATGTCGCCTAACCCGGGGTCTATTGCGACTAAAGCCTCGTAGAGAATCTGCTGCGGCCCGACTAACTGGAACGGCTCGAAGGCAGGTCTGCGGTATTGTGAAAGGGCATGAATTACGCGGGCACCCAGTTGTTCTGGGGACTTGAAAAAGTTAACGACATTCTCGACTTTAAGGCGGTCTTTGAATAGACCTAACTTCCCCGGCCCGTCGCCGAACTCGACGTCGCCGATGGTGATCGGGTGGTCATCACCCATGATGAAGATGAGGCAATCAATGTTACGCTCGACGGCCCGGTTATATTCCATCTCGGTGATAGAGATTTCGTGCCCCGGAGGTATATGGCCGTAACGGTGCGCAAAGACCCCCACATAAATATTTGCCTGGTTTACAAGCCTGAGCGACTCCCGGATTGCGTCGGCAGCGCTCGCGGGTATGTGCTCCATCATCAGCGGATACATCCCCAACCTCAAGCAGGCGTCCCGCACCTCCTCACGATGCGCAGGCAGATCGCGAATGGTGCTGCTGACCACAACACTCTCACGATCCGCCACGTTATTTAACCTCCTATTAGTTTCTGCTCATCCGGGTTAGCCTTAGCTTCCAGTAAAATAGTTTCCCATAAAACTAACATGGCTCACAAAGTTACCTCGCCGCAGTCGCTCGTGGAATGCTCAAAACAGTCACATAAATACCCGCGATGATGTGACGAGGTTCGGAAACGGTAGCGGGTATTTATGAGGCTGCCCCTAGACAGACATTACCGTATACCATGACAGGGTAGTTGATGAGCTTCCCTCTGTGAGCGTTTCCAAATAAAACTATATCTTCACTTGAATGTAACTGCTTTTCGGGTTTGGTGCCTTTTTGTTCTGTGCGGCATGATCTACACGTCTTGGCTGTCGCGCCACATCTTATCTTGCCGTCATTTAATCTATGGCGTGCGATGCGTCGGGATCCATCTATGAATCCGGAACAGCTCCCGGCCGCATTGAAATCGTTGTCGGCCGCTCAAACGTTCAAAGAGTTCACGGCGATAATTTATCGCCAACCCGCGTTGTTGGAGGAGGTGAACATCAGCGCGGTGAAGTCTCTAGCGGCCAGCGCGCGCGTGCGAGGCGACGAGCAAACGGCGCTGACCCTCGAAATGCTCGCGTCGAAGCTGGCGGCGCTCGCGCGCGGCATCCGACTCGAAGCCACCGAAGGAATAGAGATAGAACCTCTCACCCCGGAATCGTCGGGCGCGTGGGCGCGCCCGACGCGCGAGTATTGTGCCCGGCGCAAAGAGGAGGTGCTGAACGAAGCCATCGAAGCGGCACGGCGCGAGGATGAAAAAGACGTTGTCGAGTTGTTACTTCATTACCGCGACGATAACCCGGAACTAGTTTATCCACTCGCCAGAAAACTTTTTCATGCTCTCCATTCTGCGGGGCGGGATGAAGAAGCACTGACTGCCAGACTCGTCGGCTCGGACTTACGTGCGGGACTCGTCGAGCGGTTCGACTCCTTCCCTCCCGAGCGTTGGGCGGAAGTCTTGAACATGGGTCTGCTCGCCTGTCACCAGGCCGCAGCGTTAGCGCAAGCCCTAGGTGATCGAGCGTGTGAGGCTTTCTACGCGCTGCTGCGTGGTAACGGGTACGTCAAAGGGCGTTACCTAGTCGAGGCGGAGGCGGTCTATGAAAGGGCGCTGGCGCTGAGGCGTGCGATGGCGGAGCGGGAGCCGGAGACATTTCAGCCGGATGTGGCCGCGACGCTCCACAACCTCGGCGTCGTGCGGGGCGATCTGCGCAAGCTGAACGAGGCGGAGGCGGCGTACGAGGAAGCCCTGTCGATGTATCAATCGCTGGCGGCGCGGACGAGGGCGTATGAGGCGAACGTCGCTCTGGTGCTCGACGGCCTTGGCGTCGTGCGGCGTGAGTTGGGGAAGCCGCGCGAGGCGGAGGCGGCGCACAGGGATGTGCTGGCCTTGAGGAGGGCTTTGGCCGAGCGAGATTGCGAGACCTACGAAGAATGGGATACCGCGGTGACGCTCAATAATCTGGGTATCGCGCAGGACGAATTAGGCAAGTTGAACGAGGCGGAGGCCACGTACGCAGAGGCGCTGTCGATAAAGCGCACGCTGGCCGAGGGGCGGCCCGGCGTGTACGAGCCGAGCATCGCCGCGACGCTCAACAACCTCGGGGCTGTGCGCCGTGAGATGGGGAAGCCGTACGAGGCCGAGGCCGCTTACAGAGAAGCTTTGAAAATAAGACGTGCTCTGGCGGAGCAGGACCCGGGGGCGTATGAACCGGACATCGCCTCGACGCTCAACAACTTGGGTAACGTCCTGGGCGCGCAAGGTAAATTCGCGGAGGCGGAGGCGGCTTACGGAGAGGCGCTCAACATCGCGCGCACGCGCGCACTGCCGGTCGAGCGGGTCAAGGTGCTTTCAAACCTCGGCGGCCTGGCGATCCTGCAAGAGAGGTGGGGCAAGGCGGAGCAGCTTTTGCGGGAGGCCGCGGAACAGGTGGAGGGACTCCGAACGGAGGGGCATAACCTTTCGCGGCGGCGGCAGGTGTTGCGTGAGAACGTCGGCGTCTACGAAAGACTCGTGGTCTGCCTGTTGAAGCAAGGCGAGAAGAGTAAGGCGAACGAGGCCCTCGTCGTTGCCGAGCAGGGCAAGAGCCGCGCCATCAACGACCTTCTGGCATCGCGTGAATTCCGCCCGAGGGATGAAGAGCTGGCGCGTGAGCGTGACGAGCTGCTGGTGAAAGCGCAAGCGCTGGAAGACAGTGAAGACGACCTGTTGACGCAGCTATATAACGTCGCCAACGACGAAGAAAGAAATCTGTTTCATCGTCAAATCGAGCCGCTGCGCCGGGAACGCGTTCGGGCGAACGAAGGGTTGGAAAAATTAGCGAGGAGGATTCAACAGGCCGACCCCGATTTTCTGCCTTACGCCCCGCCCTTATCTCTCGGCGAGATTAAGCAGGTGGCGCGTGACGCCGCTGCCGCGCTCCTGCTGTTTCGCGTGACGAGGTTCGGCAGCTTCGTTTTTCTGGTCTTTCCCGACGGCGAGACGGACGTGGTGGAAGTCCCTGCGTTCACCGCTGACGCTCTTTCCGAGGTGTTCGGGCGAGCCGACGACGATAAGCGTCTCGACGGCTGGGGAATGGTTTACGGCCGGCGGGAGATGGGCGACCGGGGGCAGGTCGGCGCGTGGATGGGGTTCATGAAGGGCGCGCTGAACCGTCTGCACCAAGACTTGATTGAGCCCGTCCGCCAGCGCCTGCGCGACAAGCGCCGCCACCTGAACGGCTCGAAACGGCTGGTCATAGTGCCCAACCGTGGCTTGGCGATTCTGCCGCTGCACGCGTGCTGGTGGGAGGAGGGCGGTGAGGTCAGACACCTCTCGGACGAGTACGTCTGCGCCTACGCGCCGAGCCTATACATCCTGAAGCGTAGCATGTCGAACCGGCGCGCGCTCACGCCGCAAGATAAACTGCTCGGGATGGCAAACCCGACGCGCGACCTCGTGTTCGCGGAATGGGAGTGCGAGGAGATCGGGAAGGTGTTGGGCAGCGACCGCTGCACGTTGCGGCGGCGGGAAGCGGCGACCAAAGAGGGTTTGTTCAAAGCCGCGCCGCGGCATCAACTGCTCCACTTTTCCTGCCACGGCCTGTATAAGCTGGGCGCGCCTCTACAGTCGTCGCTCACGCTGGCGGACGCGGCGCTGGAGATGGGCGAGGTGTTGGGGCGGATGGAGTTGCGTCACACGTGGCTGACGGCGCTCTCCGCCTGCGAAACGAGTCTCGGCGATTACCGCGAGATCGCCGACGAACAGTACGGCATGCCGCTAAGCTTTCTCGTCGCCGGCACGCCCACGGTCTGGGGCGCGCTGTGGGAGGCCGACGATTTCTCCACGGCCCTGCTGATGAGAACGGCCTACCGGAACCTGCGGGGCGGCATGGACAAGCCCGAAGCCTTGCGCGCCGCACAGTTGGAGTTGCGGGATCTGACGGCAAAGGGGATCTACGAGACGCTGGAAGACGAACAGGCGATTTTAGAGGGCGAGCACGCGGCATGGTCGGAGTTGGAAGACATAAAGAGGGAGTATAGGTTCCGAATCACCTTCGACCCCGCCGAAAAGCCCTTCGCCCATCCTTACTACTGGGCCGCCCTGCAATGCGTTGGCGTCTGAGGCCGTCGCCCGTATGCTTAGATATGCTTAGGGCGGTTTTCCTTTCAATCATGCAGTGACCGGCACTGCGGACTGTTCTGTTCAGCAACTGGCAGTAACGACCGTGCACCGGTGCTGACGAGGAAGGGGCTCGTGGGCGTGTGTCCGCGAGCCCCTTCCATGCACGCGTGAGGGTGAGGACGGTTCGGTCATGCGCAAGCTCGCACGATGCGATCCGAGACCCTCGCCCAACGCCCGAACCTGCGCATGCTCGACGTGAAGAACACGCGCTGCAACCAGCGGTACGGGCGACCCTCGTCGTCGAACTGCGGCTCGAATGGTGCGCGACCGTGGAAGACGAAGTGGTTGTCGAGCAGCACAACCACGCCCGGCTCGATGAGAACCTCGGTGGCGACCTCTTCCAGAGCAGCGAGGAAGTTTTCGTGCGCCCGCCTAGCGACCGCCCCACGCGGTTCGAGCATGTCGCCGTAGAAGGCCCCGACGAAGGAGGGCGACTCGGGCTCGCCCGTGACGAGGGCCGTGCGCACAGGTTGTGCCGCCTCCGGCTGCCCGCGCCAGCGCTCCGGGAATCTGGCGTTGAACCTTCTCTGTCGCAGCAGCGCTGCCGTCTTCTCGCCGATGGCCGCGAGCGCGAGCCGCCCGTCTGAGACAACCGTGGCTGGCGAAGCGACCGGCTCCTTCGACACGCCGGTCAGTCCGAGCCCGTCGGGCGCGCGGTCACCCGGCAGCGTCCTCGCGGCGGCGTGCTCGATGTGCAGCCCGAGCGCGAGGCGTGAGCCCAGACCCGTCAGGCGTTCGAGGTGCTCGCGGCTCGGCGAGACGTTGCTGACGAGGCCGCGCCCCTCCTGATAGACGGCGTAAGGGTCGCCTAGTTGCGCTGAGAAGCCGACGACGAGACCTTCGCTGAGCGAGTTCGCCTTCTGACCCTCCGCGCCCTCCGGGTCGAGCGGGCCGTGCTCGACCAACGGGTCGAAGGGCGCGTTCTCGATGATGACGACGCCGTTCGGCCGCGCCCCGTTGCGCTCGTCTTCGAGGACCTGGCGCGTCCTGGTGGAGATGGCTGCGGCGACAGCGCCGCGCACGGCATGCACGAACGGCGCGTGCGGGGCGGTGCTGCTATAATGCAGCGGCGAGAGAGCGTCGGACAGCGCGCGGCGCTCCGCGTTTGTGAGTTCAATCGTTACTGGCTCTGTCTTCTTCATTGCGGCATCCTTTCTACTCAGTGGTCGTTGGTAGTCGAATGCCGGTGCACCGGACTTGTTCCTCTGTCGACACGCGTATTAAGCCAAATCTTGCTTCACCTTCGCAGTGACAAAAAAGTCAAAGGATTTTGACGGCGCACGTCGGGGGCGGCCTAGTCACTCACGGCGTGTTTTGCTTCGGCGGGATGGCGAGGAAGAGTTATGGATGTACCAAAGCTCGGCGAGAAACTCGCATTGCTGTTACGGTACGACAACGCTGTCACCACTAAACAAGCACTCGCCAGAAAGATGGGGTACAAGTCTTCGGCTAACATCACCCGTTGGGTGACAGGGCGGAGGGAGTTCGGTTGTTATGACAAGAACCGCATCCCGGATAGCCACGTAGAGAAGTTCGTTAGCCTGTTCAGACTTCAGCAGTCGTGGCTGGAGGAGACCGACCTCGCCGTCTTCGAGTCGCACCTGCGCGAGCGCGCCGTTCAGCGGACCGCTTGGGAGAATCTGCTCCTGCGGGCCGAAGCCTCCAGTGGGCTGAGGCTGAAGCGGAGGCCGGCGCGTAGGAGGAGAACGCGCCTCGGTTATCAGAGCTCGGTCGAATTGCCGCAGGGTGGCCCCTTCCATTACTACGAGCAGGTGTACGTCGAGCTTGAGGTGGAAGACCGCTGGGTCGTCAACGCGAAGGAGGGCGAGCCGCTGGCCTACGCCGTCATCCTCTGGGCCTCCGGGTCCAACGCGCGCTGCCTGTGTCCGTCCGACGAGCCTGCGGCCCCAGACTATCGGCTGACCGAGCGCTGCACACGTCTGCCATCGGCGGCCCCTGAGGTCTGCCTGCACGTGTGGCCGATCACTGGCCTGCACTCCGTCATCGCCCTCATCACGAAGCAGCCCTTCTCAGAGGTGATTTACGAGGAGGTAAAGCGAAAGTGGCCGGTCGATCTGTCGCCGGTGCTGGAAAAGATGGCACAGTCGGTGTTGGAGCGAGCTGCGGAGAGCTGGCAATGCCTGAGACTCGATTTCCTCGTGGAGCCTGACGCAGGCTGACCCCGCGCCGCACAGCCCGCTCACCCTCGCCGACTCATCCAGAGCTTCAACCACCCCGATTTCGCCGCGAACCGGAGGGGAGTCTCCGATGACTATTGAGCAAGCGCAATGGTGGTTCCAGACGCACGGCATCGAGGTCGGCACCGAGAGCGACGTGGGGCACCTCGGCGCCTTCCTCGACCACCTCTCGACCAACACGCGGTTGACTTACCCGGAGTTCTACACGTGGCTCTCGTCCCTGCGCATCCCCTCAAACCAGAATCAGGCGGTCGAGTCTTACGAGAAGATGTACGGGCTTGAGCCTCCTCACTCGAACGAGATTCCCGAGCCCCGTTGGACGATGGCGAACCTCTCGCTCAGTCTGGAGCACGCGCCCGCCTGCTTGCCCGCCGCGCCGGGCGACTCGCCCGCGCTCACCGAGGCCGAGAAGCACGTCGTCAGGGTGCTAAGTGGCAGCCAGTCGGAAATCATGCCGCTGATGCTCTTCCACGACACGCTGTACATCCCGCAGGTGAAGGAGGCTCCCGGTTACGTCAGCTTCTTTTATGACTTCGCGCTGGCGAACGCCCACGTCGGCGCGCCCAAGTCGGCTACCATCTTCTTCCGTCTGGTGGAAAGGCTCCTGACCATCTTCGGCTGCGCCCAGTTGGACTACGCCTGCCTGCTGAGCGACTGGGGATTGGCCTTACAGAAGGCGGACGAGTACGGCGCGGCCTGCGCCGCGTACGCGAAGAGCCTCGAACACTTCGACCACGTCGCGGTCAAGCCTGAGAACCAAGCTGAGGCGGCCGCGGCCGCGCAGTTGTGGCTGAGGTTCGGGTCGGCCTCCCTCGCGCTCGCGTCCTACGCGGACGCGCTGCAAGCCTTCGATTACGCAGAGCAGTCCTTGAGCCACCCGGCCCTCGCGGAGAATCACGAGTTCGATGTCGGCCGCGGCCAGCTCGCCCTCTACCGCGGCATGGCCCAAATGCACACGGGCGACGTGGGCGCGGCCGTGCGCTCGTTCCAGACGGCGGAAGGTCTGCTGGAGGAGTCGCTGAAGCACTGGCGGGTCGCGTGCGCCCCCGACTACATCACGCTGCTGCGCGCCTACTCGGAGGCGTCATTCGCCGCCGGCGACTTGCACGGGACTTATGAAGTCGCGCAGAAGGCCGTGAGCTTTCTCGCCTCTCCCGACATGGCGCAGCGTTATGACCTTCAGGTCGAGCGCGCACGCGTCGAGTCGCTCCTCGGCCTGAATCACATGCGGCTGCGCTCCGACCCTACGTTCCGCAGCGCGCTCGACCACTTCGCACGGGCCGACGAGTTGTACGGGAAGGTTGGCTACTCCGCGAACCCCCGACTGGAAATCGAAGTCGGCCTCATGCACACGAACTGGGCTACCGCGTTGGGACTCGAAAAGCAGTTCGACGCCGCGCTTGAACATTTCGCCACTGCCTTCCGTTACATCTCCTCCAACGCCGACAGCGACAACCTCCTGCTGGCCCTCCAGCTCGGGCACCTGTGCGCCAACCGCGCGGCCATGCTCCACCGCGTCGGCCGCGCTGCCGACGCCGTCGCATCGTGCGAGGAAGCGAAACGTTTTTACGACGCGGTCGCCGCGCAGAACCCCGCGATGGCGGCGGAGGGGCTCGCCAAGTTCTACTGCATCCTCGCCAACGCGTGCCGCGACGCGGGGCGGGACGACGCGTCGCTCGCGGCGGTAACGAACAGCCTGACGGCCTTCGGGGCGCCGGAGCTACAGCACCGTCGCGACTTGGACATCGACCGCTTCCGGAGCTACTACGCGGGGGCTAAGTTGCTCGGCAAAGGGTTCGATTCCAGATGGGCCGTGGGTGCCAGCCGCTCGATGTCGATACTCCTTGAGGTGAGGCAGACCTTCACGCCCGAAGGCTACGCGATGCTCTATCTGTTTTACGCCTTTCACTCCGAGTGGCTTCAGTACGCGTTCCGTGCGTCGCCGCAGGACGTGCCGCTTGCCCTGTGCGCGATGCATGGCCGACGGCTCTCGCGGCAGATGCTCGACGAAGAGGAGGGCTATGGCGTTGTGCTGCGCAACCCCGCTTTCGAGCGTCTGCTCCGACTGCGGCGAAGGCTGGCGACGGGCCGCGAGGCGTTGAGCGAGACATTTGCCGACGCGAAAGAGTCTTTCATGGAGGCGTTGCGGAGGGAGGTGATGCGAAGTATCCGTCGGGAGCAGGGGCTTGAGGAGGCGCGGCCGGCGCACGAAGAGGTGCGAGAGAAGTTCGGTCAACTGGGTGGCATACGGCAGGCGTCGCTCGCGGCCATAAACGAGTACGTCGAGTTGCGGAGCCGCCTGTCGGAGTTGGCGCGCGGCTCGAACGTGCTCGACCCTTTCGCGACCTTCGACGCCGACGCGCTGGCGGCCCGCCTCCGACCTCACGAGGCGCTCGCCTGCCTGCTCGACCTGAGGCTTGCGGCGTCCGAGGACATCGGAGCCTTCGACGGCCAGTACGCGTGGCTCCTGCTCCCGACCAGAGAAATCAAGGTTGTAAGGCTCTCCGTCAACCTGGGCGGCCTGATTGACTTCACCGCCTCGTCCGGGGCGGACAGGAGTCGCGGCGTTGTGAGACGAGGGCCGCGACGGGCGGCGCGCGGCGACGGCCCCGCGGTGCCCTCGTGGCGTGAGGCGGCGCGGCTTTGTTCGAGCGAGTTGTGGGGGCCGATTGTGTCTGAGTTGCCCGACCAAGTCACTCTCGTCGCGGTCGTCACACACGGGCGCTTCCACGAGTTACCGCTCGAACTGGGCAAGCCCGAACGGTTAACCGTCTCGCACTACGTCAACCTCATCTTCTTCGCGCGGCCCAACTCCGCCGGCCAGCGGCCGTCCGCGCAGGTTCACCAGATTCTTCTCAACCGCGACCCGAGCCTGACGTTCGCCAACCGCGAGGCCGACCCGTTGCTGACTCAGGTCTGGGCCGCGGCCCCTTCGCCCGTGCCCGTCAGCATCGCCGAATCGCTCGAAGGCGTCTCGACAGCGACGCCCGTACAGTATCTACACCTCGCGGGCCACGGGAACCGCAGGCCGGACAGGCACCGCCACCGCAACGTGGCAGAGTTACAGTTCAACAGGGACGGCCTGCTCACCGAGCAGATGGTCTTCACGAAGCTGCCGCCGGCGGAGGTCGTCTGGCTGAGTTCGTGCGTCGTTGGCCTGACCGAGGACGACATGGAAGGCGACCCCGTCGGGATGATAATCCCCTTCCTAATGAGGGAGGCGCGTTCCGTGGTGGCGAGCCTTACGGAAGTGCCCGACCTTTGGATGCCTCTGCTGGTGTCGTTGACTGAGTGGTTCCGAGTGGCCGAGCGCCTACCCCTCCCCGGCGCGCTCGACCGCGCCAAGTCGTCTCTGAAGGACTGGTTTCGTGAGCCGGGCCTCGCCGAGTTTTACCGAATCTACTCCGAGTGGCTGCGTGCGACGTGGCGGCTGTGGCTACTCGCCGAATGGGGAACAGGCGGGACAGAGCCCTGGTCTTCTGCCACTTCGGACGAGTTCCGTTACAACTTCCATAAGAAGCTGCTCGCGGAGGCCGTGCCCGACATGGGGATCGAGCTTTCCGAAGCTACCCTGGCGCGACTCTACGCTTCCGACGGATTGACCAATGCCGCCCGCATCGAACTCCTGCTGGATGCGTTAGTCCAGGCGTCTTTAATCCCGCCGGAGGATGTCCGCAACACACTGACTTATGCGGTCAGGTTGTTCAGCGGCTCACGCGGATAGGGTTAAGGTGGGTAGTAATGCTGGCGGCTAGCCCCGACACCTACTGCCACTCGCCGACGAGTACGAAAGGTGACCAGTAGAAGGGGTGGCGCCACTTCTCATTGTTGCGCATGGACAGCATCGCTTTCTGCAAAGCCACGTCTTTGGTCGCGCCCTTTTGTAACTCCTGGTAAAACGTCGTCATCAATTCCGCCATACTCTCGTCTCCTACCTTCCAAAGACTCACGACTATGCTATTCGCCCCCGCATACTGAAATGCCCGCGTCAAGCCGATCAGCCCTTCCCCCTTGAATCTTCTCACCCAAGCCCGTTTCGCAGGCCGGGAGCACGACCGGATGAGGGCCTTAACCTTGACTTGACTCAACGGTAGCTGTTGAATCATGTGCTCTTACCATCGCGTGGGATTCTGACGGTAGTATTTACTCCGCGTCGAAACGCTTCAGTATCCGCTCGCTATGGCGGTCGCGCCGCACCGCGATGCGCTGCACGTAGACCCTCGTCGTCGCGACGTTCTTGTGCCCCAGCGCGTCCTGCGTCTCGGTGATCGAGCCGGAGTCTTCAGCCACCATGCGGGCGAACGTGTGGCGCGTCTGGTGCAAGTGGATGCTGCCGATCCCGGCTTGGCGGGCGTAACGCTTCAGATTCAAGACGAACGCGTGCGACGTGAGCGGCGCGCCGGGCCGCCCGGCATGGTCGTGCCTAGTCCACAGCGGAGCGTCACTCGACAGGGCAGCCGCCCTGTCACTCGTGTTCAGATAATCAAGCAGCGCAGCGCGGACACTCGGGTCGCGCACTTCCCTGCCGATGTAGTCTCCGCCCTTAACCCTGCTGCGGAGGATCAACGCTTCACCGCTGAAGGTGATGTCTTGACCGCACAGGTTGATGACCTCAGCACGCCTCAAGCCCGTCGCGACGTAGAAGAGAAGGAGCGCGTAATCGCGCTTGCCGACGACGTCACCCGTAACGGCCTTACCCCTAACAACTGAGAGCAGCGCGGCGAACTCCTCGTCGGTGAGGGCGCTGACGGACTCGGTCTGGTAAGGCTTCGGGGCTTTTGGGTGCGTGAGCCTGACCGGGTTAGACGTTACATACTTGCCTAGTGCCGGGTGGTTCTGCGCCCACGAGTAAAAGGACGAGAGGTGGCACAGCCGGTAATAGACCGTCGTCTGCGCCAGCCCTTTCTGCTCTAGAGATTCCTGCCACGACTTCACATCAAGAGAGGTGATGTCCGGCAACTCCTTCCCCGTGTGCGTGAAGAAAGAGATGACTGCGTTCTGCTTGTCCCGGCGGATGTCGTGCCGACGGGGGCTTGAAGGGCCAGTTGTCGCGTCCGACCAGATCGCCGCAGCGTTACGGACCGCCACCGGATCTAGCGCTCCTACCTCGACAAGGGCCGTGTTCTCGTCTCGCATGGCCGCACTCTCCGTCAAACGTCAGTCGCCCCTGTTACTCACGAATGAAATGGCGGCAGCGGTGGCATCCTATACAGACGATCCACATCCTCTGCCGCCATGGAATCTGACGGCCAGATCATAAAGGCCGGCCGCATAAACCGCGGAATCACCTCATCTAGTTGCCTGCCGTATTCGTCATCCTGCCGCTCGCCGTTTAAGTGCCAGCGTGCGTGCCTCGCGGCTGCACCGGCTACGACGTCCGCGAGTTGCAACCCGGCCCAGTTAGCCGAGTCTGCCGGCCGCGTGCGCCTCACGCCGACCGGGAAAGTTAGTTTGTGATTGGAGCCGAAGACTAACTCCGTCGCGGGAGCTTTCGGGTCGACGAGCAGTTCCCAGAGTAATCTGTTCCGGGCCATCTCCGAAGAGTCGTCGTGGATGAGGGTGATGTCTTCCCGCTGTGGGAGCGCTTCCCTCCACTGAGCCATGAGCGCGAATGTGCAATCCATAGCGATGTCGAGGCAGCGGCTTGAGCTCTTAAACAACTCATCCATTCCCAGCCTATGGTGGCCCATGCACAGATAGAACAGTAGCTTATCGAGCCGGTCCGGGTACTTGTCATTAAGAAGCGGCTCGAAGAACCGCCTGTAAGCGTCGGGGGTGCGGGCGAGCATCAGCTCATAGAAACGCATGAGCAGATCGTCAAAAAAGTCTTGCCCGCCAATTTCCGGCAGCAGGTTAAAGTACGTCGAGGAGATGACCGTGTTCGTCCCGTCAGCGAGTAGGTCAAGACCGTCCTTCGCGGCGGCGGGCACGATGACCAGATCGACCATCTTCGTGGTCAGAGTGTATTTTTTGTGAGCTATGCACAATTTGACTACTTCGCTTCGCGCCGAGAGGTGGTCGAGGAACTCCAGAACCATCCTCTGCTGACCGGACCTCTTAGCAAGCGCAACGTGTTTGAGTTCGGCTGATTTAACGCGGGCGAAGAACCTGTCCTTCATCTCACGGCAATCCCTCTCTCCACACCGCAACGTGGCCAGCGCCAGTACCGGCTGCTTGGGGTTTAACAGGTCCTGACCCGTCCACCCGCATTCGTCCACGAAGATTAAAGACACCTGTCTAGTTTCCTTGTTCAGCCCGACGGAAATCCGGGCTGAGGCTGTCAGGCAACAATTCTCTGACCTTTCACTATCTTGAAATCATAGCACATGAGCTTACACAAATGGTCAGTTTGTGTAAGCATAACTCAGGCGGGGCGCTATTTTTACCTATCAGCATGGCAATTATGCTGTATCATGCCCCGTTCGTGAAACGTCACCCTTCAGGGAGGCTTTCCCGCGTCAATGCGCGCCACACGCCGCCGACAGAGAACGCCCGACCCGCTCGCGCGACCCGAGGCAGTCCGCGCCGTCTGTGAGGAGCTACGTTCGCGGATGCCCGGCGTCATCCCTAACTCCGAGAAGCATTTGGTCAGATTCCTCTACGCCGTCCGCCACGTCGAGCGCCGCCCGGCGACCGACACCAAGCGCGGCCGCCCGTCACGATGGAAGCGCGAAGACCTTGTGAGCGCCGCAGGCCACCTCCGCGCCGTCCTCCAGCGTGAAACATCCGGGCGCGTCTCTCTGAACAGCTTCATCGGGCAGTACCTTCTCATACTAGACTTCCCTCCCGACGTTCAGGACGCACTCTCGGACGGCCGAGTGAACCTCCAAGAGGCCGCGCAGCTCGCGCGTCTCACTCCCGAGCGGCTCGGCTGCCAACCGGTCGAGGCGCAACGCACGAGGAACGAGCTTTTTCAGGCACACACAGCCGTGCAGGGATCGCAGACGCGCCTGCGCGCGCGCGTCAAAGAACTCCTCGGCGAAGCCCAGGGCATAGCGGTCTCCTCAGAGGGGATGGCCGCGGTAGTTGCAAAGGTGGACGAGATGTTGGAGGTCGACCCGACGGACACACGCCACATGTTCTGGGAGGAGATGAGAAGGCTCTTTTTCGCCATGAAAGAGATCGAGCCCGAAGACCTTGATGAGGAGGTGATGAACGATTTTCTTCAGTCGATGGACAGGGTGTCGAACGTCCTCTACCGCATAGAACTTCGCCGACGAAAACGAGTCAAACAACCCCAAGAGCTAAGTCTTTAATAGATAATTTGTATGACTGTGAAAGTGGGCTTATTAAGTGGCGGCTTCATAACCCAAGCCAAATTAACCGGGGTTAAAACAACCGGGGTTAAATTGTCCCCCGTCGAGTCGTTACCCTTTAATCGATGAGTTCGAACAGTGCCTGGGCTGAGAATCTGAGTAACAGGCCCCGCGCATTTCTGTCACTGCCGCCGAAGCGAGCGATCTGTCCGCGGTCGGTGGAGCGCAGGATGAACCCCTCGGCGATTAGCGCGTGCAGATGGTTGCGGCAGACCTTCTCGTCCATGTTGGTCTTTGCCGCTAGCCTAGGCGTGCTCACCACCAAGTCGCGCGCTTCCCCCTCACACCACCTGTAAAGCCGCAGAAGAATCGCCTGACGCGGCGGCGGAAAGCGCGGGAGGATTCGATCGATAAAATCATCAAGGCCCGGCAGCGCCCCCGAAGAGACATCCCCGACAGCCCCGGTTGATTCTACCGGGGTGGGTTTAACCGGGGTCAATTCCGCCGGGGTTCTTATCGATTTTGCTTCGACCGAAGCCGCCGAACTGGAGCCCAGCCTGTCGGCCTCGTCGAGCAGGTCGGCCATGGGCGAGGCGGGCCGCCGTATCTGAAAACTGTCGGGAAGGACGTTTTTGGCGAACTTAGGTCCGACCCGCCGCGGCTCTTCCTTCTCTTTGGTCTGTTTCGTCATAGTTTACTCGTCACTTGGCCATGCGGAGCGAACGCTTCTCGTCCTTTTTCCTGCCGGGCATCTTGAGGCGTTCGAGTACTTCGGCCGCCAGCTCGTCGAACTGCTGAATGGCTCGGATCGATCCGGGCGTCTGCTCTTGGTAGGCGTAGATCGGCACGTGGTAAGCGGGCGCCTCGGCCAACTTCGTGTTAACGGTTATCAGAGTTTCGAAGAGTTTCGGGCCGAGCGTCGGCTCCTGGCGTACGGCCTCGACGGCGTTGCGCGATAGGTTAGTGCGCGGGTCGAAGAGCGTAATGAGCGCGCCGAGGACGTTCAGCTTTCGGCGGGCTATCAGCTCGTCCAGGCTGAGCAGCAGGTCGCCGACGCCTTCGAGCGGCAGGTACTGCGCCGCGATGGGCACGAGGACGTATTCCGCCGCCTTGAGGGCGGCCGTGAACAGGAGGCCGAGGTTGGGCGGGCAGTC
>Ga0126311_10000198_pt1 | contig 29793 bp, 29 predicted proteins | sample Plot61_FD_92539 | JGI IMG/M metagenome (GOLD analysis project Ga0126311, IMG submission 92539) | Serpentine soil microbial communities from UC McLaughlin Reserve, CA, USA - Plot61 | ecosystem: Environmental > Terrestrial > Soil > Grasslands | place: USA: UC McLaughlin Reserve, Lake County... | reverse complement strand
TGCGGATCGAGACCGGCGCTCGGCTCGTCAAGGAAGAGCACTTGCGGATCGTGCATCATCGCGCGCGCGATCGAGAGCCGTTGCATCATGCCGCCGGAGAACCCGCGTACGAGCTGATCCGCGCGGTCGCTTAGTTTGAAACGATCGAGCAACTGTGTCGCGCGAGCGGAACGTGCGCGCGAGTCAATGCCGAAGTAGGCGCCATGAAAGAGCAGGATTTCCCGGGCCGTGAGCGCGAAGTCGAGATTGGGACGTTGCGCGACTACACCGATCAGTCGCTTAACTTCAACTTGTTGCGCCCACACGTCGTAATCGCTAATCCACGCCTGACCACTCGTAGGCCGCACGCGCGTTGTAAGAATACCGACTGTCGTCGACTTTCCCGCGCCGTTTGGACCAAGCAGTCCGAAGATCTCACCGCCATTCACATCGAGCGACAGTCCATCGAGCGCCACGACGTGGCGCGCGGGTTGGTTCTTACTTTTACGTAGTGGGACAAACCCGCCACCGGCAGCGAGTGGCGGCGGCGTTGTGTAGACTTTTCGAAGGTCGTCTGTGCGAATACCAGCTAGCATAATCTTTCCCGGTGGTCCGTCATTCTAAATAATTTGCGTCCATCTGCGTTAATCCGCAGCTAAATTAACTCTCTGACACTTCGCACAGAAATAGACAATGCGAGTCCGTTCCTCCTCGTCCGCTTCCAGTTGGCTGGTCCTTTGTCTGAGTTGTCGAACCTTTTCGCCACACCGCAAACACGGCAGGTTGGTGCGGCGAAAGACGAGGTGTCGTGTGCCATATTCGCGGCCCGGCTGATACACCAGCGACGGATCACTCTCCATTCGTTTCCGATCCTCGTCAGCAGCCGTAGCGCCATGTTCGTACGCGTCATGCGCGAGGTGCGGAATTGTTTTTAATAAACAATTAATATCCCTTTGAGAAATTTCACGGACAGTTAACCACGGGTTCAGCTTGCACTTGAAAAGGATCTCCGCCCGCAAGTAGTTTCCGAGTCCGGCGACTATGCGCTGATTTAAAAGGGCCGCTCCAATCGTGTCGGCCTCGTGTTCAGTTGAAAAGAGTCGATGAAGAAATTCCTTGCGATCGAATCGACCACGATAAGGCAGCGCGTCCGGGCCAAGCGTGGCGAGGATCTCGATCACCTCGTAAGGATCGCCCTCACCGACGTTGAATATCGGTGCTGAGAGCAGGATCGCAGCCGCGCCCTCAACCACGATCCGCGCCCGTTCGCGTCGATCTTTCTCCGGCAGCTCGATTGGTTTTGATTTGCCCCGGCCGCCTGCCGGTCCAAACGTTTGCCAGCGACCCCACATCATGAGGTGTGAGTGAAAGAAGAAGTCACCTTCGATGTAGCCGATCAGGTGTTTGCCGTGTGAGACGACGCGCTCAACTTTACGACCAACGAGACGCGGCCCGTTCTCCTGTAGCCATTTGCGCGCTTCTTTCGTTCGTGCTTCCAACGAAACAATGGTGCGCCCGGTTAACGCCGCAGCAAGCGCATCTGCATACTTCCGCACCTCCGGACCTTCTGGCATCGTCTATATCACGAAATCAGCCGGCGAGATCTGAACCAACTGAGCGCGCCTCCCAGGCCAAGCATCAGAGTCACTATCAACGCAGTGAGAGCAATCGTAATCGCGCCTGGCGCAGCGACGATACCCCAAACAGCGCCCGCTAACACAACCACAGGTCGAATGAAAGTAAATGGTCCGAATATCAATACGCTCGTAATGCTCCTGATATCGACCGACGGGAATGCGCGAACACAGAACGTGATCAGAATGATGAGTGCGTAAGGCACGTAGACTATCAACATCCGTGCCCCCACTAATTCCAGATTTGAAAACAGCGCGCGGGCATCGCTGGAGCTGACGAGTGCGAGCGCCGTAATCACACCTGCGATCAGAACAGCAACCTGGCCGAAGAGCGCGCCTCTGATGAGCGCGTGACGGTAGTAAGCCGTCTTATCGATCAGCGCATTACGGCCCGCTGCTTCTCTGTAGCCGATGAACGCCGAATCAACTGTGGCCAGCAACCAGAGCAGGACAGCAATCATTCGATCTTTCCCAGCGACGCTATGCGGTTTCCCATGTTTCTGATGAAGGCTTCACGATACTTCGGGCGAATACCAACCAGTGAGTGAAAGACTCTTGGGATTGGCATTCGCCATAACCGTGTGCCGTAGATCGCGGAGATAAACTCCGGCGCCGCAGCTCGTGTCATCTCTAACAAGTAGCGACTCTTGTGTGCGCGCGCTGCGGAGAGCACGCCGTCGTGTTTTGCCAATGGCTCGCGCATGCGCACGGCGTGAAAGAGCCACGATCCAAGCGGCGCCATCGGCGAGCTGTGAAAATCGAAGTGAACGAATGCGCACGTTTCCGGGCGGCAATGCTGTTGCAGAAGATAACTGAGATCCTGATCGCGGAAGTGATGAAGAATGCCGGTTGAAATGAAAACTGTCGCGGGCTCGTCGAGTTGAAAGGCATTTGCGACAGCAAACTTGCAGCGAAGGTTCTCGACCGCTGCCAGCCGCTGCGCTTCGCCAAGCAGCGCGACATTAAAATCAACGCCCATCAATTCAACATCATCGCCAAGCGATCCGCTCGCCGCCAGCCAACGAATTACGAAGCCGGTGCCGCAGCCAATGTCTACGATACGAATTGGATTTTGCACGCCGCCGTCGCGCAGTGCGTTCAGGATTGGTTTCAGCAACTCGGCAACGCGCTTGCCGTGTTGAAACTCTTCCGACATGCGCTGCATCTCGCAATGAGAGGTGATGAGAACTTTATCGACAGCCGTGGCGTCGAGGACACCGTCTCGTTCAGGTATCTGTTGGACGATTCTGACGGCTTCGTGATTGCGCAGCTCTCGAAACTGGTCCAGGACGTCTGCTTTCTTCACTGGCTTGCGCTGTAGTGTGACGGGATCAAACGACACGATCGCATCCGAGATCTCCGGCCCGCGGCGTGTGATGGTAGAGAGGCTCATTCAGGCTTCACTCAAACGGTATCGACGGTTTCGCACCCCCGACAGTTACGCCGCCGCGATCACCGGGCGTAATCGAACCGAACCGCTCCGCATAAACTTCCGGCAGAGGACGCGCGCCGGGCGGTGCGAGCCACAATCTTAGCAGGTGTCGCTTGCGCGCAGGCTCAGCATAGTCCTCGAACGCAGTGCGATCGTGCAGGATCGTGTGGTTGTGTACGAGCTGAATATCGCCGGGTCGGAGCTCCATCATCAGGTTGAGCTTCGGATCGTTTGCCAGTTCATCGAGGAGATCGAGCGCCTCAGTTTGCAGCGGGCTGAGTGGTTCCACTCCGGGAAATCGTCGTGCTGACTCGATGTATTGTCTTTGATAGATCGCCGAGACTAGCTCGGTATGATAATTGAAAACGGGAATGTTGAAATACGGTTTGCTGCCTTCGGGAACCTCACCACGTCGATCAGTCTCGATGGGTTGTAGTAACACGCTCAGCAGGTCCGGCCTGCGCCGTCGCATCTCGTTGAAGATCATTGTTGACGATACAAGGCTCGACAGTCCGCCCGACTTTGCTTGCTGCAAACACAACAACCCAACCACGTCACAAGAGTCAGTGTGATGGGTTTGCCGTTCGCTCGTCTGGTAAATCCGTGTATTCGGATCATCGCTGGACCGCCCCAAATCCGTCACATGCCCGAGCAAGTGTCCTTCAGCGTTCTGCATCCTTAGATTCCCGAGTTGCACCCCGATCATGAGAAACGCAACGGCCGCCTCCCGTCTGCTCCACCTCTCCACCGGCAACCCCTTGATCAGCACAAACCCACGCCCGTTGAGCACCTCGTCGAGTATGCCGTGCAACCTCGGCTCGAGCGTCGGAAGTGGTGCATCCTGAGTCGTGATAACCGCGAGGTCGCGCTGCGATTGATGTAACTGCTCGACCGCACTCTCCACTTCGCGAACGTCAGTTTCGCACAGCCTCTCGATCCAATCCCCGCGCCCGGCAAGCTCCGGCCCGTACCACACCGCACGATTATTAATTTCCGGTGGCAATGTTGATAGAGGATCGAAAACGACACCCCGAGGTTTCATTGGCAATCGCTCAGTTAGTACGGTAGTGCGCGTGAATAACGTCAGTCACGGCCAGCGGCCTTTTTGAACCATCGCTGTTGTTCGATCAATCCTGACCAGGGCTTTGGTGCGTAAGGAGGCTTAGTGTAATCGGCGGTTCCGCAGAGAAGAGAAATAGTCTTGTAGGTGTCGAGTTCTCGGATCTCTTTACGCTTGATCCGCTAGAGGTCCACAGCAGCGAGCTTCCACGTCTCGGCCCACCGCTTCCCAAGCGCGAGCTGTTCGGGAGTCCAATCTGCCAGTGCAGAAGACTTTTTCATGCACGGAATCTTAGCACGTTTGATTGCGGGGAGATCCAGTTCAAAACGATCACGACAGAAGGCGTCATCCGCGAAGCGGTTGCTTTCAATGGATTGGAATCTGTGCGTCCGACTACGTCGGAGAGTTCAAACCACCACAGCGAGTAAAAGCAAAATGTTCGTCGTGTCCCCAGGGCTCGGTTTGGCGGCGTTGCAGGCTCATCGCAGCGCTACAGATTCTTTGCCTGCTTGCATCGTCTTCGTCGATTCAATGCTTTGCAGATTGTCACGACGTCATCGTCCGTATCTGTGCGACGCACGAGCTCGATTCCAATGTGGTCGCTTCAGCCCAGATGGCAAAATGAAGGATTATGCCAGCCAATACATGCCTTGATGTGACGACTTGCTGAGCCTTCAACACAACCATATGTGGTAGGTGTTGTGGAATTGAGTTACGGTGCGGCACTCAAATGTTCTCAACATGGAGCGATTAGGTCAAACACACTACGGCTCCAATGAAACTGAGTTGCTGATAAGGCGTGCGACCTCACGATCCGCCGCTCAAACAAATATTTACGACAGTAGCAGGCAAAGTGTGTTATAAAAACCCAAGTCGAGAGTCAATCATTTAATAACGAATCACCTCACGGCCCGATTCGTGCAAGCAGTTACTAACGATATTGACTTGGGGTGCAAATATGAGTATCTTGCAGCCCAAGATATTGTACTGGCAACGCATTTACACGCCACATAGAGTGCAGAAGTCTCATTCATCAACTAGTAGCGGGCACACAAGAAGACTGCAGGGTCGCAATGTTTATGCTCTATTTGCCGGAGCCGGTGGTCTAACCCTAGGCTTGGACCGAGCAGGATTCAGGACGGTCGTTGCCACTGATATCGAGCCCGCAAGTCAAATGACTTATAAGCGGAACTGGCCGGCGGTACCCTTTCTCCTAGCCGACATAAGAAAAATCAGCGCAGCACATTTGACGGTATTAGCGAAAGGCGTGAAGCCCGATTTAATTTGTGGAGGTCCCCCCTGTCAAGGGTTTTCAACGTTAGGTGATAAGCTCTCGTCCGACCCTAGAAACAGTCTGTTCGGTGCTTACGCAAGATTGGTTAGAGATCTCGAGCCTAAGTGCATTCTTATAGAGAATGTTAAGGCTTTAGTCACGATGTATCATGGGCAGTACTGCGACTACATTGTCAAAACTTTTAGCGATCTGGGATATACGATGTACGTTGCGGTCCTTAATGCTGCTGATTATGGTGTGCCTCAGATCCGTCACCGGGTGTTTTTCTTTGGCACAAAGTCGCCCGCTCCATTTATTTTCCCACACCCCACTCATGCGCCCGATGGAATGTTGCGTCTGGATGACGTCCTCCAGCCGTACGTCCCCGTTGGTGGGTGCATTATGGATTTAGTGCATAAAGGGCCGGAGATAGCTAATCATCTTCCTTTGGACCACTCCGACAAGGTGGTTGCCCGTTACGTGTTAATACCGGAGGGTGGAAGATTGCCCCCGCCTGATCAGCTGCCCGTTGAGATACGGCGAAAAAATTTCGGGAACACTTATAAAAGGCTTCATCGAGACCGGCCGTCGCTCACTCTGGTGCCTGGCAACAACGCATTTCCGATTCACCCGACCCTCCACCGTAGTCTAACGCCCCGAGAAGGAGCAAGACTGCAGACCTTTCCGGATTCGTTCGTGTTTGAAGGTGATAGAAGGAAACAATGTATTCTTGTTGGCAACGCAGTTCCGCCAGCACTAGCTGAAGCGCTGGGGAAAAGCATCAATTTACATTTGCAAGATAGGTTAAAAGGAAGAAACGCTTCTCAGCGCTCACTTCCGTTAGCATCCGGCCATCTCATCCCATTCACAAAATTAGATAAACTCCAGCCAAGACAAGGGTTTTTAGACCTGTTTTGCGGCGCAGGAGGATTCACCCTTGGCTTTTGTCGCGCGGGATGGAGACCACTGCTGGGTGTCGATCTGAATGACGCGGTCGCTCAAACGCACCACCATAACTTCCCTTTAAGTCCGTTTCTGAAAATGGATCTTTCGGAAGAAAGAGCACGTAACGAAATTGTGCAGCGCTTTGCTCATCAAGAGATTGGTGTCGTGGTTGGAGGTCCACCCTGTCAGGGATTTTCAATTTTTGGTAAACGGAGATTCGTTAGAACAAAGGGGTACGATCCACATGCCGATCCGCGCAATAAACTAGTTTATGCATTCATGGATGTCGTTGGCCGTCTGTTACCGAGATGGTTTGTCATGGAGAATGTTCCTGGGTTCGCTAATCTTGATCAAGGATTATTCTTGGAATCTATTATTCGCGAGTTCGAAGTATTAGGTTACAAAAACACTGAGGCAAGAATAATCAATGCCGCAGACTATGGCGTACCCCAACTGAGAAAACGTCTCTTGATTATTGGGAATAGAACCGGACACATCATTCCGTGGCCGAAAAGAAAGTTTTTCCCGAACCCTGCCGACTGGCAGGACTCTTACAGAACAGTCGGAGAAGTGTTACTCGACTTGGCAGAAGAACAATCGTATTTGACGCACTCGTGTCATGTACCGATGAAACATAAGCCACTTCTGGTTGAGCGATATAGTCACATTGCTGAGGGTGAAGTTTTGAATTTGGATTCTTTACCAGCCCACTTAAAATCCGGATACCGAACTGATATTGTCAAAAACTTTAGTCATGTGTTTAAGCGGCTTCACCGCGAAAAGCCCGCTTTTACGATGGTTCCCGGCCATAACGCATTTCCCATACACCCATGGCTCAACAGGGCCCTGACTGTAAGAGAGGCTGCACGTATTCAGACATTTCCCGATGCTGTAGAATTTCTCGGCTCTCGGCAAGAGCAATGCATTCAAGTCGGCAACGCCTTTCCGCCTCTTCTCGCTGAGTTGATCGCAAATAACATTAAGAAAGCTGACGTCAATCGATGGTATCCGGGCAATGTGCCTGCATCCGCATACTACGCTCTGGTCGAAAGATCACCTGACACCGACGTATTATTGTTGGAGGACTCGGATTTAGGTCCTGACTCTCTTGGTCGGGCCTCGGCTGCAACCGCCTAACCGCTAAACAAGCCCCAGCAAACATGAGTCATGATATTCATGCGTCATGGGCCGCGACTGAACTCGCGCATCATTTTCAAGCGAACCCGTCAGATTGTTTTAGTGTTGTTCCCGGAAGTGGGGTATCAGTCTTTGCCAGCCGTGAGGGAAGAACGACATGGCCTTTCGCTGACGGCGTACTTGTTCTGCAAGTACCACCGAACAACTCGTTCCGAATTGCCGTAGAGTTTAAGCGTGCAAATGAAGGCACTCATGGGATGCTCACGGCGTTGGGTCAATCAATTGCTTACATCAACAAAGGATATAACGGTTCCGTTGTCGTTCTGCCGCACCAATACATCTCACATGACTCCCCAGGAGCATTTACCACTTCTGTTCTCGATCGAGCCGTAGCAAGACCGACCGTTGGAGTTTTCACTTACAACGACCCTGATACAACGTTACCTTCCCCGTTCAGAGGCAAACTATTTTGTGCTCGTCGTCTTGAAGTCGATACTGTGCCTCCTGTTGTTCCCTTAGCGCCCACGACCGTGACTGAAACTCAATGGATGCACTTGCGTGAAGGTAGCACTACTCCGTCGGCCTTCTTTCATTTTCTGCAAACCTCAAAATCTCTGCCCTTGGTGGGCGCGTCCGAACCGAGCGCCGTGATCCCGCGGGGCTTAGCTAACGCTATAGCTCGACTCGCTCCAAGTGCCACAACACTCAAATACCTTTCGAACTCCGTAAATGATGATTTTCGCGATATAGCGTGGAGGAATTTTTGGTTTCGCTATGTATTAACAAATGACGTGATGACAATTTGGAATGGTACAAGCTTTCCTTATGTTCTGAATGCGAGCGCGACTGCATTGTTGCAATCAGACGGTGTGACCCCAATGGTTATGTTCGCCTCGCGACGGGATTCGATAAAAAGCAAACTAGTTGATGGACTAAATGCCGGCACAATAAGCGAAGCAATAGCGTGGGAACGGTTTGCTTTGAATGTACGCAAACGAGCGCACAGTTATAGGGAGGACATCGATTCTGGGCTTGAGCACATTGGAATGCTTGAGGCTGATGGGAAACCGAGTGACCTCGGCTATAGATTCATAGATTTGTGTGAGCGGACGGGTGCACCACACACCGGCTTGCCTAAAGCAATGCTTGGAGCAGCGATTTTGAAAAACGGTGACATGATTTCGCTGCTTCACTATGTGCATAGATTGTCAGAAAGGCTTTTTCGTACAAACCCACTTCACTTTGCGACTGCCCGCAACAAATTGAACACCAGTGATTACCGTCTGTGGCTTGAAGGTGAGCTTTCGAATGCTTTAAGGGTTTTACACAAGGTCAGCGCGCGTGGTGGCGTCAGTAGGAAACCACTACAGGCAGAACTAACTCTATTAAGGCAGTTCGGATTCGTATCTAGCTTTCGGATTAGCGTCGGACTAGAAATTAACTGGCCGGTGGTTCAGGAATCGTTGGACTTCGAACTTTGATTTGGTGAACGTGGTATCGAGAGTTTCTACGTAAAACAATTATCTGACTTTTGCGAAATTGACAGCTTTTGGCGAGTGAACAATTTCCGCATAGCGGCCTTATTGGCCTACAAATCTCCGCTGTAAAATCGAGCAAGCCATAATTATGTAGTGCGGCCTTTCCTGTACCCCTTGGAAGCGAACTCTTAGCTATTTCTGTCACGTGCGGGTTTCTTCGGATATCCGGTTTTACTTTAAGACCATTATATCTGCTAAAAAATCGGAGAACGTTACCGTCAACTACTTCAATGTCGTGTCCAAAACCAAAACAGAGTACAGCATGCGCCGCATATCTGCCGATATGAGGTATCTTCAACAGTGAATCAACTGATTCAGGCACCGCACCACCGTGACGCTCTAACAAAAAGTTGGAAGCCATGACGAGTGCTTGGGACCTCATCCTGCCGAACCCTAATATACCTATCAAATTCTTTAATGATTCTTTGTTCGCCGACCCCAGGGCTCTGGGATTGGGATATTTTTTCATTAGTTCTTTCCACAACTTTGCAACTCCTGCAGCCCTCGTTTGCCTGAGAAGCATTTCGGTTACCATGATGGCAAATGGCGAAGTGTTTTCTTCTCGCCACGGAAATTGTCGACCCCGGCTTAAATACCAGTTTACGAAGAAGTTCTTAGGCAGCATACAAGTCGTCGTAATTTTATGGCATTCCTCAGGAAAGTAGAAAGGTGCTAATGCCTCTCACGAACATCGTCAGTAGCGCCTGCGGGAGGACTTTGTCTAAAATCCGCCCCGAAGTTGGGCGGTCGGATTGTGCAGAAAACACAAAAATTTTTTCTTCCTCACACCCTTTCGGCTTGAGCGCGGTGAGCATCTCGTTGATGCCGCATTGGAGTGTGAGTTGAGGGCCGCGGTTGTTTTCAATTAGAAGAAAACCGTTCTTCTTACTGTAGCTTTGGACCACGAGAGCACAATCTTGGCGGCCCGGTGAGAGCGACTGGAAGGCCAGGAGGTAATTAGCCGCGGATCTACGCGGATGAACGCGGATTAGATTATTCATTCTTCGGCTGCAGGCGCTTACGTTGAATATTGCTCTTATAACTATCCTCTAAATACTCCGCGCCGTCGGCAGTCAAATACATCCGGGCGTCGTCGGTGCTGATGAGTTTTTTCTGATTCAGGAACCAGATCGTGAACTCCAGATGTTCACGTGGCCGGCCGATCATCCGCTCAAGCTCGACCAGATAAATTCCCGGGTTTTGCGAGTCGACGCGGCGCTTTGTGTACAGCGCTTCAAGGACGGTGAGACGTACGACCTGCTCCATCTCGAAGTCGTTCTCGCTTTGCGCGCCCTCTGATACCAGACGCCAGCGATCCTTCTTTCGTTTCTGGTTGGTCGCGTCGTATTGTGCGCGCTTCTCCGGGCTCGAGATCACCTGGTAAGCCTCGGTGATCGCACGGAAACGAGCCTCATTTCCCGTCTCCCGATTGTCAGGGTGATAACGCTGCGCAAGCATGCGATAGACGCGATTGATCGTCTCCGTTTCGGCAGCGTCGCTGACCTGAAGCACCTCGTAATAATCTTCGACTTCACTCGATGACATTCAGCAAGCTCTCCTTCACAATGGATTGAACTTCTCACCGCCGTTCGTGAACGACGCCAACAACTCCAACAGCTTATCGTAATCCACCGGCTTCACAAGGTGTCCATTAAATCCTGCTTCCTCAGACTTGCGCCGATCGTCGTCCTGGCCCCAGCCCGTCAAGGCGATCACAACGATGTCTTTGCCCCAGGGTTGTTTGCGAACACGGCGACAGACCTCATGCCCGTCGAGCCGCGGTAAACCAATGTCCAGCAACACCACTTCCGGCCGGTGCTTCTCAATGGCTTCGACTGCCTCAACACCATCATGGGCCATGTAAGTCTTGTTACCCGTGATCTCCAACAGCATCGCAAGCGAATCAGCCGAGTCGCGATTGTCGTCAACGATAAGAACACGCCGCTGCGGCTGCGACTCTGATTCAACGTCTAGCCCAGGCTTTGCCGCAACGTCCGCTGGGCTGAGGACCGGCAGACGCACAATGAACTCGCTGCCTTGTCCCTCACCCGCGCTGTGCGCTTCGATCGATCCGCCGTGCATCTCGGCCAAACGTTTTACCAGCGTCAGTCCAATGCCAAGGCCGCCCTGCGATCGCTCCGACGTGCGATCGATCTGCATGAACATATCAAAAATACTGTCTAACTTGTCCTGCGGAATTCCGGCGCCGTTGTCCTTCACCGTCACGACGACGTCGTGGTCCACGCGCCTCGCACTCAACGAAACAAGCCCTTCAGGTCGCGTGTATTTGCAACTGTTATTGAGCAAGTTGCCAAACAACTGCGCGAGTCGCGCGCGGTCGGCGTACAGGTAAATCGGCTCGTCCGGCAAATCGATAGTCAAATGATGGCGGGCGGCATCCACCAGAGGCCGCGCCACTTCGACGGCCTGCTGGATCACCGGCGACAATTCAACTTCACTCCGGCGCAACTCGAGACGATCGTGAGTAACACGGTTCAAGTCGAGAAGATCATCGACAAGCCGGATCATTTGGCCCAACTGTCGCTCCAGCGTTTCATGCGCAAGTTTGACGACCTCATTGTTACCATCAGCACGCTTCACAACTTCAAGCATGTTGCTTATCGGCGCGAGGGGATTCCTGAGCTCGTGAGCAAGTGTGGCGAGGAACTCGTTCTTACGACGGTCCGCGTCTGAAAGATCAGTCGCTAATCTTCGCAAGTCATCTTCCAAGCGCTTTCGTTCGCTGACGTCCTGGCTGACAGTCGCAAAGGCAACGGGCTCGTTAGCGCTGTTGGTTAGCGCCAACACTTTATACGCCATCCAACGGGCATCGCCCGTTTTGAAGTGACGAAAGCGAATCTCTATCTCGCCATGACCCTCTTTCAGCACGTCCGGGAAAAACTCGTTCATGATCTTCGCCTGATCTTCGGGGAAGAAGAATTCCTGGACGGGCGTGTGCCTGGCCTCTTCAATGTCCTTGAGACCGACCATCTCGAGTCCGGCACGATTGACGAAGAAGGGAACGCCATCGAGATCGCAGATGCCGATAAAGTCAGTGCTGTTTTCAACGAGCGTGACGAACATCTGCCGGTCAGCTTCGGCGCGCTTCCGCTCGGTAACGTCGCGCACGATCTTCGACGCTCCAATCACATTTCCTGACTCATCCTTTATCGGCGAGATGGTAAGTGAAACGATGATGCGTCGCCCGTCACTGCGCACTCGCTCAGTTTCATAATGCTCGACTCGTTGTCCTGTTTTTAAGCTGGCAATGATTTGATCTTCTTCGGCCAAACGCTCGGGCGGGATCATAAGTGAGATGTGCTGGCCCAAAGCCTCTTCGGCCGTGTAACCGAAGACTTGTTCGGCGGCAGCGTTCCAGCTTTCGATGATGCCATCGAGTGACTTACGAATAATCGGATCGTTTGACGATTCAACGATAGATGCGAGCAGGCGAGCGGTGTGAAGCTGGTTGGCCTTGTCGCGCTCAGCCAACCGTTGCGCAGTAACGTCTCGAAAGATCAGCACGCATCCCGAAACGTGTCCCACTTCGTTGCGGATCGGTGCTGCACTATCGTCGATGGGACATTCCGTGCCGTCTTTTTTGATAAGGATCGTGTGATTTGCGAGACCGGCAACCACTCCCTGGCGCAACGCTCTCGTGGCCGGATTCTCCACTGGCTCGCGCGTGATTTCATTGACAATATTAAACACGCGACCGAGCGGCTGGCCCAGTGCATCCTTATCTGCCCAGCCAGTAAGCGACTCGGCAACTCCGTTGAGATAGGTGATGCGTCCCTTGATGTCGGTAGTGATCACCGCGTCGCCGATACTTCGCAGTGTGACTCGAAAAACTTCGTGTTCCTCGTGGACGTGTCGTTGTGCCCTTCGTACTGCCTCACCGAAGACGATGATCAGGGCACAAGTGAAAAGGTATGCGAACAGTCCCACCACGTCCCCGACGTTGCTGAAATCCAGGTGACCTCGGGGTGGGATGAACAAGTAATGACAAGCGAGGTAGCCGAGAAGCGTAATCGGGATCGCCAGTTGGTAACCACAAAGCCACACAGCAGCAGCGACTGCCGCGAAAAGCGTGACCAGCGGTAGGGAATTCCCCATCAACGGGTCGAGCACCCAGCGCAGCAGCACGGCGGCGACTAGTGCAAGGAATCCCACAAGATAAGTTTTCAGCGTACTGCGCACCTTGCTCCTTGAAATTGGAAGGGGTTGAACCGCCGGCTGACAAGAACTGCGTGAAGTTTATCGTTGAAGATTGAGGGCGTCCAATATGAGTTTACGATTTATTTCCAAACTCACCTAACTTCCGGCTCGTAACATGTCTCTATAACAATGAACGACGTTTCGATCGAGAGCTGGAGTAGCGATGAGACCGACTGAGTCGCCCGACGAGCTGCTTGTGGTCGCGGCGATTCTCGGCAATTTGGAGGCGTTCGAAGAGCTTGTGATGCGTTACCGGCCTGCGGTGGTGCGATTGGCCCGGACCATCGTCGGCGCCGATTACGCTGAAGATGTGGCACAGGATTCCCTTCTGCTGGCTTTTAAAGCGCTGCCAGGTATCGAGGAGCCGCGCAAGTTTGGTGCATGGTTGTCGGCCATAACACGTCATCGAGCTCTGCGGTTCAGTAAGAGTGAAACGGCGCAGATGAACAAGCGCGTGCCATTGGACGAAGCGTTGCTCGAAAAGATAGAGGCGTTGACAAGGCCGCTCGCAGATAAAGAACGTGACGAGGCGATGATTGAAGCCCTGGACGATCTTCCTGCTGAGTACGCAATGCCGTTGCGGCTGCGCTTTCTCGACGAGATGCCACTGAACCGCATTGCCGCCTTTATGGGAGTTCCACTGTCGACGGTGAAGTGGCGAATCCATCACGGCAAGAAACTGTTGCGGGCAAAAGTTGAAACGGTGATTAGTTAGAGGAGCAATTATGGAGAGAGAGAAAGAGTTAGTTAAGTTGATCAATGTGCTGAGACGTACGTCACGCATGGCGCTGCAATCGGAGTGGACCGGTGGTGGGAAAGAAGACGCGGCCGCGTTTTGCACTGACCAGTACAATCGTGTGCTCGCGCGTCTCAAGGAGATGGATCCAGGAGTTGGTACGATCTTCGAGCCGCTGCCGGCGGGAAGCTCATTAACTGTAGTCGCGATGGCTTGTCGACAGCTCGGGGCTTATTACGAAGACGAGCTCGGACCAGCGAAAGGCTTTGGACGCGCGCATGCGTTTGCGTTCGATTCAAGCAAGTTTAAGGAGTTCTGGGAGAAGTCGTCGCGCGAGTTTGAGGATATGGGTGAGTTCATTCGCGAAAGCATCGACGAATGGCTGCGACATAAGAAGGAAGCCGCAACAGGCACAAAAAGCACATAGATTTCAATGCGGGGAGTAGTTGACGCGAGTGTTCGTGGGGAATGCTGAGACGCCGTTGCGTGTTACTTTTGAACAGTTGCCGGCGGAGATCTCGCGCAGGTAGACAGGATTTCATGATTTACAGGATTAACAAGATAATCCTGTCAATTCTGTAATCATGAAATCCTGTCTACAACTACCTACGCTATCACGCACGGCACTCCCCTTGCCACGAGCCTCAAGCACGGCAGCATCTGTTTCGAATGAATGCAGCCGCCACAAACTATGAGCGCTCTCGTTCCCAAAGTCACACGCGAATTGACGAAGATGAAACGCACGCTGCGCGACGTCTTCAATCTCGACAAACTACGTCCCGGCCAGGCCGACGTGATCCGTTCTGTTCTCGAAGGCGACAACACGCTCGCCATCATGCCGACCGGTGCAGGGAAGTCGCTCTGTTACCAGCTACCGTCATTGCACCTGCCCGGGACGACTGTGGTCGTGTCGCCGCTCATCTCGTTAATGAAAGATCAAGTCGATAAGCTGGAAGACGCCGGCCTCGAAGCTTCACAACTCAACAGCGCACTCAGCACACGCGAGCACGAGGAAAATCTCGAGCAGATCAAGACGGAGAACAGCGATTTCATATTCGTTACGCCTGAGCGATTGACAACAGCGGAATTCCTCGCCGAGTTGCGCAAGCAAACAATTAACTTCGTCGTGATTGATGAAGCGCACTGCATTTCAGAATGGGGACACGACTTCCGTCCTGCTTACCTGTCGCTCGGTTCCGCCGTAAAGACGCTCGGCTCGCCGCCTGTGCTTGCGTTGACTGCCACCGCGACGCGCGAAGTCACAGCAGATATCGAGAAGCAACTGGACATGGGAAAGCTCCGCATTGTCAGAACCGGCATCTATCGTCCGAACCTCCAATTCGAAGTGAAACGGGTTACAAACGAGCGCGAGAAACACGAGGAGCTGGTGCGAGTGCTGCGCGATCACGAGGGCACGGGAATCATTTATTGCGCCACGGTCAAAACAGTCGAAACACTGACCGATTGGTTGAAAGGTTTCGACTTTAACATCGAGAAGTATCACGGACGCATGAAGGCGAGCGATCGAAAGCAAAACCAGGAAGCGTTCATGGCTGGTGAGCTGAAAGCGATCGTGGCGACGAATGCTTTCGGCATGGGCATCGACAAGCCCGACATTCGTTTCGTCGTTCATTATCAAATGCCCGGCTCGCTCGAAGCGTACTATCAGGAGTCAGGCCGTGCCGGCCGTGATGGCGCAACCGCGCTCTGCTCCCTGTTGTATCAACTCAACGATCGTCGCACGCAACAGTTCTTCCTCGGTGGTAAGCACCCGAAGTTCGACGACATTCTCGCGGTTTATCAATCAATGGAGACGCTCAACGCCGCTGACACGCCGGTGACGCTTCCAACTTTGCAGGAACATGCGAACACAGTCGCGAAGGGCAAGGTGCGGGTTGTTTTGTCGCTGCTGAAAGAGATGAAACTGGTGAAGGAATTGCGCGGCAGTCAGTTTCGTTTGATGCGCCCGGACGTGCAGCGCGCCGCGTTGGAAGAGCTCGCTCGCTTGTCGGAAGGAAAGACTGAGAAAGACAAAGAGAAGTTGGAACGCGTGATGCAGTACGGGCAGAGCGCAATGTGCCGCTGGCGTTTGTTGCACGACTACTTTGGTGAAGAGATGGAAGAGGAGCGATGCGGCACGTGTGACAACTGCGTTCATCCGCTCGAAGAGCAGATCTTAGCTGCTCACAGAACTGCAACGATGACACAGATCAATGGACATACTTGATGCGATCCAGTGGCCGGCGATGGTCGTGACCGTCATTGCCGCATGGATGGTTGGCTCTCAGAAAAAGTTTAAGCGCAACTGGGGATTCTGGCTGTTCCTTTTGAGCAACGTGCTGTGGATCGTTTGGGGTGTGCACGATCACGCCTATGCGCTCATTTTCCTCCAGCTATGTCTCGCGTTTCTGAACATCCGCGGCGCAGTGAAGAACAGCAGCCAGACGTAATCAGAAGTTGCATGGCGATTCGAGTGCGGGCACTTTCGGCGGCACTCTGTCGACGAATTTGATCGACTGTCGTCGCAGGTCAGCGACAACCATTTCAACTTGTTCCGGCGTCAAGCCCGCGCCAGGCTGAAAGAAAACCCAGTCGATGTCTTCCTCATACTTCCGCATCTCTTTTCCGGCGCTCATTCCGTCGCGGATGAACCAAAGATTGAAATTGATCGACATCGTGTCCTCAGGGTAATACTCACCACCATGCTCGACGAATAATTTGCCATCGAGGAAGTACGTGACCTTGCCGCCGACGGCCTGAGTAACCAACGTGTGCCAGCCGCCCTGGCTGCCGTTCGTTGTTTTGAACACGTTGTCTTTCTTCCAGTTGGGCTCGGGGCTGAACGTCTCCCACGTCGTTGAATAGAGTGTTGGACCATCGATTCCCCAGCCGCCATTCGGCAAGTATTCCCAATCCAACTCGCTGTAGTCGAGATCCATCGGAGCTTTCAACGGGCTGATCGTGTAGAAGCTTTGGACGAGTTGATCGCCATCAGGTCCTGAGATGGGAGCATCGGAGAAGCGAACACGCGCGGCGTAAGTGCCTTCGAGATATTTGCGTTGATGACAGATCTGCGTTTGCGTCGTGTTCTCGGGAGTGCCGTCTGTTGAAGACGTCATACGCAGGATCCGGTTCTTTGGGTTACTCGGATCCTTGAGTAGAGTCACGTTTGAGTCCAGCCACTTCGCACCAGGCACGCCGGGCCAGCCGGGGACAGTACGAACAATCCAGCCGTTCTTTTTCAGTTGTTCTTGATTGGTGTAGCTGAAGTCGTCGAATAGTAACGGGTTCGGCAACCTATGGTTTTGTGCCGTTGCGCCCGAAACGGCGAGCGTCGCCGCGATTAGCAGTAAGATCGCGCTTAACATTGCGAGAAATGGTTTGTTGTTTGTGTTCATTTCGTGCCTTTTTGCGGCCATCCTAATATAAACGTATGACGAACAACCAGGAATTTGATACTGAAAGCGCGAGTGGGGCGCGACAAGCGTTTCTCTTCGATCTTGATGGAACACTCATCGACAGCGTCTATCAACACGTGCTCGCGTGGCGCGAGGCGCTCGAGGCTGGCGGAATTCATCTGGCCGTGTGGCGCATTCATCGACAGATTGGCATGAGCGGCGGTCTCTTCGTGAACGCGTTGGCGCGCGAGACGGGCCACGACGTTTCGGCAGAAGAGGCTGAGCGCATACATCAGGTACACGGCGAAGCGTTCAAGCGTTACGCGTCGCAGGTACGAGCACTGCCTGGCGCTCAGGAACTGTTGGCGTATCTCACGAAGGCAGGAGTTCCGTGGGCCATCGCCACGAGTGGGCGCTACGAGAGTGCGCGACTGTCGCTCCATATGCTTGGCGTTGGTGATGATGTTCCGATCGTCACCCGCGACATGGTGCGCCATGCCAAACCCGATCCGGATCTGTTTCTCGCCGCGGCTGAAAAACTCGGCATACCGATCGAAGACTCAGTGGTGATTGGCGACAGTATCTGGGACCTGCTGGCGGCACGACGTGCGCGCGCGCTAAGCGTTGGATTACTGTCCGGGGGGTATGGTCGTGAGGAGCTGGAGCGAGCAGGCGCTTACCGCGTTTATAACGATCCGGCTGATCTGTTACGGCATTTGGATGAGGTTGGTGTGCGCAGCGCCGAGTGAGTTGTCTAACGCGTCTCACGTTTTTAATCAGCGGTCATCCGCGGCTAAGATTCTTCACCGATGAATCAGCTTAGCAACTGGAAGCCGCCTGAACACTGGACTCGTATCACCACGATCGATATGCATACCGGCGGTGAGCCGCTCCGCGTTATCGTCGATGGACTGCCGGAGATAGAAGGACGGAGTGTACTCGAAAAGCGGCGCTATTTTCGGGATCACTACGATCACCTGCGGACCGGTTTGATGTGGGAGCCACGCGGTCACGCGGATATGTACGGTGCGGTCATCACCGCATCCGCTGACGCCGACTTCGACGTTTTCTTCCTGCACAACGAAGGCTACAGCACGATGTGTGGGCACGCGATTATTGCGCTCACGAAACTCGTAGTCGAGACACAACTCGTCAATAAGCACGAGATAACTTTCAACGTGCCTGCCGGCAGAATTCAGGCGCGTGCTTCTGTTTCCGATGGCGAAGTCACAGAAGCTTTTTTTCGAAACGTTCCAGCGTTTCTTTACTTGCGCGACCAGCATGTGGACGTGCAGGGAATCGGCTCAGTCGAGTTTGACGTGGCTTATGGTGGAGCCTTTTACGCGTTTGTGAACGCACAGGCAGTCGGACTGAAACTTATCCCGGATCAGTTCGATCGCATTGTTGATTATGGGCGACGGCTCAAGCGCGCGGTGATGAACCAGTTTCCGATCAAGCATCCGTTCGAGGAGGATTTGAGTTTTCTTTATGGGACGATATTCACTGCACCTGCGCTCGATCCAGCACATCACAGCCGCAACGCTTGCATCTTTGCTGAAGGCGAACTCGATAGATCGGCGACGGGCAGTGGCGTGAGTGCGCGTGCAGCATTGCACTTCGCAAAGTGTGAGCTGGGTTTAAATGAGCGCGTGACGATCGAGAGTATTCTTGGCAGTACGATGTCGGTTGAGGTGATTGAAGTGGCGAAGTTTGGACCTTACGACGCTGTCATTCCGGAAGTGAGTGGAACCGCATCAATCACCGGCCGCAACGAGTTCTATTTCGATCCCGAAGATCCGTTTCGAGAAGGTTTCATCTTCAGATGACAATTGTAGGGGCGGCCCTCCGTGGCCGCCCCAGGTTTGTCACATTGTGTTTCCTCGCTGGGGCGGCCACGGAGGGCCGCCCCTACAATTGCGACCTTTGCGCGGCTGCCGCTTACCGTGTTTCGTCGCGAATCTGCTGTAGCTCAGCGAGTACTTCGAGGTCTTTAGGTCGCCCGGCGGCCCGCTTGACCGCGATTAAACGTTCGAGGTTGAGGCACAGATAATTAACGCCCGCGATCTCTACTTCGATAGTTTCAGGGCGCAACTGCTCAAAGCCTCCGCCACCGACGATTTCGCCCAACAAGTCCAAAGCACCCAGAGTGGTTATGAGCGTAAAGTTGAGTCCCTTTTGAATAGTCGGCACACTCCAGTCAAAGGGAAGGCCAGGAGGAGCACCCCGCAAGTAAGGCTTAATTGGTTTGAGAGCATCAACGATTCGCGTGATGTTTTCAGTACTTCGTTTGTAGACAACATCAAGATCGAGCGTCAACCGAGCCGAACCGTGAGCGGTTGCCGCTGCCCCGCCTACAATGATGAACTCAACCTTATTCTCGAAAAGCAAACGGAGCAGTGCGTTGAAGTCAGTCACTTTTCGCGTGCCTTTCTACCGGCGCGGCGGAGGTCTTCAGCGAATTGCTGGAGTTTCATTAATTGCTGGAAACGCTGGTCTACCGTGAGGCGCAGGTTTTCGCGGATTAAGGTGACATCGATGTCTTTTCGGTACGCTTCGATAACCGGATCTAGTCCCTCTCCTGCTTCATCTCTGTTCACATCTTTCATCGCTGACATTATAGCGCAGAGGCCGATCCGAACCCTGCTAGAATGGACCAGTATGCAGTGTCCAAGGTGCCAGAGCGAGCGGATTCAGCGCGACTACGACGATGCGGTCTTCTTTTTACGAGCATTTGGGTTGCACAAACTGCTCTGTAACAACTGCGGGCTCGTCTTCAAAGGCTTCGACCCACTCGGCACACACCAACGCTCGCCGTCGGAAAAGTCGAAGAAGGTGCGAAACAGGCGTCGCGGACCACGTTTTTACGCGCACCTTCCTACGGCGATATCGCTGATCGACGGAAACGTCCAGGTCGGGAAAGTCACGTATTCACAGCCATCGCGCGGTCATTGCGACACGATCAGCAGGTTCGGGATGAGGCTTTCCCTCGTCGGCACCCGGTTTTCGGAAGCCGATCTGTCTCGAACCGGTGGGCTGCTGTTTGTGCGTGTCGATCTGCCCGACGGAGCGGTCGAAGCGGTCGTGAAAATCGTGAGCTCTGAGCGTGCCGGCGAAGACAGCAAGAAGAAGTGGCTGTTGGGCGTGGACATTCACCAGATGTCCGATGTCGATCGTGAACAGCTTGACGCGTACCTTGAGAAACGCCGGCAGGGCGAGCCTGTCGTGATAGCCGATTAGCCACAAAAGGCGCAAAAAGCACAAAACAGATAGAATGCCAGCATGTCACTAACGCTCAAGATGCGGCTCATCCTCGTGCTTGGCCTGGCGCTAACGTGTTTCCAGTGCCAGACGACTGCCCCCGGCACTAACGGCGGTTCCTCCGATAAAACGACCCCGGCCCCCGCGAACGGCCCGGTGCCGAAATATGGCTATCAAATCGTCAATATGTGGCCGCACGACAGCAACGCTTTCACTCAGGGCTTAATCCTAATGGACGGCAAACTGCTGGAAAGTACCGGCCAGGAAGGCTTCTCCAGTTTGCGTCGGGTCGAGCTCGAAAGCGGCAAAGTCCTGAAAAAAGTTGACGTGCCCGTGCCTTACTTCGCGGAAGGCATCGCTTTGCTGAACGGCAGGGTTTACCAGCTCACGTGGCAGCACAACATGGGTTTTATTTACGATGCGCAGACGTTTGACCGCTTGGGTGAGTTTAACTACCAGGGCGACGGTTGGGGACTGACAACGGACGGGCAGTCGCTGATACTGAGTGACGGGACGAATCGGCTCAGGTTTATTGACCCGGTAAGTTTTCGAGTGACGAGAAGTGTTACGGTCACAGACGGCAGTCAGCCAGTCAACGAGCTGAACGAGTTGGAATATGTGAATGGCGAGATTTATGCGAACGTCTGGCACGACAACCGGATCGCGACGATCGATCCGCAGAGTGGCCGCGTGAACGCGTGGATTGATCTGACCGGCCTGATGCCCGAGGGTGAGCTACAGGATCGGGAAGCGGTGTTGAATGGCATCGCGTACGATCAGGCGAACGATAAATTGATCGTCACGGGCAAGCTCTGGCCGCGCGTGTTCGAGATCAAAGTTAAGCGGTAACCATTCCAATTAACAGATGACTTTTGGGACGTACTTTCGGGCTTTTTCCTACGGCATGATCGCTGTGGCGATGCTGGCGCTTGTCCTGGCGGGCGGCATGAGCGCCGGTCTGGCACTCGTGTTTCTGATCGTGATGATCGGAAGCTGGATGCTCGAGAACACGAAGTGGCAGTTGCCGGAACGTTATGGCCTCGCGATCGTGCTCCTCTCGATCCCGCTGTTTTACCTCGACTGGCAATATCAGAAAGCTATCGGCGAACCGACAGAACGCCTGGGAGTCACCGCGCTCGCGCACCTGATCGTCTTTCTCTCGGCAGTAAAACTTTTGCAGGTGAAGAAAGATCGTGACTGGGTTTTTCTCTACCTGATCTCATTTTTCGAAGTCCTGCTCGCAGCCGGCTTGAGTTTCAGTCCGGTGTTTCTCGGTACACTCGCGCTCTACTTACTGTGTGGCTTATCGGCGGTCACGGCATTTGAGATTCAAAAAGCGCGACGCTCGCTCGCTCCCACCGAAACGCGTCTGCTCGTGCCTCCCGATTCGCGCGTGTTCAAGAAGTCCGGACGCTCCTGGCGCACCACAGAAGCTGCGCGGCTGCCGTTTGTCGCGGTAGCGTTGCTGATTTTGATCTTCGTACTCGCGCTACCATTATTTCTCATTGCTCCGAGATCGGGTGCGGCGGCACTAACGCGCAGCGGTGGGTCACTCCAAAACTTCATCGGCTTCTCTGAAAACGTGACGCTCGGCCAGATCGGCTTACTCAAGCAGAGCGATGACATCGTCATGCGTGTGCGTGTGGAAGATACACAATCGCAACGCGACATGCGTTGGCGGGGCGTCGCGCTCGACGAGTTCACAGGTCTTGGCTGGAGAAAATCAGCGCAAGCGCGACAACTGGACGTAATCACGGAACGCGGTGGTTTCTTCAAAGTCGACACGACTGAAGCTATCCATCGCCTCACAACACAGACGTTTTTCCTTGAGCCATTGGAATCTTCCGTACTCTTCGCGGCGCCGCGCGTTGTCGCTCTTCAGGGCGACTTTCCGTACGTCCGCGTTGACGAAGAAGGATCGATCCAGTCACGTCGTCACGATTTTGAGCGGCTCATGTACAAGGCACTCTCCGATACGAACGAGCCGCGCATGGATCAACTGCGCGACGATCTGCGGCCGTTGCCGGTGCCTTACTATCGCTACCTGCAACTGCCCGAGAAGCTGGATACGCGTATCGGTCCACTGGCAACGACGATCATTCTTCATGCGAATGCGAGTAATCGTTATGATGCCGCGAAAGCGATCGAGGCGTACCTTCAGCGCGAGTATCCGTATTCGTTCGACATGAAAGCGAGGGGACCGGATCCGCTTGCTGATTTTCTGTTCAACGTGAAGACTGGTCACTGCGAGTACTTTGCGACCGCGATGGTGATCCTGCTGCGAACGCACGGCATCGCTTCGCGTCTCGTAAACGGCTTCACGGCTGGCGAGTACAACGACGCATCAGGCGCTTATACAGTTCGTCAAAACAATGCTCATTCGTGGGTCGAAGTCTACTTTCCGGAAACTCGTTCGTGGGTTACGTTTGACCCGACACCCCCGTCCGGACGCACCGAGCCAGTGCGCACAGGCTTCACAGCGCAACTGCAAAAATACGGTGAAGCACTCGAGCTGATGTGGTTTCAGTATGTAGTCGGTTACGACAAACAGGAGCAACGCTCGCTCGCCACGTCGTTACACAATCGCGTGTTCGACTATGGGCGGATAGCTTCGAACATGCTCAACACGATTAGCCGTTATCTAAATGGCAACGTGCTCGCAGTCGCAGCCGGTGTGATGGCGTTTGCCCTCGCGCTGTTCCTAATTGTTTTCGGCAAACGGTTCTGGCGCTGGATACGTACCCGCATGGTTCATTCGCCAGTGGACGGCCGCGCGTTTTCGAATGTTCAATTTTACGAGCGTTTGATTTCGGTGATGGAGCAACGTGGCGTTTCGCGTGACCAGCACCTGACGCCGCTCGAGTTTGCAAACACGTTGAGGTCAAATGAAGTGATGGTGATCACGCGGGCTTATAACCGTGTGCGATTTGGCGGGCAGAAGCTGTCGGCGACGGAGAGGAAAGAAGTCGAGCGCGCACTGTTTGCTCTGGAAGAAGTTCCACCTAAAAATATCTTATGAAGAAAGTCGGATTTATTAGTCTGGGATGTCCGAAGAACCTCGTTGACAGCGAGGTCATGATGGGGCAGCTCAAGCAGAGTGGTTACGAGATCACGTCAGACGCAGCGGATGCGGAGACTGTTGTAGTTAACACCTGTGGGTTTATCGACTCAGCGAAGAAAGAGTCGATCGACACGATCCTCGAAGCGGCCCAGCTCAAGACCAACGGCCGGGCGAAGCGACTGATCGTCGCCGGTTGTCTGGTTGAGCGTTATCGAGACGAGTTGAAAGCCGAGATACCCGAGGTCGATGCGTTCATTGGTACTAACCAGATCAACGACATCCTCGCCGTTTGCGATCCAAAGACCAACACTCGCTCACTGCCAGTCGTGCCGCTCGGAAATCAGAGCGCGACTTATCTGTACGATGAGTCGACGCCGCGCGTGCTCGCGACACCGTCACACTACGCCTTCGTAAAGATTGCCGAAGGCTGCGACCGCCCGTGTGCTTTCTGTTTTATTCCGCAAATGCGTGGCCACTTTCGTAGCCGTCGCTTCGGTTCGATCATCGCTGAAGCACACCAGCTCGCCGAAGAAGGTGTGAAAGAGATCATCCTCGTGGCCCAGGATTCGTCGCGCTACGGCGAAGATCTCGGCAAGCAGGATGCACTCGCGCGTCTGTTACGCGAGCTGTCGCACGTCGACGGCGTCGAGTGGGTGCGCGTGATGTACACCTATCCGACGCACATCAGCGACGCGTTTCTCGACGTGCTGGCCGAAGAGCCGAAGGCGGTGAAGTATCTCGATATGCCTTTGCAGCACGCGTCGCAGAACGTGCTGAAACTGATGAAGCGAGGCGGCAATCGAGGAAGTCTGGAACGGCTGATCGAGCGTGTGCGGAAGCGAGTTCCCGGTATTGCAGTGCGGACGACCTTTATCTCCGGCTTTCCGGGTGAGACTGAAGAGGATCACGAAGAGCTGCTCGGTTTCATCAAGAGTGTCGAGTTTGATCGCGTCGGTGTTTTCACTTACTCAGACGAAGACGGCACGCCCGCGTTCGACTTGCCTGACAAGGTTGCGCATCGCACGGCGGCGCGACGTCGTACCAGGCTCATGAAAGAGCAGGCGAAGATCTCGCGGCGGAAAAATCGAGTGCGGGTTGGAGAAGTGGTCCGGGTGCTGTTCGAAGGCGAGTCAAAGGAAAGCGAGCTGCTGTGGCAGGCACGGATGGAGACGCAGGCGCCGGACATCGATGGCTGTGTGTTGATTAATGATGTTCCTGATGGTGTGGTGCCCGAGAGCGGCGAGTTTGTGAGTGTCAAGATCACCGAAGCACACGAGTACGACCTGATCGGGAGGATTATTTAACCGCTGATAACACGGATGAAGCCGACTGATTATCTGGCGTTATCGATTGCGACGTGTGGTGTCGGATATTTGCCGCTTGCGCCCGGTACGTTTGGGTCCTTAGTCGGTGTGGGAATCTTTTTACTGCTGGCGGGCGCGACCGCGGGCAATGCCCTGATTGCGGTGGTCCTGATGACGATTCTCGCTGTTACTCTTGCAGGAATATGGGCGGGCACGCGGACGGAGCAGTTGTCGGGGCGCAAGGATCCCGGAAAAGTGGTGGTCGATGAAGTTGCCGGTCAGCTGATCGCGCTGTTTCCGTTAACACTCATCAGGCATTGGTCCAGCGCCGCAGTCATTCTTTCGTTTATTCTTTTTCGCTTTTTCGACATCGTTAAGCCGTATCCTGCGCGCAGGTTCGAAGCGCTCAAGGGTGGCTTCGGAATTATGTGTGACGATCTCGTAGCTGGTGTTTATGGCGCGGTGATTGTCTCGATCATCTTGAGGTTTTTATAGGAGCGAGTTTATGGAGCGTAAACAGTCGATTGACACGGACGCAACCAGCAAAGACATGTTGAAGGATTTGGAAGAGAACGAAGCCTCAGTGACTGACACGTCTGACGATTCGGAGATGCCGAGTCCGGATGGTGCGTTTGATAACTCGGACGAGTTGAAGGATGCGGATCCCGTGTGATCATCCTTCCGGCGTTTCCTCCTTTCGGCCGGAGCCGCCGATCCAGCCGCGCTTTTTGAAGAACAGCAGCATGCCGACGGCTACTGCGATCATGACTCCCCAAACTACGTAGTATCCATACGTTGAATGGGTCTCAGGCATGTTGTCGAAGTTCATGCCGTAAATCCCCGCGATGAACGTCAATGGCAACATGATTGCCGAGAAGATCGTCAACACCTTCATGACCTCGTTCAGACGATTCGAAACCACTGACAGATAAGCTTCCAGTGATCCGCCAATCAGATCGCGATAACTCTCAGCCAGATCGACTACGCGTACGAGGTGATCGTAAACGTCGCGATAGAAGGGGCGCATCTCCTCCGATATCAACGAAAACTCGCCGCGGCTCATGCGATGGAGAATGTCCATCTGCTTGCCTGAGATCCGTCGCAGGCGCAATACACTGCGCTTCAGATCCATGATCTCCGAAAGGATCTGGTTGTTCGGACTCTTCAGTGTGAAGATATCGTCTTCGAGTTTATCGACGCGATCGTCGAAGTCGTCGAGCACGGGCGAGTAGAAATCGACAACCTGGTCCAGGATCTGGTGCAACAGGAAAGCGGGACCGCGCTGGCAAGCGATAGGCGTCGTTCGCAACAGTTGCTTCACGTTGTTGATGCTGCGAAACATCTCGTGGTGATAGGTGATCACGTAGTTCGGACCGAGAAATCCGTCGAGCTCGATCGTGTTGAAGCGATCGGGACTCGTGTTGGCGGTCACGCCATGCACGATGAAGTAGATGTAGTTGGAAAACTCTTCGATCTTGGGGTAGTGGCGATTCTCGCGACAGTCTTCGACAGTCAGTGGGTGAAAGTTGAAGACGTCGAGCAACACTCGTTCGTCGGCCGCAGTGGGTGATTCCATGTCGACCCAGATCACCGCCGACTGCTCCTTCAGCAGCTCCGGCAGGTCTTCCGTCGTTGAGCCTTCGATAATCTTGGGATTGCCTGGTCGATAAACGAGAATCTCCATCGAAATCTCCTTAGCAGCCACAGAAAGCACAAAAGGCACAAAATTTTACTTCAGAATTCCAAAACGCTTCGTAGTTTTTCTCATTTGTGCTTTTTGCGCCTTTTGTGGCTAATATACCGACCCAAATGACAGCGAAAATTTTTGTAGCGGATGAGGTGAGCGAGAGTGGACTGGGACCACTACGCTCCTCAGGCTTCATCGTCGAGAAACGACCCGGGCTCGCAGCGGCTGAATTACAAGCAGCACTGAAAGATTGTGAAGGACTCATCGTCCGCAGCGAAACGAAAGTCACTGAGGATTTGCTCGACGTGGCGACCAGCCTGCGCGTCATAGGACGTGCGGGAGTCGGCGTCGACAACATCGACGTTGCAGCGGCGACCATCCGCGGCGTCGTCGTGATGAATGCGCCTGACGGCAACACGATCACCACTGCCGAACACACGATCGCGATGCTCATCTCGCTCGCGCGCTCGATTCCGCAAGCGAGCAGCAGCCTGAAGTCAGGACGCTGGGACCGAAAGAAATTTGTCGGCGTTGAGCTCCAGGGTAAGACGCTCGGAGTTGTAGGTCTCGGCCGGATTGGACGCGTTGTTGCCTCGCGCGCACGCGCGATGGGTATGCTGATCGTCGCTTACGATCCGTTCATTGCACCCGAACACGCACGCGATCTGGAAATCGAGCTCGCGCCGCTTGATGAGGTCTACGCGCGCGCCGACTTTCTCACGGTCCACACGCCTTTAACTCCCGAGACGCGTGGTCTCGTCGATCGCGAAGCACTCAGCAAGATGAAAAACGGCGCGCGGATTATCAACTGTGCTCGTGGCGGCCTCGTTGACGAAGACGCGCTTTACGAAGCGTTAACGAGTGGTGCAATTGCGGGTGCGGCATTGGACGTTTTCAGCGAGGAGCCGCCGCCTTCCGATCACAAGCTGCTGCAACTCGAGCAAGTCATCGTCACGCCACATCTCGGAGCGTCGACCAAAGAAGCGCAGGAGGGTGTTGCTTTCACCGTCGCGGAACAGATGCGCGACTATTTGTTGACCGGAATCTTGCGTGGTGCGGTGAACGTGCCCGCGATCGGGATCAAAGAGTTCAACCTGGTCCAGCCGTACGTGAGTCTTGCAGAAAGCCTCGGACGCTTTCAGGCGCAGCTTGTTGATAAGCCGGTGAGCGAAGTCAGGATTGAGTTCGCGGGTGAGATAGTTGACATGGATGCTGCGCCGGTCACGCGCGCGTTTCTCGCCGGACTGCTGCGCGATGTCAGTGCTCGTGTAAACGTCGTCAACGCGTTTCTGATCGCTGAAGAGCGTGGTATCAAAGTAACGGCGACTTACGTTCGCACGGCTGGCGACATGGCGCCGGCCATTCGCACGGATATCAGCGCGGGCCAGTCTACTCAGAGCCTCGCGGGAACGCTCTTTGGCTATGGCGGACAACGGCGCGAGGGGCGTATAACGGAGATCGACGGCTTTCATCTCGAGGCGACGCCGCACGGCCACATGCTCGTCACGCGCAATCACGATGTTCCCGGTGTGATCGGCGGCGTCGGCACGATCCTGGGCCAGGGCGGCGTAAACATTAGTCGTTTTCATCTCGGCCGTCGCGAGCGCGGCGGTGAAGCGATGGCGGTGATTGAGGTTGACGCACCGTTGAGTAAAGAGACCTTGCAATCGCTTCGCTCACTTGAGCAAGTCATATCAGCACAGCCGATCGACCTGTAAACATGGCAGCAATCCCTCAACCATCGAACGGATACAACGTCCCGCTTATGCTGGCGGTTGATCGCGTGCCGAATCCTGTCGATCCTTCGGGCAGGCGCATCGATTCGATCGATCTGTTGCGCGGGATCGTGATGGTCATCATGATGTTGGATCACACGCGCGACTTCGTTCACAACGCGGCGCTACAGTTTGATCCAACGGATCTTTCGCGCACAAACATCGCGCTCTTCTTCACGCGCTGGATTACACACTTCTGCGCGCCCGTGTTCGTGTTTCTCGCAGGCACTGGCGCGTACTTGCAGCTTGCGCGCGGCAAGAGCAAGGCGCAGTTGTCGCGATTTCTGGTTACGCGCGGGCTGTGGCTGATCTTCCTCGAGCTGACGATTGTGAAGTTAGGTGTCTTCTTCAACCCTGACATCCGGTTTCTCGGTTTCCTGCAAGTGATCTGGGTCATCGGTGTCTCGATGATCATCCTCGCCGTGTTGATCTACTTGCCGAAGAGCGTGATCGCGGCGTTAGGGTTATCGATGATCGCGCTTCACAACCTGCTCGACACGATTCGTGTTGACGGTTGGCATGGGCCAGGCTCAGCGTCTCCGGCGCTTAGCCATAAGCTTTGGATTGTGCTGCACCAGGCGTTTTACACGTTTCCCATTTTCGGCGATAACAGCCCGGTCGTTGCAGTGATCTACCCGCTCATTCCGTGGGTGGGCGTGATGGCGGTGGGTTATGCGTTCGGCGCGCTATACCAGCTCGACGCGCAGCGACGAAGACGTTTGCTGCTGATCATTGGCGGCGCCGTGACTGCACTCTTCATCGTGATCCGGGCAACCAATCTTTACGGCGATCCGCGTGAATGGTCACAGCAGACGAACGTCATTTTCACTGTTCTCTCGTTTGTGAATACCACGAAGTATCCGCCTTCGCTGTTGTTTCTTTTGATGACGCTTGGGCCGGCGATTCTCGCGCTCGCGTTGTTTGAAGCGAGAACTTCCGGAGGTGCGATACGAGACTTCTTCGTGACGTTTGGGCGTGTGCCGCTTTTCTTCTACCTGCTTCAGTGGTTCACAGCCCACATCATTTCGATCGTCCTGCATCTTGCGTTTGGGAAGCCGGCGAGCTGGTTGTGGCAATCGCCGATCAACTTCGGCCGGCCACAGCCGGGCATCGGGTTCAATCTCGCGGTTGTTTATCTCGCGTGGATTGCGGGTGTGCTGTTGCTGTATCCGTTGTGCAGGTGGTTTGCGGGTGTGAAGCAGCGCCGACGCGATTGGTGGTTGTCGTATTTGTAACGCGGATTTACGCGGATTCACGCAGATCTCGGAATAAGCGCGCCAGATCGGCAGCCTGGTAGTTTGCGTTCAAGCCGCTCGGATTAGGGAGGACCCAAAGCAGTGTGTCGCCGAGCCGATCCT